>Ga0114963_10001346_pt1 | contig 16966 bp, 8 predicted proteins | sample C_131016_EF_Meta_FD_87019 | JGI IMG/M metagenome (GOLD analysis project Ga0114963, IMG submission 87019) | Freshwater microbial communities from Lake Croche, Canada to study carbon cycling - C_131016_EF_MetaG | ecosystem: Environmental > Aquatic > Freshwater > Lake | place: Lake Croche, Canada...
AATTTTTTATTTTTTTTAATTAGATAAATCTTATTTTTCAATGTTTCTTTATAATTATCATTTAAAAATTTTAATATTGGTATGTATCTAAAAGATAATATTGTATTATGATGAATTATACTTATAGTTTTTATAATATCATATAAGAGAATACCATTATATTTTGCTTGTTTATTAGGACTATAATATACAAATATATTGTTTATATTACTTTCGTATGTTTTTTGTGTAATAATAATATTTGGCACGTTATCACTATCTATGTTGTCATATGAATCTGGATCCTCAATCCAAATAGATTGAAAATATCCAATTTTAAATTTTATATTAAGATTAACATTAAATTTTATATTGAAATCAATATTTAAAGGTTCAAATAAATATTTTCCATCCTGATCACAAATTTTCTTTTCATTACTAAAATAGAAATTTTTAATAAAAAATATATATGATTCAATAATAATATTAATAAATGTTGGTTCTGAAAATTTTGGATATGCATTTAGATAAAATTCAATTAAAGTATTATTATTTGTTAATGCTTTTGTTATTATTATATCATTATTGCCATAAATAGTTTTAATTTTTATTTCTGGAATATTATGAATTAATAAACAAGGAGATATATTTAGTTCTGTTTCATTAAAAATGCATTTAAAATCACTTAAATTTTTTACTTTTAATATTTCGGCATATAACTTTTTATATATTATTTGTAATTTATCATCAATATCTAATAAAATTTTAGGTGTAGCTTTAAATTCACTTATAACTTCACTTTTAAATTCACTTATAACTTCACTTTTAACTCCATTTGTTATATTTAAATCTATAAATGTAGGACATTCTAAAGTACTACTATTGCATCCCATAATATAGAATTTTATAATATAGTATACTTTATATAATACAACATAATACAACATAATAAAACTATCAATTTTTATTTAACTACAATTATTATATAATGAGTGATAATACAGATTTAGTTGTTAATGCATTAGAATATTATGATAAGAATAATGAAAAATATAAAGATTTTTTAAAAAGTATAAAATATGTAAAATTTAAAGTTGAAGAAAATGATTTGGAACATAATAAGATTATAATGTTTGATAAAAATAAGAAAGAAATATTTACATCAAGATATGAGGTTATAGGATTATATTCATCAGCTAGTAATATGTGGATATGGGGGTGGTCATTACCACAATATAAAAAAAATACAACAACAATAGTAAGAAAATTATGGAATTACGGTGCTGAATTAGATGTAAATTCACAATTTTTAAAAAGAGAGCTTATAACATCAAGATTTAGAATAAGTGATCCTATACAATTAGAGATTCATACAGCTATAGCAACATATTTATCTAAAAAACCATTAATATATAAACATACTGTAAAATATGATACTGTAAAAGATGATAATTTTATTCCTATTTTAGATCAGAATATAAATAAAGATAATGAAACATCAGATTTTAATACATATTATATGTTTATTTTAGATTATGATAAAATAGATATTTAATTTAATATTTTCCTTTAAATATTCCCTATATTTGAAAACACTTAAAGTAATAAGAATTATATATACTTACAAAAAATTAAACATTTATTATTTTGGATTTTTAATAAAAATATCAAAATAGATAAATTGAAATTTAGCTATGCTGAATTAAAATTATACGAATATGTATTATTTTATTTAATTAGGATTTTCAATAAAAGGAATATCATTATCACGTCTTTTTTTCATAATATCTTTAATAGATATAGCTTTTTTATTTGTTACAAATTCCCTATTTTTTTCTTTTTCTTCAGTAGGAGATATTTTTTTATCACATAAAAAAATAGGAGGAAATCCACCATTTGGTTCAGAATTATCAGAGCCTCCTTTTTGTATGCTATGTTTAGGTGATTTATTATCTTCACTTACTTCATTTAATACATTATCTTTATTATATGATCTAATAACAGCTCTAAGATGTAAATCAGTATTAAATTTGCTCATTTATATATTATTAATATATAAAAAATATTATTAAATTTCCTTAAATATAAAAATATATTTAAAAACACTTAAAGTAATAGTAATTATATATACTTATAAAAGATTAGATATTTATTATTTTGGATTTTTAATAATAAAAATATCAAAATGGATAAATTTGAATTTAGCTATGCTGAATTAAAATAATTCAAATATGGATTATTTTATTTTAATCAAAATTTATGGTAAAAAAGGAGTCATCAATATTTTTTTTAACTGTAGGATTATTAGTTGGAACTATATTTGTATCAATATTAGGGGATATTTCATTATCATCATCAGATTTTTTAATATATTTTACCAAATGGTTTATATTACAACATTTTCCTCTATTATCACATGAAAATTTAAGATATTCATTATCATTAATATTTCCAACAAAATTTGCATACAATAATCTATGTAAAGCAACTTTTTTCTTTTTAAAATAAAAATTAATATATGTTCCCTTTTTTATATTTTTTAAATTAGTTATATATCCATTCCAAATACAGCATTTATCTTCTGAAAATAAAGAGGTATCAATATTTTTGACAATACGGGTAATATCTTTAAATGTTAATCTTTTTGTATGACAAACATTTTTTAATTGATTTTTTAAAAGTTCTGCAGATATTGTCTTTTTTATAGTTTTTGAAATAATCCATTTATCATTAATATTATCCATACTATAAGATAGTAATAGATTTTTTTTATTATAGTAAGATTTTTGGATATAAATAAAATGTTTATTTATTACCTTTTTAATAAAAATAATTTAATTTACTTATAATAAATTACATTAATATCATCTGGTATTTTTTGATTTGTGATATAATTAAATGTAATATTTATTACATCTTTACGAGCCTTATATTTTTGAATTATATTTTTATTAGATTTTTGATCATTTGCATTATATAATAAACCATTGTCAAAAATATATTTAATATTGTCATCAATTAGAACTACTATAGGGATATGATTTATTTTACTTAATACATATAATTCAATAATACAATTTGTTAATGTTGGTATATCTTGAGCCAATTTAATAATAAATTCTTGTAATGGATTTTTAACTGTCTTTTTAATATCCATAAATTTTATTAATTCTCTATCTATTTCCTCTTTATTATTTCTATTTTGTAACCATTCAATAATTAAACTTCTAAAATAGTTAGCTAAATCAGTTTGTAGTAATGAATAATAACCTAAATTTTTTGATTCAATATCATTATATTTATTATCAACCCAATAATATCCATTAACATAAGCTCTAAAAATTGTTAAATTTCCTTCTATTATATTTTGTAAATAAAAATCTTTCATATCAATTAATGGATTATCTATATTTAATTGTTGATAATTAACTTCTGCAAATTTACCTTGACGTCTTTTTCCTATTTTTGGCGCATTATCTTTACCAAACAATTCTCCCAATTTCTTTTTAATACTATTACTACTACTTCTAATAATCATTTGATCATTTCTTTCCGTAAATTTATTATAATCAACTATATCTGAAACAAAATAATTACCCACTTTCATAATTTCAAATGCTTTTAAATCATTTAATGCAAGATCTTCACTTATTTTATTTACAAACATTATTATCATATCTTTTGTTAATGACATATAACATCCACTATGTGTCCAATGACAATGAGGATTTTTATTACATACTCCCTTATCTTTATTTTTAACACATACATTTCTATCATTTTCAACCTGATAATCAACTAATTCTGGTACCTTTGTTGCTATATGTAATAATTTATCATATTTACCACCAGTTTGTTTATTAATGTCAGATATATTTTCATCATTAGAATTAGAATCAGAATTTGTTTCTGTAATAGTATCAGAATCAGTATCAGTAGTTGCTTCATCATCAACATCAATATTTGTTTCTTCAATATTAATAGAAGTATTATTTTGAATTATTTTTTTATATTTATCATATAAATCTTTGTCGATTAATCTATATATAATTAATCTAAGTTTATCTACTTTATCCTTTCTATTAATATTATTATCAAGCATAATATTTTCTATTTTACTTTTTATTGAAACATTTTCAGCTCTATTGATATAATCAGAGAATTCCAATCTGAATAATTCATAACTTTCAGTTTGATATTTATCAAAATTTACAGACAATATACGATTATCAATTTTATAATTTTTATTGCCCTTTAATAATTCCAAATCAATTTTGTCTGTTAATGGTTTATTTTCATAAATTAGATTTAATTTATCTAATTCATCAGTTGATATTTTTTCAGATTTTATAGGTATAACATCTCTTGTTTTTGTTGTAATACCTGTAACATTTAATATTTTTTCGTGTTTTTCATCATAATATACACCAAATGGTTTTACTGGTATTTTTTTGTCACTTAATTTATATAATTCATTTAATAATTGAACTGCTTCATTAAAACCTAAAATATATCTATCAATTGTTTTTACAATTTGAATATTATATAAACTACCTGACGGTCTTGTTGGTAAAATTAAGTTATTATTTGTAACAACATATTTACATTTATTACGTACATCAATTATTTGATATTTAGGATGAAATTCTTTATTTGAGAATGAAATTAATATATGTATAAGTTCTTTTGCTGTTATTGATGTATCTCTATATGCAACAACATCCATAAATGACCCATGACAATTTTTACTGAAGAAATCCAATATATGATGTACAATATTATCATTTTTATTTTCATAATTAAAAATTTTATTAATTTCTATATTTTTTGTATTTTCATTATCTTTTTTGACAAGAATTATAGGATAATAATTTTTATTTTCTTTCATCATAATAAGAGTTTGTCTATTTGGATCAGTTAAATTATATAAATCTTCAGTATTTTGACAACCTATAGTAAAATCTTCTCTTATTTTTTCTTTTTCAAATGTTTTTTTTATTACTGTAATTTTTTTTTGAAATATTATGATATTTAAACCTCCAGCAACAATAACCCCTGGTATAGATAATAAAGAATTAATCATATCAAAATCTAAATAACCATTATTTTTTATAAATTGTATATATTGTTCTCTATTAGAAAATTGTGTTTTTATATCACCATTATTTAATGATGTAAATATTTGTTCATTTTTATCTTTTAATAAAGTTTCTATCATTTTATTTTTTATTTGATCCAATGTTAAATCTGTTAATGATGCTATAGCATTTAAGAATTGATATGAATCCTGTTTTGAACCATATTTAAAAAAATAGCCTTTATCTGTTTTTATTAAATAATGATGTTTTATTTTTTTTTGTTTTCCTAACATTGTATTAAAATAAAAATCTAAATATTTAGGTAAATCACCAAATCTTCCCTCTTGAATTTTATTTGTATCTTGTAATATATATAATCTATCACCTACTACCTTTTGTGTATTTGTATGTTCTTGTGTTTCTTGTATATTTCCTAAACATTTTAAAAAGAATTTTCGTTTTTCTTTATTTTTTGAAATCATTGGATCCTTTTTAAAACAACATGGCATACATAATCCGTTAGGATTCATACTTCTTGTTAAAAAACCAACATAATAATGATCACCATTTTCTTCAGGATTACACGTGTAATGTATTTCATTATCTGTTGTATTACCCTCTTCATCTAATTCAGGCAATTTTATTGTTTTTAATACAATTTCCTGTTTTTTACCACCCTTTCCCTTTATCATAACTTTTTTTTCAAACATACCTGTTTTTTTATTCATTTGATAACCCCATTTTAACATTTCTTCTATATTTGCAGTAGTAAATGATTTAGGTCTTCTTTTTTTATCATCACCAGAATTTTGACATGATCTTGTCCATTGATTTCCTCCTTTATCTGGTTTGAATCCTATACGAAGTTTATCAGATTGTGTCATTTGTTTTACAGTTTTAACTCCTTTTGCATAATCAACTAATTCATCAACCTTATTACGTCTTTTTGCTATTTTTGTTAATTTTTTTAGTTTTTCTTTTAATATTTGTTTTTCAGGTTTTTTATATAAATAAGTTTCAATATACAAATAAATTAATATATTCATAAATAATATCATTCTATCCAATTGATCTTTATCTCTTGCACCACTAATTCTTATTTTATATTTATCAGTTTGTTTACCTTGAATATCAATACCGATACCTGGTGGTTTATATTTAGGTATATTTTCTAATTTCTTTAATACCTTACGAGATTTCTTTAAATTTGGATATCTTGATCTTACTCTATCAACTTCTTCAAATGCCCTTTCTTCTGTAATATTAAACTGTTTGCTTATTTCATTAGCTAATGCTTGATCAGTAAACTCATAATTTCTAATAAAATACATTATACGTTGTTCTAATCTAGCTTGATTTTCATATTTTGAAACACGTTTATATCTCACATATGTTCCAAATTTAGAATTTTCTGTTGCTTTTTGAACTTTTGCTTGTCTTTTACGTGGTTCTATAACTAATGCTATATATGGATAAAAATATCTAGAAAATTCTGATAAATCATTATGGTTAATAGAAAATTTGTCTGGAAGTTCAAATCCCTGTATAGTATTTATAAACGCAAATTTGAATTCAGAACTTTCAGGATAATCAAATTTTACATTGTTTTTTTCATTATTTAATTTTGTAATTAAATCATTAACAAAACCATATGTAATTTTAATATCATCAATTGTAGCCATATCAACTTCCTTCCATTGTGTTTTATATTCAATTCTACCATTTTCATTTAATGTTATAGCCATAAATTTTTCTCCACTTTTATCTTTAATTTTTACCTTAAAACTTATACCATATGGAGCATTTTCAAACCATTTTGATAAAACATCAGAATTTTCTTTTATTTGTAAATAATTATTAATTTCATTTTCAGAAAATTTATAAACAATATTACCATCGGGAGTTTGATATTGTATAAAAGGATATTTTTCAGATACTTCAAATTCATTAAATATTCTATATAAATCTATTTTAGTATTTTCAATTAATCTTAAATTTAAATGTATTACTGATTGTGTTATATAATTTTCTTTAAATATATGTTTATAATTATCGTTTAATTTTACTGATTCTACCATAGACATAATTTCATTTTCCATTATTAAATCATTGTTTACAGTTTCAAATACAGTTGTTATTTTATTTATTTCTATTTTTTTATCATTATTTAAATAGTCTATTATATATTTTAAATCTTCTGTTTTTATTTTTGGAAAATATAATTTTAAATAAACATCTTGTAAATTTTTTATACTATCAATATCTGAATTATATCCTAATCCCAATTCATTATAAATATCTATCATATATATTTCATTATTTAATATATAATCATTATAATCATATAAAATATTGTTTTCATCATCATCTCTTCTAATTTTATTACCTTCTCTTCTAATTTTATCTTTTAAAACCTTTAATTGACCTATTAATTCTTCATAAAATCTTATATTGTTATTTGGTTCAATATCTACATTTAATAATTCATTTCTTTTCATCCATTTTTGTCCCAACATAATTTTTTCGATTTTATTATCAAAATAGTATTCACTCCATAAATATTGTCTTGATGGAATTAAATAAGCATCTTTACCAAATTTACTATTATTTTTAATACCACAACATATTTTATCTTTTATAGCCTTTATAGTATCATCTTTATAAATATATTGTGTTATAACGTATTTTTTATTATATACATTTTTTAAAGATTCATCGTATATTCCGTTATCATTACTTGCATCAAAATCAACCATTTGATTTATTTTTTTTTCAAATAATTTTTCATCATCTAATGCTTGTTTTATCATTATACTTGTTTTTACAAGATCAGAATCTGGATTAACATCTACATCTTTATACATTTGTTCTATTTCATCCATATCCATTTTTTCATCATCATCTCTTGGTATTTCATTTATATCATCACCTTGTTCAAATGGATCAATATCTTCTTCATCTTTTGTATTTTCTTCCATATCTGCAGATTCTTCTCCATTGTCATTGTCATTATCATTATCATTTTCGTTATCATCATCATCATCTATTATCTCTTCATTTTCTTCTAAATCATCATCTCCGCCCCCCTCTTTAATAGATTTTAATCTATTAAATTTATTTATTTTTTCGTCAAATAATTTTTTGACATCTATTTTTTTAGTAGTTGTATAATCTATATCAACTTCATCATCATTTGTACTTGCAACCATTTTACCCTTTTTAATATTTTTTCTCATTCTTTCATCTTTAATTAAAGATTCATAACTATATATAAGTTTTTTTTCAATTAAAGTATAAGTCTCAATATTTTCACTATACCATTGTTTGCCATATTTTTCAATTAATTCATTTTTTTGTGACGAGGAATCCTTTATTCCATATATACTTGAATTTATATGATAAGTGTTAAAAAAACATAGATACCATTTTTTACCATACATTTCTTCTAATAATTGATATTCTTGTTTGTTTAATGTTATTAATGTATCATAAAAATTTAAAGATTCTATTTTTTCTAAAACTTTCATTATGTTTTTAGGTACTTGCCCTATAAATATATATAAATTATAGTTAATTCTTTTACTATTATTTTTGTATTTCCAAATCAATTTTATAGGATCCATTATTTCTAATAAATTATATCTATAAAATAATTCATAAATAATTTATTGTAGTAAATATTTTTAATTTATTATTGATCTATTTTAATTTAAAAATTGAATATTTCTATACCAGTAATATTTATTATTATTATAAATTATATATATTATGAATAGACTTTTTAAAAAAGATAAGACATTTGATGATTTGAAAAATAGTGTAAATAATTATGTATCATCAATGAATAAATTTGGTAAATTATTTGATGATAGAGAATTTAAGGAATTAAAAGATATAGAAGAATTATTTAATATATATGAAGAAATAAAAATAAATTATAAAAATTATTTAGATGAGAAACAAAAATTAAGAGATAAAAATATTGATTTAAAAGATAATATCTATACTAAAAAATTTAAAGAATATCATGAAGTACAAAGAGAATATGAAACAAAATTATTAACACTTGGTGTAAATTTAAAAGAAAAAACTTTAACTAAAAATGATAGTTTATTAAATGCAGCTCTTAGTATAGAAAAAACAACTACAAATAAATTAAAAGATGCTTTAAGAACAGTTATGGAAACTAGAGATTTAGGAGCAGATACTTTGCAGGAATTAAGTAATAATAAAGATAAATTAAAGCATATTTCTGCTGGTTTAGATGAAATTGATTCAGAACTATACATAGCAAGAAAAAGAATTACATTTTTTACAAAAAGATTATATACTGATAAATTAATTATTGGATTAACTACATTATTAGTTTTAGGTACAATTACTGTAGGTTTAGGAGGTGCTGGTGTTATAGGGAATATTTAATTTTGGTTTTAGTATTTTAAAGTTCCAAATTAAACAATAAAATAAAACTTTAAACATTTAATCTTGCTCTTTTTAACAATTCTATATTTTCTCTTATTTTTTGTTCATGATCTAAATTATTATCTATGGGATCTCCAGCAAAATCTATTTTAAAACATATTAATAATTTGTCAACTAATTTAAAATATGTAATAAATGTCATAATTATTAATAATATAGGTAAAAATGCATCGATATAATCCAATTCCATATTTGTTCCAAGAGTATTCATAAATCCTGTATTTTGTTGCATTTCTATCAAATTTACATTTATATTTGAATTAATTAATATAGATGAATTATTATTTATAGTTGTATTTGTAATTATAGTATTTATTTGGGGTACTAATTTATCATATTGTGTCATTGCAATATAGTTAAATGAAAGAGGAAACTGTAATCTACACATAAATATTGCAGTTGTTATTAACATTATAATTGATGTACTTCTATTAAAATAAATTTCTGGTAAGAAAAATATTTTTGAAAATATATTATATAATTTTGATTTAAATAATGGATAATATGTTACTATTGCCAAATACCAAAATGTTATAATACAAAATAGATATCTTGCAAATGTATTATTTGATTTTTCAAGAACAATACTATATGGGGAAATATTTATACCTAAATAATTAATAGTTATACTTAATTCACAAAAAAGAGTTAATAAAGTTTGACAATAAGTTAAAAACCCTAAAATTCTAAATATATAATTAATAGGAACACAACATATAATATCCTTTCTACTTGTATATTTATTATAATTTTTTATAGCTTTAATATATTTCAATTTAGATAATTCATAATTATCAATACATATTTTTGCCTTTTTATTTACTAATTCAAAATGATTGTGATGTTCTGGTTGAATAGTTGATGTTGCTCCGTCGGGAATCTCTAATTTATTTATTTTTTCTAATAAGTATTCGACTCTTATTTTTATATTATTTTCAGTATTTCTAATAAATCCGGAAATAATTATTTTCATTGACCTAATATCATTTTGTGCTTCTAAATAGTCTTGTTCAATATGATCAAACATAAATGCTAATTTTCTTAATTTATTATTATAATCACCAAAATTCCATATAAATTTTGGAAATTCTACAAGTCCATAACTCATTAAAAATACTATTATTGTTAATCCAAATGTATTACCAATTGATATTATTGTTGATGAAAAACTATAAAATTTTATATTAGTTGTTATAGTTACTAATATAACACCTAAAACTAAAAATCCTATTATAATACCATAAAATTTTAAATTATTTTTAATCGAATCGCCAAATCTTCCACAAAATGTCAATGATCCAGATAAATAGAATTCAGAGACAAGTGGGAGAATTATCCAAGAAAATATAAAAGTTGTCCAATATGTTATCAACCATAAATTTGATAGCATAAATGTGTCATTAACTGTTTCAGATCCATTTAATAATGCTATATCTACTGGAAGATATGATAATGCAAAAAATCCAAAAAATAAAGGTATTATAACTAATATAATATAAAAAGGATGTGTATCCTTTTTAATAAGAGAAAAAACTAATAATAATGTTAATGTAAAAAAAAGTATTAAATTTATACTTGTTATTACTATAGGATTATCTATCATTATTGAAGATAATGTAAATTTAATATTAAATTATTTAATATCTTGCATTTTCAATTTTTAAATTACTGAATCATTTATAATCATACCACAATATTCCTCTGGTGATTTTTGGAAATCTATTTTATTATATAAATTTAATTTAACTGCTGTTATTGCAAAAAATGAAAATATTTTTTTAAATAATTCAGTATGTCCATATTCAGGACATGCAACATGTGACATTTCATGCAAAACAACATACATCATTAAATTTATATCATGTAATTTATTTATATCTTTTCTTGATCTTATACAAAAGACTATTTGTTCACCCTTATTTACACTATAGCTAGTATATATACTATCAGCAGTACTTTCTATTATAACAACATTTTGTATTTTATTGTTCAATTGTTCAATATATTTTTCATATCCGGAACATTCTTTAGTTTTGATATTATCTAATAAATATTTATTTATATATAAAATTCTATTTTTTAATTCAGCAAGTGTATTTGCTGCATTCTGTTTGTCTGGAACATCTCTTACTAGATATAAATTTCCATCTATATCTGATTTTATATATGTCATATCTTTATAATTAAATTTAAATATAATAAATATAAATGCAACTATTAATAAAACTATAATAATTATTTTTGTTATCATATTTATGATATTAATATTCTATAAATATTAATTAGAATATATTAATTAACTTTGGAGATAAATATATAGTTTTTATATCTAGTTAATTATTTATAATTAATTATTAAGTTTTTTATATTATATTATAATATAAGATAATGGGAAATATAACATCCTCAACAGGTGGTGCCAATTTAAAAGAATATTCTCATCAAGAAATTGCTAAAAATATACAAAATTTACTTAAAAACAGTAACACATCAGAAAGTAGTTATAATCTTGATTCATTTACATTACAAAATACTCAAAATTCTCAACAATCATCTCTTAATATTGATTCAATATTAAATGGGGGAGGTAATGGTATTGAAATTAAAGTACCAAAAAGAGATAGATATACACAATATGAAAATAAATTTAAACAAAGAGGTGGTAATCAGATAGTATCTAAGTCACAAAAAGAATTTTCTGCTGATTTTTCAATAGGTAATAATAATATTTATGAAAATACATCAGAATTAGAAAATATGACAATATCTGATGAAGATTTAAAACAATTGCGTGATTCTATTTTGCACAAAAATAGTAATCAAATGGGAGGTTGTGGATGTAATGATGATAATAATTTAAATAATAATTTAAATAATAATTTAAATAATAATCAAGCAGGGGGATGTGGATGTAATGATAATATATCTGCTACATCAAGTCAGCCTATTAATTATGGAACATTAACTGGTGGTAATATTGATACCGAAACATCAAATATATCCCTTTCTAATGATAAAAATGAAAAAAATGAAAAAAATGAAAAAAATGAAAAAAAAGAAAAGAAAGAAAATAAAGATAAAAAAAATACTGAAAGTGATACAGATGAATTAAGTTTAGATGATGATTTGGAAGACGATGATGATGAATCAGACGATGATGATGAATTAGAAGATGATATTGATTTAATGGCTAGACCAAAAATTAATAAAAAAAAACATATAAAACATAAAAAATCATTATCACGAACACATAAAAAAGAAAATATGATTGATGATTCATCTGATTCATCAAATGAATTTGATGAATCATCATCATCAACATCATCATCATTATCAAATAATTCAACAGATTCATCCGAATCATCATTTGATAATTCATCATATAGTGATTATGATTTTAGACATAGAAATAGATTAAATAGATTAAGATATGGAGATTATAAAATAACATCACAATCAGAAAAATCATCAGAAAATTATATTGTTGATGCAAAACCATTTTATAGTTCAGATAGTGGATATTTATATGGCGAAGATAATGCAAATCGTAATAATAAATTAAGAAATAGAATTAGATAAATTAAATAGTAAAAAAAGATTAAACAGGTTTTTTATTTTACTATTTAATTTGGAACTTTAATATTTTTAATATGTTTTTTATAAATAAAAATTTACTTATTTATCAAAATAATCATCATCGAATGGCTTATAATCAATTTTGTTTTCAGTTTTTTTATCAATTATTGATTGTTTTCTTTTAGGTAATACTGATCTCTTTTTTTGTTTATTATTAATAATATCATCTTTTTTATTGAAAAAGTTTTCAAATAAATTTTCATTTTTTACATCTGTTTCCTTAAAATAGCTCATTATTGGAATAATACCCTTTTTTCTATTTTCCTCTCTAATAATATAATTATTAAATATATCTTTCGGATTTTCTACAATTAATTCTAAAAATTGTATAGAAGGTTTCATAATTTGATTTGTAATATAAAATAGATAGTCTATTTTAAGATTGTTTTCAATTAAATAATCAGGATTTTCAACTCTATCTCCTTGTAATTCAGGTTCATCTTTAGTTTCAAAATAAACATATGGTATTCTATCATTTGATAATGGTTTATTTCCAGGATCTCTATCTGCCATTCTATCTGCTAATACTGCATGTACTATTCTTGTTCTATCTGCATATGATCTATCCTCTTTATTCTTTTTACTTTCTTTTTCTCTTTCTAATTTTGTTAATCCAGGTCCTTTTAATGTTTTTGTAATAACAAATTTATCTAATTTAAATTTACCAGAAATAATTTGTCTTAAACAATCCTGTGTTAATTTTACAGCTCCCTCTGGTGAATTTTTATTTAACATTTGATCAATTATACCTCCACATACTACTTTAACTATTTGTGCATTATCTCTTCTTTTTAATACAATACCCATACTTTTCTGATAATATTTCTTAGGATTTTTTTCATATAAATTACCAACATATCTCTTTTTTGTTAGTATTGCAAACGGCCATAACACTTTTTCATATTCTTGTGACATTGGTGTTGGTAATAAAGTTGTAATTAATATACTTGCCCATTGGCCTAATATAATAGATATTTCTAATCCCTTTTTATCCTTTAAAATTTCACCAGTCTCAATGCTAGTGATAGTTGGCTTGAAGAATACACTGTCAGTGTTTTTAACAATCATTCTTCCTATTCCTGCTTGGAAATTACCAGTTTCTGTTTCTAAATCATAAACATAATCTGTATAACCATTAATTTCTTTTATTTTTTTAATTTTATTTGTATCTCTTTTAAATTTTTTATCTGAAAATGTTAATCTAAATATTTCAGGTTTGTCTTTTCTATTATTAATTGACACATTATAACCTAAACAATTTAATAAGTAATATAAATTCATTGCGGATACTTGATTTTTTGTATCACAACTTTGACAACCTATTTTTTCTGTATCTTTTCTACAGCCATCTGCATCGTAATATCCTTTCAAAAATTCTTTTTTATTTTCAAATGTTCCATATAAAATTTCATTTGGAATTATTTTGCTTCTATTTTTATCATATAATTTATTACTATATTCTGTTGAAATAGTTTTTATATCGCCATGTGCTGGAACAACTTTATAAACTGCTGAAGATTTTAAAGTATTTAATATTTTAAATGTTTTTCCATATATTTTTTCACAGTATTCCTTTAATTTTTTACATAATTCTATATCATTTGAATTTAAAGCCCATGAATATTTTCTGCCATATTTTTTATAATCATAAATACCAGAAGATCCATCACCAAAGAAAAATCCAAATATATATGCTTCATTATCTCTTAATTTGTTTTCATTTGAGTTATAAATTTCTAGATCTTTATGTAATAATTCTGTTCCAATAGTACAATCTTTTGGTTTTATTTGTTCTAATTTTGGTGTTAATAATGAATGATCTTCTGTTACTCTTACAAAACCAGTATGAGATAAAACTTCATATATTTTTTTATTTGTTTTATGTTTTATAACTCTTTTAATTTTTGACCAACCAATTGATGTCCATACTTCATATAATATATTATCGTCATTTTGTTTATTTTTTAATGATTTATCATCTGATTTAAATGTATCATATTCTTTCCAATTTTTACCAATTGTATCTATTGTTTTTATACAATGTCTATAAATACCAGCCTCATCTAAATATCTCAACATTATCGGGGTATCAGCAGTTACTGAATCTCCATATATTACTTTTGGCTTAATTTCATATCCCTTGAGAATATCATTAACAACTTCATAAAATTTTTCCAACATTTCTGATTTACCAGAATAGCCGAAATTTTTAATAATATTTGTAATCATCAAAATTAATTTATTTTTAGTGTCATTATTCATATCTTTAATTATATTACTAATAATTTTTTTATTATCTAATTCTGGTAATTTTATTATAATATCATTACATAATTGAGAATATTTATCATAAAAAGCTTGTATTTTTAATTTTCCATTTATACAATCACAAATATCATTTAAACATGTTGATCTTTCGGAAACTTTCATTTTACTTATACCTCCAAATATAAAATTATTAAATGTAGTATTTATAATTTTTTTAATATTATCAGAATCTATATTTGCTGGTAATTTTTTAGAATCATCTGGATATAATTCTTTTAATCTTCCAAATAATTTATCACATTCTAAATTTAATAATTTTAATTCATTTTCAATAATATTATAAATATTATTTTCAAATTCATAGCCTATTTCCTTTCTATTAAATACTTTTTCTGGTATTGGGAATGCTTTATCTGTATGTACATGAAATTCTGTATAAAACATAAAATATAAATCATCATAAAATTCTTCCAATTGATCTTCTGTCATTAATTTGTTTTTTATTATATTTAATTCATATTCAAATTCCTCATTATTTTGATGATATTTATTATTAAAATCTAATGTTAATAAATATTTTTGTTGTTTTTCACAAAAATCAGTATATGATATATTTTCTTCAAATAATCTAATTATATCATTATAGAATTCAAATTTATCTTCTTGGGATACATTTTCAAATGTATTTCTAAATTTTTGTTCTATTCCAAATATATTAAAACCCATAGCAATGAATATATTTTTATAATTTTTAAATATATCACCAAAAACCATTGTTGTTTTTATCATATGTGGATAATTTATATATTCATTATTTGAATATTCCATATATTTTTTCTTATTATTTAATGCATATTCAACCATTTTATAAAATATATTTTCTATAAAATATCTCGAAAATTGTAAGGCTTCTCTTCCTGTTGCTGTTGTAGATGCCGCTATTTCTTTCATAAATATAGGACTTGTTGGTGCCCCAGTTTGCCCATATAGAGAATTGGCAGTACATTTAAAAGCTAATTGCAAGCCTTCTAAAATTGATGCCAAAAATTTATTTTCTGTATTTGCAGCTTCAGCTCTTACTCTTTTTCTTGCTGCCAATAATTCCATTAAAATTACTGGAATAATTCCCTTTTTTTGTGTTAATCCTGTAGGATCTATTCTTTCAGCAAATTTACACGATGATGTTGTATTATTGCTATTTTTAAACATTATTTGATGATATCTATAACCAGGTATATTATCATATTTTTCATCATTAATTAACATCTCATGTGATAAATTTCTTAAAATCATTGAATTTGGATATAAACTCGCATAATCTAATACTGGAACCGGATCAGTATGAAGTCCTTTTTCTGGAGGGAAAACTGTAGCTCCTTCATATCCATTATCATCTTCATCATCTTCATAATCATTATTTTTATTTGTATTCAAATATTTTTCTATTCTTTCTGTATCCTTAACTATTTTATCATCCTTTTTCTTTTTTTTAATAAATGGTATTAGTTGTTCTTTTTCTCTCC
>Ga0114963_10001347_pt1 | contig 16959 bp, 14 predicted proteins | sample C_131016_EF_Meta_FD_87019 | JGI IMG/M metagenome (GOLD analysis project Ga0114963, IMG submission 87019) | Freshwater microbial communities from Lake Croche, Canada to study carbon cycling - C_131016_EF_MetaG | ecosystem: Environmental > Aquatic > Freshwater > Lake | place: Lake Croche, Canada...
ATCATCAAGCAGAACGTTGATCTTAAATTGTACGCGTCGATGTTAGAAGCCAGAAGAAAAAATGAAACAATTAAAGAAAAAAATAAAAAAAATACAAAGCTCGATTAAAACACGCCGTACATATATATGAAAACAAAGAATTTGCAAATTATATATGTAATATAATATTTAAGGCATATAGAAAGGATGATCCAGCAGAGCAAACATTTTGGGCTTCAGATGTTTCAAGGTTAATTTATATAGTTATAAGTAGAATCAATCAGAAAGATGAATGGGTTTATGATAAGAAAGGGGGCATGATTAAAGAATCAATAATAGATCCTCTATTAGATGAAGTACATGATATAATAGCAAAATATTATAAATATATGGGTGATCGATATTTACATAGTGTTATAAAAGAGGAAAGTGATTATTATATGAAAAAATTACCGGTATTAAAAGTTGCAGAGAAATTAATAAAAGATTTCAAATCAAGACAAATAGTAAAAAATAATATAATAAGAGTATTGGCTCCAATGTTTTTTCTAGATAGAGATGGAGAAAAAGACAAAAAAAAATTACAAAATATAGATAAACAGAAGCAGATAGAATATAAACCACCAGAAATAGAAAAAAATACTATATTTGATAAAATAAAAAATAAAAAAGAAGAGGAATTAAAACAAATAATAGAATCATCAGAGGATACTGAAGATTTTTTAAATGATCCAAGAATAAAATATAAAATGGAAATGCAAAATAAGAATTCTACTAAAAACATTGAAGATTTCTTTAATAAACCAATAGAAAAACATAAAAAGATATTATTAGAAAGTGATAGTTCTGATGATAATAATAAAAAATCTTCTAAATTAATAAAAAAATCAAAAAAAAATTAAAAATTCATTTTTTTATAATATAATAATGCAATCAATATTAATAATATCATAAATAGAATTAATTGATTTGACATTAGATTTTTCATATAATCAATATCTTTGACTATTTCATGATTATTATTTTTATTACTACATTCCTTTACTATTTTTTGTAGTCCTTCATTTTCTTCATTATATTTTTGAACTATTTCTACAAGATTTAACATTTGTTCACTCTGTTTTTTAATTATATCTTCTCTATTTTTTATAACTTCTATAGGATCTGTCATTATATTTTTATTTTTAAATTCATTATTAATATCATCGTTATTATTATCATTAATAAAATGATAATTTAATTTTTTATTTAATCCATTAGGACTGGTCATTATAATATAGTTTTACTAAATAATTTTTTATTAATAAAATTTAAGAATAGTATTTATATGATACAGTAATCAATGTAGATAATCCTCCTCCTAAAACAAGTAATTTTGTTTTATCGTCCATTGATCTCCAGTTTATAATCAAACCATATAATATTAATAAAACACCACCTCCTGCAATACCACCTTTAGCTGGTAGAGTTTGAATATAATAAGCTAATATAATAGATATAATACCAATAACAATAAAGAAAATAAATTTTTTATTTTTTAATTCATCTAATTTTTGATTTTTATCTTTTATACAGTTATTATAACTACTATTATTATAATCATCATAATTATAGTTTTTACATTGATCTTCTATTTTTGAACTTTCCATATATAAATCGAATGCATTTGATGCAAAAAATGCGTAAATACACATTATTGGTATAGATAGTAAATTTTCTAATTCTAACATTTTATTTTATAATATATTTATTAGAAAATAATTAAAATAATCTAGAAATAGATCTTCCTGTTAGAATTCCATCAATAGCTCTTGCTATTAATTCAGATGATGATACTATTTTAATTTTTGGAGATTTTGATACATTTTGAATTTGTGGAAGAGTATCAGAAACAACAACCTCTTTTATATATTTTCCATCATTAATTCTTTCAATAGCTGATCCAGATAGAATACCATGTGTTACAATTACTATTACATCTTTTAAACCATTTTTAATTAATTCATCTATTGCAGAACACATTGTTCCAAGAGTATCAGCAATATCATCTATAATTATACCAGTTTTACCAACAAAATCATCTTTAGAACCTACAAATCTGCTTCTAACAACTGTACCTGGTTTTGAATAATCTCTTTCTTTATCCATAATAACATTATTAATATCCAATAATTTTGTATATCCTTTTACAGTTTTTGCTGCTCCAGCATCAGGGGCAATTAATATAAAATATTTATTCCAATCTGATTTTTCATATAGTCTTAAATAATTTTTGTATATATATTCACATATATATTTTTTCATATATAAATTATGAAATCCTTTATCTAAATAACCTTGTATTTGGCCAGCATGAAGATCAATAGATATTAAATTATCAATTCGCATATTATCTAATATTTTAGCTACTACTGCAGCACCAATTGGACATCTTGGATCATCTTTTTTATCAGATCTAGAGTATGGATAATATGGCATAACAACCGTTATTTTATTAGCATTTGCTCTTTGACAAGCATCTAATATAAGAATTAATTGCATATAATCATTATTAATAAATCCTGTTCTTATTTGTGAAATAACTATTACATGTTTATCTCTAATATTAGCATCAATTTTAACTCTTATTTCACCATTACTGAATAATTCTGTAGTAATAGGAGTTCTAGCCTTATCATAATTAATATTTGTATTAAGTTGATTATTCATTACATCAAGTATTTTAATTGCAAGTTCGGAATCTTTATCAGTATATATCATAGTAACTTTATTCATTTTATTTTCATCAATCTTTTTAATCTCTTCAATTGAACAATCTGGTATTTCAAGCCATTTTTCTGGAGATAAAATGAATTTATTATCATTTTTAACATCAAAATTAGACTTCTCCAAGAAATTATATATGATGCTATTAAATGTTATTTCAGGAATCTGATATGCTAATTTACAAAAGTCATTCGGAATATTGTCATTGTTAATTAATACTTTATAATTTATACCATTTTTATATAATTTATCTTTTGCTTTATCTCTTAAATTAGGAACATCATATACTGTTACAGCCCCTACAATAGAAAGACCTACTTTCATTAATACATTTGCTGCTCCAATAATAGATCCTCCAGTAGCTAACAAATCATCTAATATTAAAACTTTTTTAACTTTATCTTTTTCCATATATTCTTCCCTAAATTCTAATCCGAATTCATCATTTGAATATTCTGTACCATATGATTCTGTTTCTATTTTATAATTAGAAGTTTTGGGAACTTTATTAGCTTTTCTAATAGGAATAAATCCTTTTTTAAATATTCTAGCTAATACTGGTGCAAAATAAAATCCTCTAGCATCAAGACCAGCAAAGTAATCAATATTTTCAATATCAAAATTATCTTTTATCATTTGTTCTAACATTTCATACATAATATTTAATAGAATAGAATTAACAGTTATTGATGTCATATGTTTAAACATTACACCTTCTTTCGGATAATTTGGAATAACATCTGTAAAATCATCTATTAAATATTTATTCAAACAGTTTTTAATTTGATTTTTTCTATCAGTATTGCCGAAACGTGGATCAATCGACCAATTATCATGTTTTATATTAAAAAAGTTTGTTAAAAATTTACCGAATGATTTAGTATATCCAATTTTAATATTGTCCCTTATAAAAATTATTTTATTACTATAATCTTTATGTTTATCATCAATATTAACAATTTGATTATCAGGATTAAATATTTTATCAAAATACATATTAATTAGTGTTGTATCTATTTTTATACCAAAAGAATTATATCTTGAAACAGTATTAAAATTTACATCATAAACCATTAAAATACATATATCATAATAGGAATCATTAAAATTATAAATACCATTTTCTAATGCAATAATTTTATCTCCATTTTTTAATTTTTTGTCATCAATAAGTTTCTGTTTTGTTTTTATAATTCTAGTATAACATGATATAGCCGTACCTTCATCTATAGGTTGTTCTGGAGTATCATATGTTATTTCTATTGGAATGATAGAATATTTTTGTTTGTCTATATTGGAAATTATATCATATATTTCACTAACTGATTCAGTTTTAATAGAAGATGTTGATGCTAGATATATAATTGATTCCATTTATATGTGTATTTATACATTAATTTATCTTATATACAAACAATATTATTATATTTCAATATTTTTATAGAAAAATTGAATATTAATATATCATGATAATTTAAATGATAAAATATTAAAATAAATAGCAATAAACAATAATGGATAATAACGAATATGATATAAAATCAATACAGACTATTATATCAAAAATACAATGTGATATAAATTTAATGGATAATTATAAATATTCGACAAATTTAAAACACGGTTTAGGAAAATATTTAAAAGAATTTTATTTTTTATTAGAACATTATCAAGCTGATGATAGTAGTGCAGACAATATGATAAAAATAAGAGGTTTAAATAATATTGATAATATAGCATTTGAACATGCAAATAAAGAAGATAAAATGTATTTACTTGCAAACAGAATGGTAAATTCAAATATTAATGTTAGTAAAATTAATTTAAAACAGGAACAGGAATTATTAAGAATAGAATGTGATAATATTTATAGACAGATAATTAGTGATATGAAAAAACTAATTCCAAAAATAGAAAAAATATCAGATATTGGATTTTTATATAGTGATGTTAATAATAAATTTTTAATAACATTAAATAATTATGTAAGAGATATAAAATTAGGGGAAATAAAACTGTCTGAAAAACTAATAGATATATTGGATGGTTATTGTATTGAATTTAAAAAATTATTATTAGAACATAAAGATGATGTATTAACAACTGTAATTCTTTATGATATATCATTCACTTCATATTTAACAATTAGAGATAAATTTAAATATGAAAATAATGATTTTTATTTTGAAACAACAAGATTTTATAATAATTTTCTTAATATTTTAGATCCTTCAAAACAGTTAAGTCCAAATAGTATAGAAAAAAATAGATTAGAAAAACTAAAAAAAGAGGAGGAAGAAAAAAATAGAAAAGAACAGATATTGAAAGAAAAAATAAAAAAAGAAGAGGAAGATAAATTAGAAAAAATAAGAAAGGATGAAGAATTAAAACAATTTAAAAAGAAGGAATTAGATGAAGCATTTAAAATATTACAAGATGCATATGAAAGTATACAAAATATGAAAGATATAAAAAATGATAAACTTAATAATGAATATAACGAATATAATTATATTATTGTTGAATAATATAGAAAATAATGTCAAATGATAAAGATGTTGAAAAAGATCTTCAATTATTAAAAAATATGGAAAGATCAGAAGATCCAAATAATATAGAACTATTAGATTATCAGAAACCACATGCCGACAAATTAATTAAAATATTAGAAAAAAATGGGACAGCATTAGATGCAAGTGATCCAGGTATTGGAAAAACATATATTGCATCATATATATGTCAACAAATGAATTTGCAACCTATAGTAATATGTCCAAAAAATGTTGTTAATAGATGGATAGATATATTAGAGAAATTTGAAGTTGATTATAAAATGGTTGTAAATTATGAATTAATATCAAGAGGTAAATATGTATATAAAAAGGCAAAAATGGTATCACCATTAATTTCCATAAAAAAAGAAAAGAAAGTAAGTTATGAATGGAATGTTGATTCAAAAGTTATATTTATATTTGATGAAGTGCATAGATGTAAATTTTTAGATACATATAATGCAAGATTACTTGTTGCTGCAAAAAATACTGGCAATAAAATTTTGATGTTAAGTGCAACAATAGTAGAAAAACCATTAGAATTTGCATTATTTGGTTATATTTTAAATTTTTCTGTAAGTTTAAAGATAATGATTGATTGGATTAAAAAATTATCAAGTCCTGCAAAGACTATATTTACATTACTTTATTCAAAAGAGGATCCAAAAGCCGCAAGATTAACAATTGAAGAACTTGGAGATAAATTTCCAGAAACACAAATAACAGCAGAAACATATACAATGAGCAAATCAAGTAAAATAAAAGAGGAATATGAAAAGATAGCACAAAAAATAGAACAATATAAAAAGGAGGGAGAGAATTCTAAATTTATGATTGCTAAATTACAAAATGAATTTAGAAATATTGAATTATTAAAATTACCAACATTTATTGAAATGGCTAATGATTATATTGAAGATGGAAATTCTGTTGTTATATTTGTAAACTATACAGATTCTTTAAAAATGTTAGGCGAAAAATTAAATACAAAATCTTTAATTTATGGTGGTCAATCAGCAACTGAAAGAGATCAAGTTATACAGGATTTTCAGGATGACAAAAGTAGAATAGTAATAGCAAATATAAAAGCAGGTGGAGTAGGTATATCATTACATGATGTTAATGGAAAATATCCGAGAGTATCTTTAATAAGTCCAACAACAAGTGCAACAAATCTAATACAAGCATTAGGAAGAATACATAGATCAGGAGGAAAAACTAAATCCTTACAAAGAATTATATTTGCAGCAGATACGCCAGAGGAGAATATATCAAAAATGTTATATAGAAAATTAGCAAATATATCGTTATTAAATGATGGTGAATTGGAGACATTTTATATTGATGGATTAATTAAGGATAAAACATTTGATGAGAACAATTTAAATTTATCATTGAAACATGATTTGAAGATTATTATAGATGAACAATTAGAAAAGATAAAACATAAAAATTTCATAAAAACTGATAAAATATCTAATTTATTTCCAAAAATAATTGATACAATATCAGGAGCAGATAAAGTTTTTTTATTAAAAGGAAGAGGAATTTTGAGAGATGTTGAAATTTTACTTTTAGGAGAATATCATAATTTATATGATCCTTGTTCAAGATGTGATAAAAATTGTTTGGAAGTATTAGATTTAGTTACATATATAACTTATTCTTTATCACCTAATATAACAGATTTTTATATTGAAAATCCGTATAATATATTATCTAAAAAAGATAAATTTGCATTTAATGTGTCTTTTCCAAATGAAAGTAGAATTAACAAACTTCATGATATATATAAACATTTATTAGAAAATAAATATCCTATAACAGAAAATTTACGAATGCATGCTGTTGATATAAGACATACAATGTCAACAACTGAAAATCCGGATAATTTAATAGCTGACTTTAATGAATTATATAATTTGATATTTAGCGTTTTAGGATGGTCTTTAGATCGTATAATGCCTTATATAAAAATGAAAAATGAAAAAGTAACTATAGATTATAGAAATAATAAAGAATTATTTGATAGAAATAAGAAAGAAATTGAATATATATATGATTTTTTAAGTGATAAATATGATAGTTATGATAATATAAAAAAAATTTTATCAGGAGATGATGATATTATGTCAAAATTTAAAATTCTTAAACAAAAAACAAAATTATCGGATAATTATGATAATAATGATGAAATAAATACTTTTATAAAACAATTAGATAAATATTTTAATAAAAAATTTTATAATAATACTGATGAGATATTTGATTATTTAATGTATTTTTTTGAATTTTTAAAATCAATAAATCATATTAATGATACACAAGAATATATGGAAGAATATTTATACGGTTTATATTCAGATAAAAAATTATTTGATATAAAAGGAGGAGGACCACATCCAAGTAAAAAATTAATTGATGTTATATGTGTGTATATGGATATGTATACAATATATAGAATGTTAAGAATATTTGATGGCAAACAACATAAAAATATTATATTTTATGGAGGTTCATTTCACACTATTGATATTTATGAAGCTTTATTAGAAACTGAGATGTTTAAAGTAATAGTTAAAAGAAAACAGAAATCATCATCGGATAAACATGATTGTCAATATTTAACAGAATATTAAAAAAATTGATTACTAGAGGAGAGATGTGATACATTATGGTAATAATAATTATCGTAATAATAATAAATTAATTTTTGATGGTGAAAAATTTGTAAAATTATGTATAAAATATGATAGTTATGGTTCAGTACCTCCTGAATTTACAGTAGGTGATAATGAAGGTGAATTTAATATAGGTAGTTTTGAAAAATGTATAGATCATAATACAATTAATTGGTTATCAAAAGATAAATTAAAAGAAGTTGATTTCTATATAAAAGATGATAATGTTATGGGATTTGTTGAAATACGTGGTTTCAAATGGGATATAGTTTTTTCTATATTTGAAGATGAAACATTTAATAGTATTAATAGGTCGTCACATACCAATAAAAAATATAAATGTAATATAGAAAATGGAAATATTATTATTAATATAGAAAAGAAATATATAAATATGGATATGGATGATAATAAAATAAAATATATAATTAAAGTACATAATAATATTAAAATATTAAAAAATATGATTATAGAAAATCCATATGTAAATATAATTGAACGAAATGATAAATTGTATATTTATAGAATTGATAATAAATTTAAATTACTAAATGAAAAAAAATATATTATAAATGAAGATAAAATAAAATTTCCTATAATTTATGAAATAATATTGAAAAATTATACATCTCAATATATAATTTATAATAATAACATGTATGATATATTTATAAAAGAAAACAAATATGATATAGATAAAATTTATATTATAGAAACAACATTATTTCATATTACAATTGAAAAAATAAAAAAAAATGTAAATGATATTATGATATCAATAAAAAACTATTTTATATCATTGGTTGAGAATTATGATGATATGAAACAACCAATTGAAAGGATAGATAATAAAACATTGCATATGTATTTTAATTTTAATTGAAAACTGTGATAATATTAAATAGTTTTTATATATGTTATGATTCTTCAAATAAAATATTTTTTTATAAATTTGTTCTTTAAAAAATACACACAAATACAATAATGACATTGTCAATATTTAACAGAATATTAAAAAAATTGATTTATAATCTCACATAAACAAATAATATATATTAATTATACATACATATTACAATGTCTAAAGATGAACTACCATGGGTTGATAAATATAGGCCTGAAATATTAGATGATGTTGTACAACAGACAGAGATTATTAAAATATTAAATAATACAAAAAAAACAGGGAATCTACCACATTTGTTATTTTTTGGACCACCAGGAACAGGAAAAACAAGTACTATATTAGCCATAGCAAAAGAGTTATTTGGTAAAAAAGTAAATGAAAGAGTTATTGAATTAAATGCATCAGATGATAGAGGTATTAATATTGTTAGAGAAAAAATAAAAGCGTTTGCAAAAACCTGTATAGGAACAGGTGATCCGAATTGTCCATCTCCAGAATATAAACTTATTATATTAGATGAAGCTGATGCTATGACAACAGAAGCTCAAGCAGCATTAAGACAAATAATAGAAGCTACATCAAATATAACAAGATTCTGTTTTATATGTAATTATATAGATAGAATAATTGAACCAATTGTATCAAGATGTCAAAAGATTCGTTTTAAAGCTATAGAACCTGCAAATTTGAAAAAAAGATTAAGATATATAGCTGATAAAGAGAATATAAAAATTAAAGATGATGCATTAGAATTAATATGTGAATTGTCTCTTGGTGATATGCGCAGATCAATACATAAATTACAAAATTTACAATATTTATCAAAAATTAAAGATATAATTACATATGATGATATAAATAACTTAATTGGAAATATTGATAATAAAGTAATAGATGATATTATTAAAATATGTAAAACAAAAAATATATCATCTGTAATAGAAAGAGTTAATTATATAAAACGAGAAGCGTATCCAATACAATTTTTATTACAAAAAATCCAATCTAATTTATTAAATGATAAAGATTTGGATGATTCAAAAAAAGCGAATTTAATGATAATGATAGCAAATGTTGATGTTAAACTTCTTAATGGAGCAGATGAATTTATACAAATTATGAATGTTTTATTAAAAATACATAAGTGCTTTACTGTTTAATTTTTAATAAAAAAATTGAAATAAATAGATATTGTAAAACAGATTGATATTTAGTCAATATATCATTATTATTAGTTAAATGTTTGCGAACACATTATCAAAACTATCAACTCATCATGCATCATACATGACTAGGTTTTATAATAGAAAACTAACTAGTGTTGGGACAGTTATTGGTGCTTCATGTGGTTTAATATATTTAAGTGAATATTATGCTAAAAGAAAATGTAATGATGCTGTAAATAAATATTCAAACCCATTTAGTATGGTAATAAATCCTAGAGCTCCTGAATCATTAAATATATTTACTACTACTATTACTGGAGCAGTTCTTGGTTATATATTTACATTATATTGGCCGGTTACAATTCCATTAGGTATTGGATACAATTTAGCAACATTCAATGAGTCAGATTAAATATTAATTAGATATTTATTTTTTTATAAAAAATTGATAAATATATATAAAATAATAAGAGAATATAAATATAACAATATAATAAATGATAGGTATAAATTTTATAGAAAAGGATACAACAAATAAAAAAAATGGTAAAATATTACATGATGAATTTGGTAATTTTTATATTCAATTAGATGATACAACATATTTTTTTAATATAGATGGAAAAAATAATATACAAATTGAAAAATTAAGAAATAATATAATATTAAAAAAGATAGAAGAATTGAAAAAAGGAAAAATTAAATGTTTAACATCAGGAAATAAATTAAAAGCAAAAATAATAGATAAAACTGTTAGTGAATTTAATGAATTTGATAATTTTGAAGATGAGGATGGAAATAAGGATGAAACATATTCAAGTTATCAAATATATCCTGAAGACAAATATTATGACAAAGAGGATTGTCAATCTGTAGATTCAGATGAATCAGATCATCATGATTATTCAGGTTTTATAGATTCAGTTAATTTTAATTTTTTTGGAGATTGTGATAGTATTAATGTAGATGATTTTGGATATAATAGTTTATATGATACAATATTATTATCAGGATCACATGATAGTACAAATATAATATTTAAATCTGAAATTAAAGGAGATACATCATCATATAGATTAAATATATTTACTGAGGGATATGTTATTTTAAATATTGTAGGATCAGAAAGAAAATTATTTAAATTAATATATGATAATGGAGATATAAAATGTGAATATGTTATATCAAGATTCGCAATTGATACAGGAAATAATATAAAATGGATTTAATAAAATGATAATAAATTATGTTCATTAAAAATGTTATAATCCATTTTATGTAAATTTGTAGATTGACACAAATAATTAACAGGTTTTATTTTATACTCTAATCTAGATTGATAAATAACAGATGGATATATTTTTTTAATAATCATAGGATTTTTTTTTGAATAATCAAATAATTCTATAACATTATCACCGATATTATAAATACTATTTATTTTATTTGATAATGATTTTAAATCATGAATTACTATATTTATTTCAGATGGATTAGATATATGTTCAAATTCATTATTAAATGAATCATGTTTATGTATATTTATTTCATATTTAGGAGTACTAATAAAATCTTCTATTTTATTAACAATTGATGCTTTTAGATTTTGTACACTTTCCATAGAAGAATAATCATTTAATTTTATGGAACCTGTAAAATAGACTATATCACCAATATTATAATCAAATAATTTATCTTTTGATATTATTTCTGGAGATACATCTATTGCATATTTTTTATTATTTAAATAAATATTATATTTTATTAAATTTTTATGTGATCGTAATATCATACCTTCCTTATGACCTATAACTATACCTTCTAGATTATTTGCATATATTTCAGTAGTTTTGAGTGGAGAAAATTTTTTAGTATCAAAATCACTTTGACTAATATAATTTATTTTTCCATTTATATATATTTTATCGCCAATATTAAACATTCCTCCATATTGTATGATATTTTTCAAATTTAAATATTTATTTTTATATTTAAAATATTTTTCTTTATAATTCATATATTATTATTTTATAAATTTATAAATGAATACTACTTAAATAGTTATAAATATTATTATAAATATAAAGAATGCCGAATTATAACCGTAGGAGAATAGAAGCAATAAGAAAAAATATCGACGCAATAAAAAATCAAAAAAAAATAGTAAATAAAGTAGATAAAGATTCTATAGAAATAGAATCAGTCGTTCAAAAAGATGAATATATAAAGGAACATAAATATTGGAATAATAAACCGGTAACAGGATATGAATCAAATCCTATATTATCAAGAAAAATAGAGGATTTATCATTAAGACAAGTTTATACACAAGATAATACTTTAAAAATACCAAATGGATTTAGCTGGATAACATTAGATTTGAATAATAAAGATACAAGTAAGTTAGTTGAAAAATTTCTTGAAGATAATTATTTAATAGATGTTTCTGATAAATTTATATTAAAATATACTGGAGATTTTATTAATTGGGCATTTGGTAATAATAGTTTATTTATTGGTATTACTGATAATAATGGGGAATTATGTGGAACTATTGGATGTAGAATAAGAAATATTGTTGTATTTGATAAAATAGAAAAAATGGCAGATACTAATTTTTTATGTGTAAGAAAGGATTTAAGAAACAAAGGAATGCCAATGGTTTTAATTGATGAAATGACAAGAAGACTTAATAAAATAGATATATCAGTTGGAATATTTACAACAGGAAGACATATACCAAGTCCTACAACAACAATAAGATATTTTCACAGACCATTAAATTATGAAAAATTAACAAATTCAGGATTTATTAAATTAAAAGACCTAGATTCTACAACAGGACAGAAATTTTTTGATCCTAAACAAACAAGTGATAAAATAAGAGTTGTTAAAACTGAAGATTATGAGATAATTTATGAATTATATATTAAGGAGATGACAAATTATAATATTTATATTAAATATACATTAGAAGAGTTTATAAGTTTTTTCTTTAATAATGAATATATGAGAACTTATGTATTAATGAATAAAGAAGATACGGTATGTGATTTTTTTTCATTTTATTTACTACCATATTTAGTAAAAGATACAAATGAAACAATAGAAGTTGGTTATCTATATACAAATACATCAAATAATTATGATATTGATGAGATATTAGATAATTTTATATATCAAGGATATGATATGAAACTAGATTTATTAAATATAATGGATATAATGCAAACAAGAAAAGCATTATTAATAAATGAAAAAAAAGATATTGATTCAGATGATGAAAATACTAAAAAACCATTTCAACATAAATTTTTAAAAGGAACAGGAAAATTATATTTAAACTTTTTTAATTGGGAAGTTCCAAGAATCATGCCTGGACAGCTTGCAATAATGCCTATTTAATTTTCTACTATTTTATAATAAATAACATTATTTCTAGTAGAACCATTAATATTATAATTAATAGATTTTAACATTAATTTTATAAAAGCTATGAATTCTTTTGTATCATAATCTATATTTTTATCATATTTATAATTAATATTTAGAGCTTTTATAATATTTTTAGAATATTTTTTCATTATATCATTATTAATAGATGTAGATGGTAATTTTTTTTCAGAAATATTTTTAAAATCAAATATTTTATCAAGTTTTATATCACAATTAGATAACCATATATTTAAAAAATCTATTATAATTTTATATTTTTCTTTATTTATAGTCATTGTATACATTTTTAATTTTTGTAAATATCTATCAATTGGCTCAATACCATCATAAATAGGATATTCTTTTATTTCTGTAAATTTCAATAAACTACTCATAATATAATGTATAATGTATAATGTATATAGTTTATAAAATAATAATAATAATTTTAACTAAATAAAAATCAATATTTTTTATAGATAGTAATAATAAGATTATATATTTTATATTATATATTATTATGAATATAATTAAATCAAAAAATGATAAGAAAGAATATGAAAATTATATATTAGATAATAAATTAGACGTTTTTATAATAAAAGATCATACATCTAATATTTGTGCAGCATCAATGGTAGTAGGTATTGGTACCATTGATGATACTATAGAGGGGGTAGCCCATTTTTTAGAACATATGTTATTTTTGGGATGTAAAGATTATCCAGAAGAACATGGATTTATGGATTTTATATCAAAATGTGGCGGTGAAACAAATGCATTTACTGCTGATAATAGAACAAATTACTATTTTAGTAGTGAATCAACATTTTTTTTGGAGGGATTAAATATGTTTTCAGGATTTTTTATACAACCATTATTGTTAGAAAATGCAGTAGAAAGAGAAATGAATGCTGTTCATTCAGAATATACAAAAAATATACAAGATGATATGTGGAGATTAGAAGATATAAAAAAAAAATTATGTACTAAAAATCATCCATTATCACGATTTAGTATAGGTAATTTAAAAACATTAAATAAGCCAAACATACATAAAAAAATAAAAGAATTTTATGAAAAAAAATATTCATCACATTTAATGAATTTAATTGTGTATATAAATGATAATATTGACATTAATAAATTAAAACAGCAAATTAATAATACATTTATAAAAATTAAATGTAATGATAATAATCCACAAAGATCATTTGGAAATATAATTAATAAAAAAAAAATATTAAGATATGTGCCAAATTCAGATATAACTCTGATAGTTGTTCAATTTGAAGTTCCATCTTTTGTAAAAACTCCTAAAAGTTGTCCTTATAATTTTATATCTTATGTTTTAGGACATGAGGGTGAAAATTCTTTACATAGTATTTTATCAGATAAAGGATGGATATCATCTATATATACCGGTATTGATATTACATTAGATGATTATTGTGTATTTGAAATAAAAATAAAGTTATCAGATGAGGGATTTAAAAATAAAATTGATATAATTGATATAGTTTTTTCATACATTAATAATTTTAAATTAAATATAAAAGAGAAAATAATTGAAGATTTATATGAGGAAACAATAAAAATATCAAAAATATCGTTTAATAATTGGGAAGAAAATGATCCAATAAGTACAATAATTTCTATTGGAGAATTATTAATTAATAAAAATATAAAACAGAATGAAGTTATAGCATTACAAACATTAAGAGTAGATTATAAAAATTTAATAAATAATCTTACAAAAGCTTTAGAAAATTTTACAAAAAATAATTGTTCTATTCTATTAGGAAATAGAATATATAGTAATACATTAGATTCTATAGAAGAACATTATAATATTGAATATAATATTTCAGATGATAAAATATTTGATTGTCCAATAAAACATAATATTAATGTATTACCAAATATTAATAAATATATAACAGAGAATATAAAAAATATTAAAGATAATGATACAACAGAACCTATAATAATAAAGAATGATAAAATTATAGGTATTTATAATTATAATTCATCATATAATTCTCCCACAACTGAAATAAGAGTTAAAATAGAATTACCTACTATTTATGATAGTATTGAACAATATGTGAGAACTCTTATATTATTAAATACAATATATAATGATAACAATAAATTTATATATGCAGCAATGATAGCAAATTATAATATAATTTTTTCAATTGATTATAAATCATTAATAATAATTATTACAGGATATACTGCTAAAATAGATATAATTATGCAAGAAGTTATAAAAATTATTACTCATCTTAAATTTAGAAAAATATCGTTTTTAAGTGCTAAAGATCAATTAAGAAAGCAATATATTAATTTTACATTTTTGAATCCGTATATTAAATTAGATTCATATATAAAAAAAGGTTTATTAGATAATTTTTATCTACCATCAGAATGTTTAAAAGAGATAGAATCAGTAACAGAAGATAATTGTAAGGAAGCATTTTTAAAAACATTAGAAATATCAAATATTACAGTTTTTGTTAGTGGTAATATAACTAAGATATCAGCTTTAAAAATAATAAATAATTTTAATGATATTTATGACAAATTTATAAAAATAATATATGATCCACCAATAAATTCTAGAAATGATGTTAAAAATATAACTAGTAAAAATGCCATAATATATAAGAATACTAATATTAATGATAAAAATTCAGCTATAAGATATTTAATTAAATTATGTGAATTTAGAGTAGGATATACTAAAAATTGGGATTTACATATTGCAAATATAAATATTATAACTTTATTATTTAGCAGCAAATATTTTGATCAATTAAGAACAAAAGAACAATTAGGATATGTTGTAGGATGTGGTTTAAGTATTATAGGAGATCAATATTATAAAAATGTATTTTTAGAATTTGTAATACAATCTCCTATAAAAGATTCTAAATATTTAATAGAAAGAACTAATAAATTTATAGTTGATTATTGTAAATCTATTGATACAATTACTACAGAAGAATTTGAATCTTATAAATTAGGTGCTCTTGTTAATTTCACAAAACCATTTTATAATTTAACAGAATTAAATGATTATTATTGGCAACAAATTTCTGATAAAACATATATATATTCAAAAAGAGATATGGTTGCTAATATTATTAAAAATTTAACTAAAGATAAATTAAGTATTATTTTAGATGAATATATTTGTGGTAATAATAAGGTTTTTGCATGCGGTATTGATAATTAGACTTAATTATTTAAATATCCAAAAAAATTGATTTGTTTAGTATCTTAAACCTAATATCATAAATATATTATATATCTATAATGTCAACAAATACAAATAATTTAGATGAAGAGATTCTTGATGAAGAGATAAGAGATGATATAAAAGAATCTACAGTAATACAAAATACATTAGAATCTTTTGAGAAACCTATTGAAATAGAAACAAATCCTGATTTTAAAAAGGAATC
>Ga0114963_10001350_pt1 | contig 16947 bp, 17 predicted proteins | sample C_131016_EF_Meta_FD_87019 | JGI IMG/M metagenome (GOLD analysis project Ga0114963, IMG submission 87019) | Freshwater microbial communities from Lake Croche, Canada to study carbon cycling - C_131016_EF_MetaG | ecosystem: Environmental > Aquatic > Freshwater > Lake | place: Lake Croche, Canada...
AGAAATTAATAGTTTCATTATACATTAAAATAAAAGCAGTAAACCAAATATTTAAATGCTCTTTTTGTTTAGGAGAAAATTCAAGAAGAATAGTTTTACATTTAGTTAAATTATAATTAATAATTTGTGAAGTTTTAATATTATTAATATTATTATCAGTATACTTTTCAATATCAAACCAAGAATTAGTAGGTATTGAATTATATTTTTTATTTAAAGTATTATCAACAAAATGAATATTATTATTAATAATTAATTTTTTAATAGAATTAATTTAAACTTGTCTTTTTTCAAGATATAACTTATTATAATCTATTTTTTTCTTCTTTTTAGCATTCATTATAATTACTAGTATAAATAAAGTTTATAATTTTAACCATATAAATTTCATTTTTTTAATGAAATATATCAAGAAATATCAAGTTTCATGATACTAGTTGCATGCTCTCACATTTTTTTAACATAACAGTACTATTTATTGGACTATAATATATATTTGTTTTTATCAAATTATAATTATCTATTGGTATATATTCAATACTATATTTATCATTAAATGTCATCTATTATTTCACTGTATAATAATTATAAATAAATAAAATATATTGACAAAATTAAATTTAATCAAATTTTTTAACCAATATTCCAATATTGATTATTTAACATATGCAATTTAACTCTATTATCAGAAATATTATTGATGTGATTATCAAATTGTTTATTATAAGATGTGATTTTAATATATTTAATAAATTCCTTACTATTTAGCTCTATAAATTTATTTTGAATTATAGGATAATTAAGTTGCTGATTAAGATTAAAATTAAAAATATCTATATCAAAATTATTTGTAGTTATATTATTAAGTTCTTTAATAATATCATAATCATACGTATTTTTTGCAGATTGAAATAATATATCCATTTCTATTTGATTTGTAGAAATATGATAAGGTACTGATATATTTATTTTTTTAAAAAGTTTTATATCTTGAATTTCTAAATTAAGTAAAACTTTATTTTTTTTTTCAATAAGATAAGTATCAATATGTAGATCAAAATAATTTAATAACTTTAATAAATTATAATGATCCTGCTTATTTTTTTGGAATCCTAATGAACCATGTAAAAAATTTTCTAAATATAATTTTGTTGCAAAAATTTGTTTATCATTAAAATCATTCAAATCAATATTCGCCTTATAAAACTCTTTAATATCTTTAGTGTTTGTAGTAGCATGGTATAAATATGATGTTATTTTTTTTGATTTAATTGGCTGGACAAAATTGATAATATATTGATGGAATCTCTTTGTATTTAAATGATATGTAGCATTAAAGGCCATTATGTAATGATTATTAAATAAATAAAGAAAGTAAATAATATACTAATATATTTCAACTTTTAATTAAATGACATAAATGAAAATGTAAATAGTACTGATCCAGTAGATTGTGATCCTACATTTCTTACAACAATAGCAATATTAGTATTAAGAGTCCATGTTATAGATTGTATTTGTACAATAGCACCAGTAACAGTTGTGGCACAAGTCATTGATACGATACCAACAGTACCTGCACAATTATTACTTATTGTAAATGTATTTGTGCTACCACTTGCAATTGTTGTTGTAAATGAAGCTGTCCCAACTTTACTATTACATGTTGCTCCAGATGATGGTACAGTGGAATAATATGTATATCCTGTAGAAAGAGATGCAAAAATAGGTCCACCTAATGTTATACCTCCTGTTGTGTTACCAATATTAACAACTCCTGTATTTGTATTTGATGCGATATTAATTGAACCAGCACCACTTCTTATATGAACAGAAGAACCACCTAATCCATTACTATTTCCAATATATGTTCCTGAATCATTACCTGGAGATAATGTAATACCTCCCCATCCATCAGGATCAGTTGTTTGTAATACAATAGAATCATCATCATTATATGATGATTGTATTAATACACCTCCACCATCTCCTGTAGATGATGCTATTATTTGTACAGCATTTTGATCTTCTAAAGCAGAATTTAAAACTATTTTACCAGATGTACCAGATGTTTGTAAACCGATATTATGCAATTCATTTTCAATATTATTTACAATATTTAATGATTGTCTTGATACCTGCATTTCAACATTTGAATCTTTAATAAAAGACATTGATTATAATATATAATTTTATATAAATTAAAATAATGGTAGTAATATATTTTGAAAATAATTTTTAATAAATAAACACAATATTAAAATTATATTAATTTTATATTACATTTAATAATTTATTAAAAGCTTCATATGCATTAATTGAAGTCATTTTAATATTAATAATATCATCGTATACAATAGTATTTTTTGCAATAATATTTGATTCATTACATTTTTCAGTAAGTTTATTTATAATAGAATATTCATCAATCTGATTACACAATTCTGCAATTACTTTTCCATATTGAAGAGACCAATCGGAATATTTTCCACATAATGTATATTCCAACATAGAATTTACTTTTTTATAGCATTGAAAATTAGTTGTATTTAAATTAATAATAGTATTATTTACAATAGATTTTATAGTATATTTCCATGTTTTTCTATTTTGCAATTCATTTAAGATTTTATTAGATAATATATCACTATCTATATTCTGTTTAAACCATATATTTACAAGAGAGTAAAATGATGCATCTCTTGAATTTATAGCATTACCATTTATATTTTCTACTTTTGTATTTTTTCTCAAATATTTCTGTCTATTACCCATAAAAAACCATATTGGCATATTTGTAAAACTAAGATCCCCATATTGCATTACTTGAGACATAACAGTTTCATTTTTAACAATTAAATATTGTTGTTGTAAAGTTTCTGTATAATTTGCCCAGTCTGTATTCTCTAACCAAGATATTGTATACAAATCACCCAAACATGTATCAAGATCTATACCATTAACAATACTTCCAGGATCCTGTGGATCTACTCCGCCATCCGGACAAAACCAGCCCCAAGATGATTGGTCAGGATTTGCAGCAGTTGTAGCATAAATACTTATATTTGGCGATAAAATATTATCAAACATTGAACCGGATTCACAAGCCTCAATATACACAACCATTTTATTATACATTTTATTTTCATACATGAATGTAAATGTAGCATTTAAGTCATCAGCATAAATAGCATCAACAGGTGTTTCAATTTGAAGTGCACCACCATGGTCAGCATATGCAAAGAACACATTATCATTGATAGTACTATTTAAAACTTCACCAGAACCGATACCCTTCATAGCAGAAGCATTTCCCATCAAAACATTAAAAAGATTTGTAGAATTTACATCATTACCAGTATAAGACTTCTTGAAATTTTTATAGACATTAAATCCTTTACCTTTGCTAGGTTTATTGAATACTTGTCCAGGATAAGGGTTATTAGGATCGGATGCAATATCATCATATATGAATGTTATTATTTTATTATTATCAAACCCATGATCAATAAGAGTATGATAAGCATGCATAATATCACTTTGATGTCTATAATTTCCATATGATGAACTTCCAGCAAAAAGAACAGCCCAATTATCAGCCGATACAACAGTTGATAATAGAGATAGTAAAGTAATTAGTATTTGAATCATTTTAAAGTATATAATATTTTCTATTGTGTGATGATAGCAATAGTGAATTTAAAAATCAATTTTTTCAAGAAAAATTGAATAGATTTTATTCTATATATCTTATTAAATAAATTAATATATTCTTGTATTTTTGCTGAAAAAATTATAAAAAAGATATGACTACAATATCATCATACACAAAAGCAGAAGACGATTATAGGATAGCAATGGAATATTCTGATACACATTACCATTTAAATAATGATGAATTAGATGAACTGATTAGATTAATGAAAATAGCAAATGAAAGAAATCTAGAATGTAATAATTTAGATAAATCATTGTTTTGTTCATTAAAACTTTTTTTACTATATTCGCTAAATAAAAAAGAAAATACAAATGCAATAAATTATTTAAATATTTCATTTGATATATTTAAAATTACAAAAAGTATTGAATCTATTAAAATAATGAAAGAAGATTTAAACATATATATTGAAAAATTTAACGACTATGGTAAATTAGAAACTAGTGTTATATTTGACATTATAATAGATAATTTTAAATCATTTAAAGAATATATAAATAGAAATAGAAAAAACGAATTAAATATGAAAAAAATATATTTTTTAACAAATTTTATGTCACAAAATACACATATATTTTATTATAAAGCTAAATCAGAAGATCGGTATTGTATACAATCAGAATTAATAAATGAATATCGTTATTATTCAAAATTAATTAACAAAATAAAATAATTTGTTTATGGACCTATATTGTAGTCATGTATTATTTCTTTCCAAGTTAAAATACCATCAACCATTTTAGTACCCATACCTCTAGTTAATTGAGCTGTAATAATTAAATAATCTGGTAAATCGTGTATATCAGAAGATAATTCAAAGAAAGCATTATATTTATGAATAATTTTATCAAAATCTAAATCAATAGAATCTTTGAAATATCCTTTATAAACAGTAAATATATCAGGATATGATAAATTAGTATTTAAACCAGAACCTCCCAAATAATATTGACAATTACTTCCCGCTATATCAGTAAATGCACTATTTGTCACAATAGTACCATTATAATAAATAGGAACAAGACTGATAGGATTTAAAACTGTTCCTGCATTATTTGATCTTACAAAATATATATTATATAATGTTTTACAATCATCTCTAGATGTTAAAGTTAAAGCCAATGGAATAATAGTAGATCTACGAAGAACATTTCCATTTGAATCACCTCCAATTCTTAAAGTTAAAATAGGTCTTTCTTCATTTGTAATTACAGGTATTTCGGAAGGTAATTTTAAAGATAAAATTCTACCTAATGGGTTATATCTAATTTCTGATGATACTAATGTTGAATAATGTTTCATAGATCCGGAATCACCAATTGATCCAGATATACCATATCTTACTGGTAAATCTCTTAATGCAAATATAGCAGTATTGGCAGTAGAATTATATATAGCATGCGCCATACATAATTTTCCATTTATAAGTAAACCAAATCTAACCATAACAGGCCAATTTACTTCAATATAAAAATTATTCATTTCTGCCCAATTTGCAATAATAGTTGACGGACCACTTCCATCAAATTTATCTATATTCCAATCAGCTTGATTTATAACAATTGCACCTTGACCTGATATACGAATTGTCATTGTACCAGTTGTATCATTTCCATTATGTTGAAAATATAAACCTGCAGTATCATCTATAAATCCTGCTATAGTAGATACCCCTGAATTATTTGTATCATTATTCATAACACAACTCATATATAAACATAAAGATTTTCCTTGTTCAAATGCTAATATTTTTTTTGATTGAATTCTAACTTGTTCTGCAACATTATCACCAGTAACAGATAATTCAACACCACCATCTGATTGATATTCTATAGTAGATCCATCTATAGTAGCATCATGTATAGATTCATAAAAATATTGTTGATCACCATTTGCATGTGTAATATCTAAAATTGTTACTGAATTGGAAACTCTTAAATTACCATAAGTATCTAATAAAGAGCTGTCAAGTCCCTCAACAGCTGCCGGATTATAATTTGCCATTATAATATTGAATAACAAAAAAATTGATTAGTAAATTATCTGTCAATTCTAATTACTATATTTAAAATATATATAAAATGCCAGATTTTGATGGTGATGAAATAGGATTTATGAATTATGTGACGGATGAAGATGAATATATTAAATTTAATTCTGATGATATCAGAAAATTTACTATTTGTTGTCAAAATGGATATTTAGATGAAGCAAAAAAACTATATAATATAAATATAAGTTCTGATACTATTAATAAAGTATTTCAAGATGCCTGTCTATTTGGTAGATTTGATATTGCTAAATGGTTATATTCTATAGAAAATAAACCTGATATATCTGATAATAATTATTTTGCTTTCATCAATGCAAGTTTTTATGGTAATTTAGATATATTACAATGGTTATATACATTAAAAACCCCTATAAATCAGGAGGATATATTTAAACATGCATGCATAGGAAACCATGAACATGTTTTAAAATGGTTATTAACTATATATGATGAATATGATTATGAAATAACAACTACTGGTATAATTGCACATGGTTTCACTGATTATGAACGAAAACTTATAAAAAAAATAAGAAATATGGAAAAACAAATAAAGGAATTACAAGATTATAATAAAAAAGATATTATAACAGATTTATCAACATTATATATATAAAAACTGTAATTTTACTATTTAATTTGGAACTTTAATATTTTTTTATTTAAAAAATTGAATATTTTGTTATTTGATAAACAACTAAATTAATCAATTAATCAATCAATCAATAGATGCAATCAGAATTTATTAAAGCAACTATAGAAGAAAATTTAGAAAAATTAATAATAAATTATGATCCAATAACTATATCTTTAAATGATGTCAATAAAGCGTTATATATTGCATGTCATAAGGGTTATTTGGATATAATGAAATGGTTATTAATTGAAGGTGCAGATATACATCATGAAAATGAAAAATGTTTTATTACCGCATGTTCTAGTGGTAAAATAAATATAGTTAAATATCTAATTGAAAATGATTTTGCAATAAATATACATGCAAATAATGAAAAAGCCTTTAAGGATTCATATTATAATGGTCATTTAGAAATAATTGAATTATTAATGAGTTTAAATGATAAACCTTATATTCATGATAATAATGATGAAGCTTTTAGTTTTGTTTGTGTACAAGGTCATTTAGATATAGCACATTTTTTATATTCTTTAGATGATAAACCAAATATAAGAGCTCATGATGATAAAGCTTTTATATATGCATGTCAAGGAGGTCATATAGAATTTGCCAAATGGTTAACAACATTATGTGATGATTATATAATTGATGACATTAATAATAACATAATAGAATATCATATTACAAATAAATATGAAAAAAAACTTATGAATAGAATAAAAAAAATAGAACAAGATGTTGAAGAATTAAAAAATATAATTAATAAATTAAATATAAAAGATTCAACTATATTTATATAAAAATATTTATTTCATTTCAATAACATCTTTTTTATCCTCTTTTTTTATAATCCAATCTGGTAATTTATATCCTGTCTGATTTTGTACTGTATCTAGCATAGGAACAAATGTTTTTACAAGTTCTTTTAATGGTTGCATTGCTTCCTGTCCATTTCCTGACCATATTGTCATATTAGGATTTAAACCTTTAACTGCATCAGCATTTGTTCTAGCAAGTTTTTCATATAATCCATTTTCACTTGTCATTCTTAATTGCAATAACATATTTGGATCACCTCCTAAACTATCAATCAATTGTCTTGTACCTATTGATTCTGCATTTAATTTAGCTTTAATACCTTCTGCTTCATTTTGTGCTTGAACTAATTTAGCTTTCGCTTCTATTTCAATTGCTATAGCTTTACCTTCAGCTTCTTTAATTAATTTAACTTTTACAGCTTCTGCATCATTTTGAGCTTTAGTTAATTGAGCTTCAGCCTCTAAACGAATAGCTTGTGCTTTACCCTCTGTTTCTTTAACTAATCTTTCTGCATTTACTCTTGTTACAGATAAAGTTTCAGCTCTCTTTCTTTCTGTTTCAGTATCCAATTTTTTAGCTTCTAATTCTCTTTCCTTTTCAGCTTGAAATAATTTTACAGACAATTCTGATGCTATTTTTGCCTGATTTGCAATCTGATCCTGTTCAGCTGTAAGTTTAGCAAGAGTTGCTTTAGATGTAACTATCTGTTGATTTCTTTCATTTTCACTAATAACAGTAGCAGCCTCAATTTCTGCAACTCTAATTCTTGTTTCAGCCTTTCTTGATTTATCACCAATATCTCCATCTTTTACTCTTTCAGCAACTTGAACTTTTGCATCATTTGAAGCTCTTGATTTAATAATATCAGATTGAACTTTAAAATAATCTGAACCAATGGGATCTGTTAACTCTTCAATATTTGCACTTGATATAACTAATCCATACTGTTCTAATTGTTGTTCAACATCCTGTTTAATTGCTTCTTTAAATGCATGTCTACCAGAAAATATTGTTTCAATTGGAGTATTAGCAGCTGCAATTCTTGTTCTACCTTCTATAATACCCATAATAAGTTTTTCTCTTTCTTCATCTGATAAATTCAACATATATCTTGCATAATTTGTTAAATGTTGATCTGATATACCTGATCCTATAGTGTAAACACCGGGATAAGTGAATGGTAATTTCTCTTGAGACATAACCTCAAGAGAAAATCTTAGAGAAGATGGTGTAACATCAATATATTTAAGTTGTTGATATGGCCATTTTACAAATTGTCTTCCAATTTGAATATCTTTAATTCCTAAACCTGTACGAACTAAATATTGATGTGGCTGACATGTTTTAAATCTAACAGCAACAAATCCTATACCGGCTGCAGCAACCCCTATTAATCCTAATTTTGCAATAATTGAATAATCTATATCATCGTTAATATTTGATAATTTATTGTCTCCTCTATATGCCATATTATATTTATATATCTATTATTTATAAGATTACAATAAATAAATAAAAATCAATTTTTTTTATGAAACAACTAATTGTGTATTTCTTACTTTTCTTAATATTTTACTATTACATACAGGACACTTATCTTTTAAAGTTGCAGAACATTCATCATCACATACACATTGATGTCCACATCTTAATAATACTATATTAACAGTTTCTTCCATACAAATTACACAACATCCTTCTTTGAATACTTTTACATCTTGTAGAATACCTTTTTCTAATTTGTCCTGTAATTTATCAAGTATCTCTTTTGATTCGACCAAACTTAATCTTTCTGGTACAGAAACAGCTAAACCATCCAATATAGACATACCAACAGTAATCATTGGACTAGATAAGTCATAAACATAGTTAACATATGTTTTACCAGTTGAGAAAAATAATTTTTCTCCATGTACAATTTTACCAACATGTGATGTGTTAATTAAATTAATATCAGTAGGGGGTTTTTCAACATGATGTGTTTTTTGTTCCTCTAATTTTTCATTTGCAATTTCATCAACTTTATCATCAGTATTATTATCTTCTTCATCTTCATTTCCAAATAATCCGCCAGCACCTTGAGCTGTTTCATCAGATTCTTCTTTATATTCTTCTTTTCTTTCTAATACTTTTTCTGCAGGTTTTACAGAAAAAACATCTGAAACACTTTTAACCAATGATCCTAAAAATCCGACACTACTACTTTTTTTACTAAACATACTAGAATTATCAGATAATGTTACTGATTTGTCAGATATTTCTTCTATTTTTACACCACGATTTAAAACAGATTCAATATTTTTTATCATTCCCATCTTTTTATTTTCATAATCTCTTTTTATATTATGTGTTAATACTTTATGCGAATCATGTATTTTTTCAACACCTCTTGATATCCCTTTTTTTTTAAATACTTCTCCTCCCTCATCATTTGATGATGAATCATCAAAATATTTTCCACCTGCTGCAGCTACCGGATATCTAGCTGCAGCATATTGATTATTATAATAATTATATGCCTGTGGAGCCCCAAGTGCTCCTTGTTCTCCGCCATAAACACCTGCAAGATGCTCAGCTCCATATTGATATCTACCATAAGCTGGAACAGGTTTTGGAGCATTATATTTTATTAACACGTAATCTGGTACAACCCAATAAGTTTCTTTAAAATATTCTAATAGATCAGGTATTCCTTCTCTTGCTGTTACAGTAATATATATCAACCCCCCTATTTTTTCACCTTTCGGTGCTAGTTCATCATCTTTTAATGATACATGATCACCAGTTGATTCTTTCACAGATTTTTTAACTATAATTTGTCTATTATCATTTGTAAAATCTGCTCTAACAGAATAACTTTCTAAAGGTCTAACTTCATTTATCTGATTCAATCCTCCAGGATCAGTTTCAATTATCTTTCTATCATTCTTCATTATATCTATTTTAATATATCCTTCATAACATAAATTTGTTAATATAAATTCCATTTCTGTAGAATCATTACCAAAAATCATTTGATATCTATTATTTGCATTTGGTAAAGCTGTAAAAAATGGTTTTGTCATAGGTCTTTTAATATCATTAATCATTATACAAGCAAGATCCCTATCATCTTTCTTTGATCTTAATACAATAGGATATCCAAGAGGTTGAAAAATTTTAAATGACGAATCTGATATAGTTCTACTATCTTGATATCTAAAGTATGATGAATTTAGCATTTCTTATTATATATCTTTTTTATGATATAACAATAAATATAGTTATTTCAACATTAATATTTCAATATTTTTTTATGTTAATAAATATTATAATGGCAAATATATCTTATGGTTATTTTGATGATGAAAATTATAATACATTAAAATACATTCAAGAATTAGAAAATAACATATTACCAAAAAAATTAAATGAACATAAATTAAAACGTATAAATCAAAGTGATATTAAGGGTGAATGTTGTGAAACTCATTTTTTAGATAAATTAAAAAAAAATATAGGGGAAGATAAAATGATATTTAAATTTCAAGATGGAGGTAATATGTATTATGAACATGAAACTGATGATAGTATAAAATTAAAAAATAAAAGATATGATTTTATTATGGAAAATCAAGATAAAATTTTAGATCATATAAAATTAGATTTACAAAGAGATAATGGATTATCAGAAAGTACAATAGCAGGAGTTGCATTATATTTAGCTAGAGGTTGGACAGTAACACCACAATTATCAGCAAAAATGCATACATTTGATAGGGGATTTAAATTACCGGAAACATTACCTCCTGGTTTTCCAGATAAATTAAAAGAAATTGCATATGAAGCTAGTAAAATGCAATTGGAAGAATTTGATAATCATGAAAAATGGGATTCAAAGAAAAATAGAAGAAAAGCATTAAAAAAACAAATGGAATTATTTTCTAAATAAATAAATATTTATTATATAATATAATGTACTATCTAATTATAATAATATTTATAATATATATTATTAGTCTATTATATTATTTATACTATCAGACATATTTCTCAGACATTTATAATGAAAAATTCTACAATGATCTTTTAAATAGTTTATGTACAATAGATGATTATAATAATATTGATATAAATGAAGAAGAACTTAAAAAATTTACAGAAGATAAAAATAATTTAAGTTTATGTGATAAAAATGTATTTAATTTTATGAAAAATATATGCAAAGGTGATGGATGTATAATAGGGGTATGGAAAGGAGGATTAGCTATTTGGACAAGAGCAAATATGGATAAAAATAGAAAATTATATTTATTTGATACTTTTGATAAAGGTTTTGGGGATAATGAAATGTTAAAAAACTATTATTATCCAACTATAAATGAAGTTAAAAATAACTTTAAAAAATATAATATAGATACTGAAAATATTATATGGTATGAAGGAGATGTAAAAGATAATATTTCTAATTTAGATAATAAACTTAATTTTATTTATATAGATGTTGATATATATACAGCAACATTAAATTCTCTAATTGGGTCATATGATTTATTAGAAGAAGGTGGGGTATGTGGTATCGATGATTATAATGTTAAATTTTTTGATTGTAAAAAAGCGGTTGATTTATTTTTAGAATGGAATGGTATAAAAAATATTAATAAAATAAATGATTATGCAATTTATTGGAAGAAACCAAAAAATAAATTTATATCAGATTATCCCAAAAATAAATTATATAACTTTTTTGCAAATTATAGTGAATCTCCAAATAGATGGTATATATCATCATCTTTTATATTACAAACAATTTTAAATATAGCAAATGTACCAGAAAAAATATTTAATTTTACTAAGGAGATACAAGATAATATTGGTATTAATAATACTATATGGGGAATCAAAAAAGATTCAACTAGTATATCATTTGAATACTATTTTTACGGGTGGAATGCAGACAATCCTGGAGATTTAAAGGGAATATTTAATAATTCAAGAAATTCAAATATATTAAATCCAATATTAAAAAAATATTTCAATAAGAATATTGATGTTCATTTAAATGAAACTGTAATATATTCAATAGATATTATTAATAATGATATAAATGACTTAGTACATATGTATTGTCATACTGAAAAAAATAATGATATAGTATTAGAGGCTGAATCTAAATTAAAAACTTTTGAATATAATAATAAAACTAAACAAATTATATTAGAAAGTGAATCATCAACATATACAGTTAATAAATACAAATGGGAATCTATAAATTCTATTTTAAATGGAATTGGTGTCTATGATACAACAGGAATTATAGAAAAATTTTATAATAATAGTAAATTTTTTGCAACATTTATAAAACATATTAAAAAAAGAGTTGGCATATATTTTCATTGTATAAGTTTCGAATATTTTATTGAATTTTTACAAATGGCTGATTTTTCAGATGTTTATATACAATTTTTTAAATCCTACGAATTAAGATTATCTAAATTATCATTTGAAATAGCAATGGATTATGATACTCAAACAAAAACATTTACTAGATTTGCATTTTATGGAAGTTTCTAAATAGTCCATATTTTTACAAAATATAAAAGTATTAAAATAAAAATTAAACAACAATATAAATATACAAATCCAGTAATAGGAATATCTAATATTTTTTTACCATAATGTGATAATCTCCATCCTAAAGGCATAGAACCACAATCAAATCTATTAAATAATGGAACTAATATATTATAATATGCTAATGTAGATGAAAAATTACGTATATCTTGAAAGGCTAATTCCGGATAAACTGCTATAATATTTATTTTATTTCCAAAAAGATTTAACATAACATCAGGTAAATTATAAGGATTATTAAACATATTAATTATTTTTTCCACTGATTCATTATTTATTGTATAACAATGTAAACCTAAAGGAGATTCTGGTATAAATAAATTTTCATTTATAGATTTACTATTCTGATTTCTATAAAGAGACCTTCCTACAAATGGGAGATTAAATAAAATTTGTTCACATATCGGATATTTTTTATAATAATTTGCTAATCCAAAATATCCGAATAATAATATATCCCATTCAATATTTAATATATCTATTTTTAATATAATATCTAAAAATTCATTAGAAAATATTATATCATCTTCTACTATTATATAATTTTTTATTTTATTATCTAATACATATTTCCACGCTTTAATATGTGACATAGTACATGCTAAATGTGAATCAATATTTTCTTTTTTACCATCTATGGCATCAATTAATATTATATTTTTAATACCTACTTTTTTACATTGTTTAATAGAATGGTCTCTCCTATCTTGTTGAGATTTTAAAGATATAATTAGAACATTTTCAATTATCATAATAATATTCTAATATAATTTTTTTTTAATTATAAATATATATGATTAGAAATATATTACTTATAGTAATTTTTATAATATTTTTATCCATAATATATTTTTTTATTACATTACCGATAAATTATGAAAGACATCTTGATAAAAATCATAAATTTGCACATTTTTCAGCTATTAACTCCAAAAACTATTTTTTAGTTCCCACTTTATTATTTACTAATCCAATAAATATAATATTAAATAAAGGGGAAGCTTTATATATACCAAAAAAATGGTGGCATTGGATAAGATCAGAAAACAAAACATTTGCTATAAATTTCTGGTTTGATAGTACTAATAATCTAAATGAACCAACGAAAATAGATAATTTATTTAATACTGATGAAAATAACTATATGTATGATTCAATTAATAATGCAATAAAAAAATCAAAAATTCATATTTGGCATAGTGGTGGTGATAAATCATTTGATGAAATGGGATATAAATTTATAAATAAAAATAATGAAAATTTATATTTTATTACTTTAACTGGATATGATAAACATTTTAATAAAAATATAAATATTAAAAAAGAATTAAAAAATCATATTAATATACCTAAATATATTAAAAATATTTCAAATAGTGAAATTGATTATAATATATGGATCTCAAGTAATTATCATGACACTGGACTACATTATGATGATAATGATGGAATATTATATGTATTAAATGGTAAAAAAACTATTACTTTATATCCCCCATCTGATTCAAAATATTTATTTCCTTTTACAATATAAAATAATTTTTGACTTTTACAATATTATGTTAAGAATTAAAAAAAATATTCGAAAGTAATTGAAATTTTAAAATTAGTAATAATATAAGATATATATAGATAGTAATTTACCAAATTATATAAAAATATTTAAAATAATAAATGAAATATTTTTTTAATAATCTTTACTTATGATATCCTGCAGTTTTAGATTTTTCCATAGCAATTACCAATTCTCTCGACCTTTCCTCATCAGACATTTTCTTCATATCAAGCCATTCAAAATATTCGTTCCAATTTTTTGCTTTTACAATATCATTATAAGATCCTCTTAATTCTTTTCTTAAATTATCAGGTGCTAATCCACAATTACTATCCATCTCTTCAATTGTTAATGATTGTGCAACTTTTGAAAATTTAACTTGAAACATTACAAGAGATCTACTAATTTCTGTAGCGGAAAAAACCTTCTCAGCTCTTCCAACAACTACAGAAGCATTAGATAGTTCTGGATATTTTGCATACTGATTTCTTGTACCAATTGCATACCACATAAAATTTCTTGCATCACATTCCTCAATAAATTCTTTTGATATATCTTTCCAATCGTATATATCTGAAACTGTAAGACATATTAATAGTTCTCCTAAATTTGGATAATATGTTTTAGTTCTCTTATCAGATTTATCCTTAAATGTTCTAATCATATCATTGATATATTTCAATAATTTAGGCTCATCAATAGTATACTGCTTTAATAGTCTATAAATAGCAAAATACCCGTCAATAAATTTATCATTTGCATTTAAATTATTTTTGTTATTCATAATTTCTACAACAAGTATATTCATTAATGATGAACATACTTTATATACACCTTCATACATATCTAGCTTTTTAGAGCTAATTTTTTGTGTAATTGTATTTATAAATTTCTCGAATTCTACCTTAATATCTTTCCAATTTTCAGATTTAATCAAAATTGGCATCCAATAGTCAAATGATTTATTTAAAGAACTTCTTCTAATACCCTCATCAAATGCATTTCTACTAATATATTCACATGGTGATGAAAGGGCCCCAGATTTCGGATTGTCAATATTAACTCCATATCCTAATTTAGGATTTTCAAGAGCATTTGTTTTTTTAACATAGCAAATATAATGATCTTTCAATGGATCAAATGCAGTTCTAATAATTTTCTTCAATTTCTCATTTACCTCTTCTGATGTAGGAATATGGGGAAACCATTTATTTTTATCAGAACCATCATGTCCTGTAATTCTACATTTATATTGTTCAGCAGATTTTTTTGCTGATTCAATGTGCATTTTATCTATTGATAATAATTCACTCATCATAAGTGCTTGCATACTCAATAGAACTGTAGATACTGTATAAGATGGAGTCCATCCTTCACTTGCATTTTTCCATTCAGTATGATACATGCTGAAATTACCAAAAATATTTAGACATACTGATAATCTTCCTTTTGCATCTGTAACAGTTGCTCCACCTTTATATCTCACATCTGTTTCAAAAAATGCATTTGGTGGTGAACTAGGATAATCACTAGGAAATTCCATACAAAATCTCAATGGGATCCCCTCATACGCTGTTCCTTCAGGACCAACTACAATACCATACCAAGTCATAATATCATCACCAAAAGGTTCTGCATTAGCTCCTACAATAGGTTCAGTTTGTAATTGCTTAAGATCCTGTAATAAACGTTTAACGGCATGAGACTGTCGGGAAGATGTCATTGTTAATTTATAATAAATATTATATCTTTATATGTTGATCTAATATTTGTTTATTCAATTTTTTTGATTTAAAAAATTGAATTAAATATGATAAAAATATAAGTACAATTAATATTTAAATAAAAATAAAATAATGGATATTAATTTAAATAAATATTATCCTCTTTTTGATTTATGTTATGAAAAAATAAGAAATAAAATAGAAAATGATCTTAAAATAAAAGGTGGTGGTGAAGACAATATAATAGAATTGTATAAAAAAGGTATATATAAAAATTCTGGTATATGTAAAAATGAAATAGAATATATAAATAAAGAGTTAAATATTAAATCAAATAATAATACTTATATAACTGAAAATATAAAAGAATATATAAAGGATAAAAATACCAGTGATAATAGACCTAATCCAGATGTTGTAGTATATTTACCATTTGGAGATTTATCGCCTGAAATACGTTGGCTAAAATAAAATTGAAATAAAATAAGGCATAAATAATATTAATATTTAAATAACAAAATCATAGAATCTAGAAAATATTTAAATAACAAAATAATGGAATCTAAAATATATGAATTATGCAATGACAAGGTAATATCTGAAATAGATTCAGATTATAATAATTATACAGGTATTATAACTTTATATAAAAAAGGTTATTTATTAATCATTCTTTTAAACATTCTATTATATTTTTTGCTCCAATTATATCTCTATCTATAAAAAATTTTACTTTTTCTTCCTCTTTCGAGTTAGTTTTCTCTTTTATAGATTTTTTTATTTTTATATTATATGTTATCACTTTATATGATTCTTCTAATTCATCAT
>Ga0114963_10001351_pt1 | contig 16944 bp, 21 predicted proteins | sample C_131016_EF_Meta_FD_87019 | JGI IMG/M metagenome (GOLD analysis project Ga0114963, IMG submission 87019) | Freshwater microbial communities from Lake Croche, Canada to study carbon cycling - C_131016_EF_MetaG | ecosystem: Environmental > Aquatic > Freshwater > Lake | place: Lake Croche, Canada...
CCACCTCCTCCTCCGCCACCTCCCCCTGGTGGCCCGCCCCCGCAACAAGGACCGCCCAATGGAAATCCCGGTTGAAGTTAAGCGCGCTGGCGCAGAAGCCATCGCCGCCTACAAACGCGCCCTGCCCTACGGCGAGAAGTGGGCGTCGATGGTCGCCATGCAGATCGCACCAGGAACGTCCGGCACCGACCGTGCGTTTATGGAGGGCCGGATGAACAACCAGCAGCTGGACGACATGCCCGCCCGTCAGGCCAAGTATGTGGTGGCCGAGGCTGAAAAGGCCGGGGTCAGCATCAGCGGCAAGTATTACGTAGGCGGCTTGGCCGACAAGCGTGGCTGGCGTGACCCCAAGGCGTGGGTTTCCAGCAATGATGACATCCTCAAAGTCGCCCATGCCCGCCGACTGCATGTGAGCGGAACGGTCAACTACGACCCAGGCCCTGCGGCTCCCAAGCGCAAGCTGATCAGCGAGAAAATTGTTAAGGAAGAGGTCGCCCGTGAGAAGCGGCTGAATCCTTCCGCCAAGACGCGGGACATCCGCGAGAGCGTAATTGAGAAGCATGCCTACCGAGCCAAGGGTAGAGGGGTATGAGCTACAAGGAATTCCAGTTCCGGCGCGGCACGTCTGCGGAGTGGCTGGTGAAAAACCCAGTCCTCCTGCCGGGGGAAGTGGGCTATGAGCGAGACGTACCCACTGGCACGGAAACCTCAGTTGACACCTACACATACACAGACGGGGCGTTCGGGGTAGGGGCAATAAAGATAGGAGACGGGGTGACGCGGTGGAAGGATCTTCCTTACCTCCTCACGGCACTGAGGTTCTCGCTCCCATCATCCAGCGATGTAGAGATGACAGATATTAGGACCGGCGATGTGATGCGCTGGTCAAACGGGAAGTGGCGGAACCACCCCGAGGCAACACTGTTAGATGGGGGTAATTTCTGATGGCAACGATCCGTATTAAGCGCCGCGCCAATGGTAGTGGGGCTGGAACTCCAACCAGCTTGGCCAACGCAGAACTCTGCTTCAATGAGCAGACGAACATTCTGTACTATGGTACTGGCACTGGAGGGGCGGGTGGTCTGGCGACGAGCATCATCGCCATTGGTGGGAGTGGCGCGTTTGCCACTCAGGCTTACGTTACATCTGCCATAGCAGCAGGCGGCGGATCGGCAGACCTTTCTGGGTACGCCGCTCTCGCAGGAGCATCGTTTACCGGCAACGTGACGGTCGGCGGTAATCTGGTGGTCAATGGTACGACCACCACCATCTCGTCCACAACGCTCTCCGTAGCGGACAAAAACATTGAGTTGGCCAAAGGCAGCACCACCGATGCGGCTGCGGACGGCGGCGGCATCACTCTCCACGGAACGGGTGACTACACGCTTAATTGGGTGTCGGCCACCTCGTCTTGGACTAGCAGCGAGAACTTCAACCTCCTCACTGGCAAGGTCTACAAGATCGCCGGAACCCAAGTCTTGTCTGCCACTGCTCTCGGATCGGCAGTGGTTGGTTCCTCTTTGACGAGTGTCGGAACAATCGGCACGGGTACGTGGCAGGGCACGGCGGTTGCCGTAGCCTATGGCGGAACGGGGCTCACCTCCGCAGTCAACGGTCTGCTGAAGGGCAACGGCACCACCACTTACTCGCTAGCATCCGCTGGTACGGACTACCTGGCCCCAGACTCCGACATTAACGGAGGGACGTTTTAGTTGGCCACTGTTCGCATCCTTCGCAGCACAACCGCAGCGGCAGCGCCAAGTGCGTTAGTCAGCGGTCAGATCGCCATTAACGAAGCTGACGGCAAGCTGTATTATCGCAACGGCGCTGGTACTGTGACTTTGTTCGCCCCGCCTGCGGCCACAGGCAGCACCTTGGGCACGGTGATTGTTGGGAGCGGGCTCTCAGTGTCGTCAGGCACCATATCGGCAAACCTGACAAGCAGTACCACTGGAATCACAGGCGCAAATGCGGTGACGAATATCGTCTACCTGACTTCAGCCGCGTATGCGGCACTCGGTACAAAGAACAGCACTACCCTCTACATAGTCTCAGGGTGAGCCTTGGGTATCAATCTCGGTACAGCCGCACCGTCTGCATACTACCTCGGCAGCAACGCCGTGAGTGCGGTATATCTCGGCGGCACGCTGGTGTGGCCTCCTTCTGATTACTACTTCAGCCAAGTGGTGACGCTGCTGCACGGCGAAACTCTGGCGGACTCATCGCCGTACAATCGCACCGTCACGGCTAACACCACTGCCGCCAGCCTTTCGGCGACGCAGGCAAAGTTTGGTAGCAAGAGCTTGTATTCGTCAAACACAGGCAGCAATGGCTCGTTCACAATCGGCGCGACTGCGAAAACCTTTACCGCTGGAAACTACGACTTCGTCGTTGAATGGTGGCAGTATTTATCTGATATCACAGTTATGCGCTTTATATTGTCAGGGTCAGCAGACGATCCGTTTCTTGCATGGAATTACGCCTCGGCTGGCTATCTAAGTATTTATCCCAGTTATACTTTATCTGCGGCTTCTTCGTTGATTGCAAATCAGTGGCAATACATTGCAGTCGCTCGGGTCAATGGCGTGTATAGGCTTTATGTAGACGGCGTTTTTACCGGGCAGGCAACACTCACTTCTGATCGCGGCAACTGGGGCAAGGCTTTGTCTTTGGGAATAGCGGTTGGTGCCGGAAGTGCCAGCGCGGTTACAAACAACTCATATATTGACGAGTTGCGGATCACAGAGAAAACGAATCGCGGATACACGGGAAGCACCATTTCCGTTCCGACTGCATCATTTCCTGACTCTGGCCCAATGAGCGTGCCGCTGGAGTTTGGTGCGCAGGCGGCAAACGCGAGCGCAACACTCACATGGACTGCGCCTTTTTATGCTGGCGTGTCGGCAATCACTGATTATTCAGTCCAATATTCGACAAACAGCGGATCGACATGGACGAGTTTTCCCCATACGGCATCCACTGCAACGTCGGCAACTGTTACCGGACTGACAAACGGTACGGCGTATGTGTTCAGAGTGGCAGGCATTAGCGCAGCAGAAACAGGGACTTATACAGCCGCGTCGCCTAGCGTCACCCCATCGGCTTCAGCGTCTACCGCGTTCATCAGCACCCCCGGCACAAATAACTTTGCCAACTACGGAAACAGTTGCTTTTGGGATGGCAGCGACGTTACCTCACCTGCTGGAAACGTGACCAGTGTTGGCACAAACGGTGCGACGACAGCATACGGTATGCGCGATATGCAGGGCAGCGTTAGGCAGTGGGCGAGCAACCTCCAGCCGTGGGGTACGCAAACGGCTGACGGTAGGGGGCAGTTTGGCGAAGGGTTCACGGGTATCGCTTGCGACCGAAGCCAAGCGGATTCTAGGGCTGCATCCAGTTATTATTCGTACACATCAGGTTTTCGCGTTGCAAGCGCAAGCAACCCATATTCACTGACTAACTTCGCTCCGGTTGGTGACATAAGCAACGCCGCAGATACGATAATAAGCCCGAATCCCGGTTCCGTCTCATATTCGTATTACATGGGCATATACACTGTGACCAATACAGAGTATGCCGCGTTTCTTAATGCCGTTGCACAAACTGATCCAAACGGACTGTATGTCTCGGAAATGGCTGATATGCGTGGCGGCATCAATAGAAGTGGCACAAGCGGCAGCTACACATACTCGCTAAAAACTGATTACGGAAACAAGCCGGTGACAAACGTGTCTTGGCTCAATGCCGCTAGGTACTGCAACTGGCTTCACAACAACAAGCCAACCGGTTCGCAGTCAACAAGCACAACCGAAGATGGTGCTTACACAATGAGCGCGTCCGACATTACCAAAAATAGCGGCGCAAAATACGCACTGCCAACTGTGAACGAATGGTGGAAAGCAGCATATTACAAGGGTGGCAGCACAAGCGCGGGATACTGGAAGTACCCGACACAGTCGGATACTCAACCGGGTAAGACCACTTGCGACACACATGGTGTTGGAAACAGGGCGTAACAAATGGTTGACCTCACACACTTCACAAACGTGCCTGCGGAGCAGTGGATTAGCGAGTGGGAGACTCGCGCGCCGTCCGTTGACGGGCGCGAGGAAATGGTGTTGCAGCTTTATGGTATACGCAAGAGATGCGGCAGAGATGCCTGCTGGGAATACCGCAAATACATTAAGGAGATTGGTCATTTCCCGTTGCAAAAGCAGCGGTAAGGAGTCATTGCAGCCATGAGCGGCACGCTACGCACAATCGCCGACAGGCAAATACGAGTGATGCGTGGAGAGGGACACTAGTCTTATATGCCACCAACACGCATAAAACGTAGCAACACCTCAGCTGCCGTCCCAGCCTCGCTGGATGACGGGGAACTGGCCATCAACCAAGCGACGGGGACGCTGTACTACCGCACTGCCGCTGGGAGCGTGGCGACCCTCGTCTCATCTTCTGCGGCATCGATTGCGGAGTATGCCACCACTGCCAGTTTCCCCAGCACCGGCGTGGCGGCCACCTTGTACGTGGCAACCGATACAGGCAAGGCGTATCACTGGATCAACAGTGCCGTCTATGTGGAGTTCGGCCCGTTCGGTAGCCCGGGTGCTGCGGGTGCTACGGGTGCCGCTGGTGTTCCCAACTATTCCTTGGTCTATGCACTGAGTTAACTTATGGCCAACCCCAATCTCGGCACAACCACTTTGACCTACGCCAACAACTCGTTGGTGTCTCTCACGGCAACCACCGACACACTGCTCGCATCCAATGCAGCGTCCAGTGGTAAGGTGTTTCTGGTCGATAGCATTATCGTATCCAACACTAGTGCGGCTGGGGCGGATATCACCGTCACAATGTACGCCGCGACCACAAACTCAGGCACGGCCTACCGGATCGCCAACACCATTACAGTGCCAGCCAAGTCCACATTGGTGGTGGTGGCCAAGAGCAACGGCGTAAGCATCAAAGAAGCTCAGTCTATCTATGCCGCTGCCAGCGTTGCCAGCGCATTGGTGGTGACCGCGTTTTGGAAAGAGTTCGGATGAGCCGCCGCAAACCCACAGTGGACAGCAACACATGCTTCAATACCGGATCCAGAAGCGGGGCGTATTCGGTGGAGAATCATCCTGACGATGGCGGCATTGTCGGCAACTTTCCTTTCATCCCGTTGTGGACCGGAATCCGTGAGGCAGGCGATATCTTAGAAGCATATCCTCCGCCATCAGGACTGATCGGCGCGTTCTACTTTGATGACCTTCTACCCTACAACTGGAGTTAACAATGCCGCTGCCGGATCTTGCTAGGCCAGCGCGTGTTGAAGCGCGCCTGCTGCTCACAAAGCCAATCGACTCAACAACGGCCACCGTGTTGACTTGTGCGGCAAACACTACGCTGCGATTGCGCACCATTTATATCACCAATCAAACTGCCGCCGCACAGAGTTTTAATCTTAGCTTCGTTCGCAGCGGTGTAACGTATCCTCTGCACTCGGGCGTCTCCATTCCCCCAAAGAATCTGTTTAATGCGACCACTATTGACGATGCGGTTTACTTGGAGCCTGGCGACTCCCTGCAATTTGCGCAAACTGCGACAACCGCCAACAACCTCACGCTGTTCGTTTCATACGAAAGCATTACCTAATGCCCAAGTTGAATTACGGGTTTAAGGGAAATTCGTTGACGGCTGCGCAGGCTGTGGCCGCAGGGGCTGTGACAACGTCGCAAGACTATCAATACATCGTTCAGCTGGGCGCTGTGACCCCGCTGACTGCCCCCAGCGAACCGACAAACGTGTCTGCTACTCCAGGCGGTGGGCGGGTTGCGCTGAGTTGGTCGGCCCCGTCGTCCGCTGGCAGCAGCGCCGTGACCGGTTATCAGATTGTGTATGTCGCTGACGATGGCACAGAAGTGACCACAACCACTAGCGGAACTAGCAAGACTATCACCGGCCTGACCGCCGGAACCAATTACTCGTTTGCCGTCACGGCTGTGAATGCTTCTGCGGGAGCGGGTTCACCGGCCAGCGTGGGTGCTTCGCCAGTTGACCTTACTGTCCCAGTGCCTAGTTCTGTGAGTTGGGTCGGTGAACATTACACCAGCAGCTTTTCGGTATCCAATAGTACGATTACAGTTACTGATATCAACTCTTCCACCCTAGAATTTACGATGCCGGCTGCTACGCTGACTGTTACAAGAATAACCGACCCCAATGTAGGTAGTTTTATTGACCTGTCTTCTACTGGTGAGTTCGCAGCAAGTTATCTAGACAAAGAAGGAAGATATCATACAAATATTACTAATTACACTGTGAGCGGCTCCAAAAATTTACCTGCGGGCACATACTGGTTAAAGTTTATGAGATTTGATCCTACCTCTCCGGCTAACTTTACTGTAGTGTTGAGCTAATACTCAGAATAGGACGCTCTCATGCGTGGTGCAAAAATAACACTTCAGAACGGTCGTCGGTTTGCGTTGGTCGCTCGCAGCGGCAGTTACAGCATTGTCTGGCAGGCCCTTCCAGAAGAGGCCCGCGTGCCAGCGGGACGACGGTGGCACCCTATTAATGCAGCAGGTGCCATCGGCTCGCCGCTGGCGGCAGACGAACCAGCGGACGGGCTGTGCTGCATGGTTCGCAATCCTGTGGAGCGGTTCCGCTCCGCTTGCGCACGCCGCACAACAACCGTGGAAGAAGGGTTACAGCTGCTTCAAAGTGATGTTCACTTTTGGCCACTGGATGACATGGGGTTGCTGCAGGATGGCGTGACCCATTTCCGTTTCCCTGACCAGTTGGACACCTGTGCGGACTGGCTGGGCCTGCCCACTCCTGCGCCGCAGTTAAACGCCGAAGATGACGCTGGCAAGCCAACGCTCACGGAGGAGCAGGAGACTGCGATCCGCACAGCCTACGCTGCGGACATTCTGAAATGGGAGTCCCTCCAAGGATAAGCTATGGCAATCACGTTCCCCGGATCACCCAGTGTCGGTCAGTTGGTCACTCAGAACTCGCGAACCTATCAATGGACCGGGAAGACTTGGGACTTGTACGGCAATGTTGGCGTTCACAAGTCCACCCATGCCACAGGCGGCAGTGACGCTTTGACACCCAGCGACATTGGTGCGGCTCCTGTGGACAGTCCAGTTTTCACTGGAAATGTTGGCATCGGCGGCGTTACGCCCACCTGTAGGATGGACATACAGGCCACCAGCACCATAGCGAACCAGACTTGGACTGGTGGTACAGACTTTGTTCGATTGCTTGCTGGTTCTGGCAGTGCCTTCAGCGAGCAGTCAATTGCGTTCCAAGAGTCTGGCGGCGACGTAGGCGCTAGGATCGGTGTTAAGAACCGAGGTCTTGCTGCCTATGACATAATCTTTGCCAATAGGGACAATTCGTCCATAACGTCCACCTTTGCCGAGCGCATGAGGGTTGCGGCTACGGGTAACGTAGGCATCGGCATATCGGTTCCCACTATCTCTAGCGGGACCGGCCTCCACTGTGCTGGTTCGACGCTGCGTTTAGGAACGTCTCGGACTCCATCTAGCTCCACTGCTACAGGAAACACAGGGGAAATCTGCTGGGATGCCAGCTACCTGTATGTGTGCGTGAATACCAATACCTGGCGAAGAATCGCCCATTCCACTTGGTGATATATGTCTCTCCCTCTGCTGATGGCCCAAGAACCACTGACCGTCCCGTCAACCACCTACGACCGAATTTGGGTCGAACTGATTGAGATTGCCGCGCCCAGCCCTAGCGCCGACGCCAACGCCTACGTGCGCCTGCGCCGTTTTGGAATTCGGGACGGCGAAGTGGTCACAGATCCTGAGTCGTTTCGCCTGGAGGTGCCAAACATCCTTGCGTCCAGCGACCCTGACCTCGCTGCGGTTGTGACGGGTATTATGAACTACATCGCCAAAGTCGGTGCGGCTGAAGGCATCATCCAAGGACCAACATAGTGTTGACATACTACGACGCCGTCGAACATTTGATCACCGCCAGCTACGGAGGCCCGCAGGATGCTGAGCAGACCGATATCCGCACGTCTGTGCAGCGCGCCTATAGCGAACTCTCAACGCTGCGGGACTGGAACTACTACCAGATGCATGGCCGAATTAAGTTCTCCACCATCTGGCACGGGACCATCACGTACAGCAAGGACACACGCTACATCGATCTGGTGTCTGGAGATGCCTTCCCCACTAGCGCTGTGCTGTGCAGGATGCGCGTGAACAACACGGTTCTGAAGATTTCCCAGCGTGTCAGCAACACGCGACTCCTGTGCGATCCGGTCCTCACGCACCCCACGGACTTGGTAACTGCCACTTCAGCGATTCTGTACCAAGACACATTCCCGCTACCAGCAGACTTCCGCGCTGTCGATTCTCCCATCGACCATGTGGCTTGGACGCGGTTCATCTACGTGTCCGCCGACCAAGCGATGAAGCTGGAGAACGCTAACAACCTTGCCGGTCCACCGCATGCGTGGACGGTGATCAAAGACCCCGCCGGAACCGGCTGGGCAATTAAGGTGGTCGGCTATCCGGTGGAGAACAGTAACCTAGACTTCACCTATCGCCGTCTCCCAAGGCGTCTACGGATCTCTGGGCATGAGGCAGCGTCTCGTCAGGGCACTGTCAGTATCTCAGGAACCACGGTCACGGGAACGGGCACGGCTTTTACGCAGGGCATGGTGGGTTCGGTGCTTCGGATCGGAACTTCCACAGACTCCCCGGGCAGCGACGGGTCGATGAAGCCCTACGCGGATGAGGCTGTGATCACTGCGGTGGCCAGTGCAACGTCCTGCACTATCGCCACGCCTATGTCAGGGTCCGCTCTGCTGTATCTGGTCGCGGACATCTGCGACATGTCGAACGGCATGGTCAACGGATTCCTGTCCTGCGCTGCCTACTGGCTCGCCCGGGTACGCAACTCCAAGCCCGACAACGCCTTTGCCATGTACCAGCGCGACCTCCGGTTGGCCATGGAGAGCGACCAGCTGACTCCGTTCCAACAGCCGCAACGTGTGATATTCGACGCCATGGCATGGAGGACTCCGCTTCAGTCCGACAACTTCGATGGGGGTAACCCAGCGTGATCGTCATCGATAAGTGGCAGGGTCTTGTAAATAACGCTTCTCCGTATGCACTCCCGCCGGGGGCTGCGGTCATCCAGTTCAACTTGCAAAGCGTAATCCCAGGCCAGCTGACAGTTCGCCCAGGCTTGCAACCCTTGGCATTCACCTCTGCCGACAGCACCACGTCCAGCATCCGGGTGGCGTTCCGATATCAGAACGGCACCGCAGAGCATCTCGTCTACCAAGACGCCACAGGCAAAATATTCTCATCAGTAAAAACGGGTTCGGCCTAATGACATATCTCACGCAACGCCGATCCGGCCAAGTCGTTTCCATCTCCCTATCCACTGGGGGATCGGGATACACATCGCCTCCTACGGTGAACCTGTCTGGCGGCGGAGGCACTGGTGCCGTGGCCATCGCCCACATGTCGGGCACCATGGTTGAGTCGGTCGTCATCACCAATGGCGGCACGGGCTACACCTCCGCCCCCGTTGTGACGATCTCTGGGAATGCCCAAGCTGCGGCTGGCGTGTACTCAGGCGGCGTGATCCCGACCTCGTTTGTTCGCTCCCGCTTCAATGACCTGTACGGGTTTGACGGCATGGGGCGCGGCCTGCGCTGGAACGGCACGGCTGGAACGATGCAGCCAATCGGCTTGCGTAAGCCATACAAGGGTCCAGCGGTGACCATTGCTAGCACGGCAATGGGTGGGTACGTGGATTCGATCACAGTTGTCTCGCCCGGGTCAGGCTATAACGTCGCCCCGAAGATCACGTTCACTGGTGGAACTCCCACAAAGACTGCGGTTGCCCTTGCCGAGGTGATGGGGGGCGTGATCGCAGGCGTCACGGTCACTGACCCTGGCGCGGGATACCAAGCCGCCCCGCAGGTTTCGCTGACATCCAGTAATGCATCGGGTTCTGCGTTCAACGTCAATGTCCGTGGCCAGATCCAAGCAGTGACGATCATCTCCAACGGATCCGGGTACACATCGCAGCCCACAGTTGTCTTCTCCACAGGGCAAGGACTGCTGCAAGCCAACGCCAACGCCATCACTTCCAATGGCAGCATATCCAACATCAACCTGCTTAGCGCTGGGACCGGCGCAACGACAGCGGTTACGGCAACCGTCACTGGCGGCGGAGGCACGGGCGCAGCCCTTCTTGTCGGTATGCAGTATGGCATTCAGTCGGTGACAGTCTCTAACGGTGGCACTGGATTTCAGACGCCTCCGATCATCCAGTTCCTTCCCGACAAGTCGGACACCACATCAGTCGCCGCTGCGGCCACAGCTGCGGTGTCTGGCGGGGCAATTACCGGAATCACCGTGACAGCCGGTGGGTTCTACTCCGCGCCGCCAACTGTGTTCTTAGGTGACTACAACGCCACCGCTACAGCTACCATTTCCAACGTGATGCGTGGCACCTACAAGTGCGCGATGCGGTATTTCGATGACACACCGGAGAAGTTCCGTGGTCCTGTCTACTCGTCCATCTCTGAGTTGGTTGAAGTCAAAATGCCAGACGGGGCATCGTCGCTGACATGGACTCTTGCCCACTCTGGTCTAGACGACCGCGTGGCGGGTGTTGAGCTATGGAGGACAACGGCAGACCAGAGCGTCCTGCTGTTCCGGGTGGCGAAGATCCTACGCTCCGCCGCCAACTTCTCAGGCACCTACACCGACACGTTCACGGACGACCAGTTGTCTGATGACACCAAGGATGGCTACGGGCTTCTCCCGGTCACGCTGCCCAGCGGACAGATCAACGCCCGCCGGTTCGGAGTCCCCCCGGCGAACTTCTCTGTGGCCTGCATGTTCCAAGACCGCTGCTGGCTGGGCGTGGACACAACGGGCGAGAAGCCCAACAGCCTGTACTACTCGGAAGTTGATGAGCCGGAATCCATCCCAATGGAGAACGAGATCGTTGTCCAAGAGAATGCCGGGGACTCCGATGCAATCGTCGCCCTAATCCCTCTTGGTGCCTCGCTGCTCGCCGTGCAGACCAGGCATATCTACCGCATCCAGTACGTTGCCCAGCCGGTCTTAGATGCGAGCATTATGCTGACGGCCTACCGGGGGATTCTCAACAGCCGATGCTGGGACGTGATGGGAGGCGTGGCTTTCATCGCTGACAGCTACGGTGTTTACGCATTCGATGGACGGAATGACGAAGCGGTGTCGGTGCCAATTGATAACCTCTTCCGCAACGGTCATATCGATTTCGCTAAGTCCTCGCAGTTCTTTGTCCGCGCTGACATCGCCACTAAGGTGGTGCGGTTCTTTTACTGTCGCAGCACTGACTCTTTGCCAGTCCACGCTCTATGTTATTGCGCTGCGACGAAGACGTGGTGGCGTGAAGGGTACAGCTATCCGGTGACCGCTGCCGCCCCTTACGCATCCAGCGGGAAGCAGGGGATCGCCTACGGACTTGGCGACGGATCGTTTGCCACGCTGGATGGCTACTCTGACCGTGGCGCTGCAATCCCATATGTCTATCAGACGGGCAACATGCTGTTGGCCCCCGAAGAGGGCAGGCGTGGCGTGTCGGTGACATACACTCCGACCGCTGGAGATTCAACGCTGGCGCTGCGTAGGCATTTCAATGGCTCGGCATCGGCTCGGCAGAATGCCGCCGCCTCAGACCGGGGAGATGGCTTTGTGTCTCAGTTCCCAGGAACAGACGCCACGCTGAATATGAAGCTCACGCGGTCTGCGCTTGGTGACGCGGTGGGCGTGGCGAGGGCAATGTTCTCTGGCGGCAATGAGGAGCGATCCGGCGGTGCCGACCGTCACATTGCGGTGGCGTTCTCGGGGACGCAGTCTACATCCAGTGACGCTCCTGCGATCCATTCCATCACCATTGAGGGCGCTCAGTAATGTTCACCCAAAGCATGCCGCAACTTGCGCAGGCATTGTCAGGCGCTCTGCCAGAGGATGCCCTTCGCCAGCTGATGCAAGCCTTGGGGAATTGCCAACAGCCGCTGACGCATCGCGGCGCGGTAAACCTTATTCCCCCAACCACCACGGGCGTTGGTGCATTGCAGAGGCGCGGGACATGGAACCCAGCCGACTACCAAGGTCTGCTTCCAAACGCTGGCTCGCAGGGATATGTGGACACTCCGGGTGCTGGCGGGAACACAACGAACAACAACGTCACCAACAAGTACGGCGGCGGGACGTTTAATTTCCCAATGGATCAAAACTTCAATACCAACAACTACTACGGCGGAGACAACTTCACCGTACTTGGCAACACCTATTTCTCCAACATCACCACTAACAATATCAATATCACCCAAGGCGGCGGTGGCGTGACCTTTGGCGGAGGTGGCCCCGGAGGATTCCCTTACCCGCAGCCAGACCCGGGCGGTGGCGGTGGATTTAATCCCGGTCCAGGTGACGGCGGCGGCTTTGGCCCAGGCGGTGGCCCCGGCGGCAGTGGCCCAATCATTGTGTTCCCTACACCAGGATTCCCCGGTATGCCCGGTGGGCCTGGCTGGCCACGCAACGGCCCCGGTGGTGGCGGCGGCGGCGGAGGGGGAGGCAATGGAAAGACAAAAGTCTTGGTGCCCGTTGCCACCGATGGGACTCTTGGTGGCAACCAGGACCAAGCTGTTATTGTTACCGGCAGCGTGAGTGTCCCGACCGTCACTGGCGCAACGCTGGATGACAACTGTCAAATCCAACTTACGACTGGCACCAAAAGCGTGTCTGTCACACTCACTGGGACTGTATCGGTTCCAACGAAGGTCACAATCAATTCGTCGCCACAAGTTTTTCAGCTGTCATAACTATGCCATGTAGTTGTTGTGAAACTGGTCGCTGTTGTTCGGGAAGTAACTGTGCTTCCAACAAGAAGGTGACGTGCAAAAACTCTGGCGGGACGTTTACAGCGGGTGGAACCTGCGTTGAGCTTGCATGCACTTTTAGTAATCCCTGCAACAATCCGTGCGCCGTGCATAATTTCTGCATGTGCAATGCGCTTGGTGGCACATTGCAACCTGTTAGCACCTGCGACTGCACGGCACTATCTGCTGCAGGAGTAGATAACGGTGGATGCTGCGGTGCGAAGTGCCAAGTTTGCTCTGGCTCCGGTAATTGCATCAGTATTTGCAATAGTTTCCAAGAGTGCTGTGCCGGACGGTGTTGTCCCGAAGATCAAAAATGCAAGTATTCTGGAACCGCCACGCCGACGTGCGTTGATAAATGCCAGAGTGGCGAGACGATCTGTAGGACCGGCAATAATGCCTTTTCCTATCAGTGCTGCGGACCAGCATCCAAATGCTGCGGCACTGCGGGCTGCAAATCCACAAGTTCCAGCAAGACAATCAAAGTGTCTGCAACAGCATCTGACTGGACAGACACTGGCATGGATATCTCTGGGAGCTTTGCAATCACCGCCAGTGGTACAGCTACGTGGGCCGATGGCCGCGCAGACGGCACTCCCAACGGCATTTTCACAGGCGGCGCATGCTTGCAGGGGAATAGCGGCATCAACGTGGTGGCATCGATATGCCATTTTGCGCTTATTGGACGCCTCGGCACGGGCGGAACGCCGTTCTTAGTTGGCTCTTCCTACGGCTCTGACGCCGGAAGCGGCGCAACCGGCAGGCTGTATTTGAGAATCAACGACACCAACACACTAGACAACATCGGGTATTTCACGGTCAGCATTATCGCAATCGTTGACCCGTGCCCCAACCCGACATTGCTATTTGCCGACGAACCCGTAGTCCTTGCTGACCAACCGTCAGGACCGGGAACAGAAGCCAAGTTATTTCTAAAGCTCTTTGGGATCGTCGCCTCCCCGACCTGCTCCTGTAACGCCCGCGCCCGCCAGATGGACGAATGGGGCGAATACGGCTGTCTGAAGCGGATTCCCGAAATCACCGGCTGGCTGCGGGAAGAGTCAGAAAAGCGGGGCTTGTGGTTCTTTGCCCCGGCTGGGGTGGCCCTAATTCTCTTGGCTATTTCAGTGGCGGCACTCAAACGCCTCTGGAAAGGCAATAACAAGTAGGAGAACTAAATGTCCAAATTTGATGGTACATTCCTCGCCCCTTATGGTGCAAACACTGCCAAGGAATATGCCACGCAGGTTGGTGGTCAGCTGGCGCAGGCTCCGGGTCAGTTTGGACAGACGCTCGGCGGCATGTATGGCAGCTACAACCAAGGCTATGGCAGCTACAACCAGGCTCTCCAGGGCCTTGGCAATAGCTATGCGCAGAACTACGCGGCCATGGCTGGCGGCATCGGGAGCGTAGCGAACGCTCTCGGCAACACCTGGAACAACCAGCAGGCCAATAGCCAAGCCGCGTCTGCTGCTGAAGCCGCCCGTCAGGCTGCGGTGTCGAATCTCGGCACGGCGGCAATGACTGCCTACGGCGGCGTGGCTGGGCAGGGGTTGCAGGCGTGGGCGCAGAATCAGAACGGCTATCAAAAGTCTTTGTCTGACATGGCCGGATCGAACCAAGCGGCAGTCAGCCAGCTTGGGGTGGGCCGATACAACGCGCTCGCCAATCTTGGCAAGTCCGGCGCGTCCATGCAGGTCGGGCGTGACGTGTCTGCAGCTATCCCCGGCATGGGTGGCTGGATCGGCAACACGTTCTCCGCTCCCAACTACCGCGACCCAACTGCTCCCACCGGATCTGGCGGCGGAGCGTCCGGTAGCCCGGGGTACGACATGCTTAGCGGTCTACGTAGCGATATCAATAACAACAAGGAACTGAATGCGCTCTCCAGCGGTTACGGTTCTTCGCTTGGTTCGCTAAATGCCGACCAAGCCCAAGCTCGCAACATGCCTCGCACTATGGTGAGCGATGCATACGGCTCGTTGATGGACTTCAACAAGCTGAATCTCGGTGCGTCCACCGACGGTATGAATCAGTTCTACAACAACTACCAGAATCCACCGAATCCAACCCGGCCAGGCCAAGCGATCCCGACCGGCTCCATCTTGGACGCGCTGGCTGGCGGATATAGCGATTCTGCTAATCGGATTGGAACGGTCCAGAAGGACGTGAACTCTGGCTGGGGCGACAACAAGAGCATCTACGGCAAGTCCACCGCCGGGGTCAACGATCTATACAACCGCTCCATCGGCAACTTGGGCGTGTTCGATAACCAGATGCAAACTCAGCAGAACGACTGGAATCTGCAAGACGCGGCAGCTGCTCGCGCCAAGCAAAAACAGCAGAGCGCGGCGTCTTCTCCCGCGCTGTACGGGCCTGGCACCGCCTACAAGAACGCAAACGACTACGTAATGCACTCCAAGCGATAAGCATGCAATCACCATACTTCCAATACCCGCAAGGCCACCAAGACGTTCTTAATTCCCTGTTGCAAAACAACATGGCTCAGAACGACATGGATACAGCCAAGAGGCAGTCTGAAATTGGTGACACTGCCAAGCGGTTCGCTAACCAGTACCAGCTGCAGGCTATGCAGAATCAGTTGGCCACGCAGGATCAGCAGAACAACATGCTGCAGACTCGCCTTAACGGTGTGTATGGTCCCGCAGGAAATCTCCTCCAAGGGTTGTTCAATTGATTAATCAGCAGAACATCCGCTCGGCATATAACAACAACTTCGCAAACGCCATTGTCTCTGGCGACCCGCGCATGCAGGTTAAGCAGATGGATCGCGGGGGAATGTCCCGGGGTGCTGGTCAGTACAGCGCCGCTGGCATGCAGGGCGCAGCGAAGATGGCCGAAGGTATCGCTAACGCCTACGGCCAGAAGCAGCAGGCCCAAGATTACAACACGGCTGCAGGACAGCAGAACTACCAGCAGGACGCTACTCAGCAGCAGGCGCTCGGTGCGCTCGCCCAGCAGCAGCAATACAACACACAGATGGCCGCACTACAGCGGCAGAACTCAGCGATGAACTTTGCATCTTCGATTCTTGGGGGGTTACTCAACTAATGGCTCGCATCGACTTTGACTTGGACGACCTGACGCAGGCCGGACTAAAGCGGCTGGTGAAGCAGCTTATGTCTGCAAGCGACAAGGACGAGCAGAAGATAATGAGCAAGCTCGGCAAGCACGGTGCAGCTGAAGAGAAGGCCGAAGGCAAGCCGCACAAGCAGAAGAATGATCTGGCCGACCTAGACGAAGAGATGCACGGCAAGCCGAATACTCCGATGGTCAACGCGGACGACATGCCATACGAAGGTGACGACGAACTGCCGGATGTGCCAAAGAAGAAGGGCAAGCTGCGTGGCTGATAAGTTTTCGATTGCTACCGACATGTTGTCGGCTATGACCCAGCGCTCTGGCGTGAACTCTCGCTGGCTCACGGAGGCGCTGCAGGCTGGCAAGATCACGCCCGACATGCCTGGGGACGAGATCCATCGAATTGTCGCCCAAATGTCCGGTCGTCTCCCTGCGCCGTCCGGCCCCGCGCCAACTGGCCAAGCAGACGCGGCACCCGACATCCGCTCCCTCATTCGTTACGGCACCTCTGGCCCAGGCGTCCCTGTCCAGCCGCCCCTCAATACCGGATACACGCCAGGGATGCAGGGAACTGCTCTTGCCAATGGCGTTGAGAACATGGGCCTTGGCCCGCGTGTATCGCAGCAGGCTGGCGGCCTGATCCCCAGCCCTGTTGACCCTCGCAAGTTCACCATGGGCGATGTTCCTCCGGGTACTGGCTACACGCCTGAGATGATTGCCGAGGCGTATCGGCGTGGCGTTGAGATACCCATGCCGCGCCAGCAGGCGGCTCCGGTGGACGTTGGCATGCGCGGCCTCCCAGGTCCAGTTGCATCGCCGGAACAACTTGCCCAGATCGAACGGGCTAGGCGTATGTATGGCAGTGCTGCCGGTCGCACTGATGACATCCTTGCTGGAGCGGACCCTAACACCGG
>Ga0114963_10001354_pt1 | contig 16913 bp, 16 predicted proteins | sample C_131016_EF_Meta_FD_87019 | JGI IMG/M metagenome (GOLD analysis project Ga0114963, IMG submission 87019) | Freshwater microbial communities from Lake Croche, Canada to study carbon cycling - C_131016_EF_MetaG | ecosystem: Environmental > Aquatic > Freshwater > Lake | place: Lake Croche, Canada...
CTGCCCTCCGCTCGCTCGATGCTTTCTCCGCTTCGCCATCCTGGCTTCGCGGAGAAAGCAACGCCGGCTCCCGGGCACGGGCAGCCCCTCGCGGCCCCCCGTAGCACAGGTTGGCAACCTGTGTGTCTTCCCAGTTCGCATTTGGCTCGGGTGCAACTCCGGAAGGAGGAGCAGCCGGATCGGAGGCACGCGCAGAAGCCGGTGAGACGTGTGCCCCGCGGCGGTCGCTCCGAAGCGTTTGAGCAGAGAACTCACACGTCCCGCCGGCGCCGAGCATGTCGCCGGCCGGGTGCGGCGGCCCTACGACGCGCGAGGATCAAGTGCGCCGCGGATGAGGCCATTCGCAATCGATCGGCGGAGGAGGAGCACTCGCCGACGGAGTGTCGCGACCGCACGATCGTGCGTGTCGCCCCGTGCAAACACCGTCACGAGCGGCGCTCCCGGCACGGGTTGCTCGTCGGGATGTGGGATGTCGGCCACGGCGGCCAGCCCATCGGCGGCGGTCCAGCGGTCGGTGAGCGAGGCGATCGTCTCGGCCACCGATGCCGACGTGACGGTGTGAGGCACGTACGCGATTGCCTTCGCCCAGACATCGCCTGCCGCGGCACCACCACGTGGCTCCGCGCACCATCCGTAGGCTGCAAGGTGGGCCGCCGCGACCGACCAGCCCGTCGATCGCTCGACGAGTTCCATCGAGGCGGTCGGCCGGGGATTGACCTCGAGCACATACACCTCGCCGGCGGTATCGACGACGAGATCGATGCCAAACAGACCCGTGAGGCCGAAGGCGGCCGCCACGGCACTGCCGAGGCGTTCGAACGTCTGCCGCAGGCCATCGGGCAGGTGGTCGAGTGGCAGATCGACCGATCCGCAGTAGGAGAACTCACGGCCGCCGCACCAGTGCGCTCCAGTGAGCGGGCGACTCGAGCCGACGAGCCGAGCCGCGCCATGGCGGGCGACGTAGCTTGCCGACCGGCAATCGCCGCGGACGAATCGCTGCCAGATGAGGTCGCGGCCGGCGCGGTCGAGCGTGGCTCCACGCCAGCGGTGCACGCCACGCCCACCCGCCGATCGCACCGGCTTGACGAGAAACGAATCGTCCGTCGGCAGCCCCGTCGGCGACCGATGCGTGTCGGGAAACCGCAGGCCCGCGTCACGAACGACGGCCGCGACCGCGGCTGGATCGCGGACGCGACGGATCACATCGGCGGAGCAGCCGGCGAGCGGTCGCACGGCGGCGATCGCAGCGATCACATCAGGGTGGTTTTCCAAGGCGCCCGTATACACGCAGACCGCCTCGGGGAACGATGAGACCACGCCGGGTATGCCTTCGGGATATGGCGCGATGCCGGCCTCGCCGAGCCGCACGGCCTCGACCGCGGCGGCTGTCAGATCGACGTCGCCGAACAAGTCTGCCGCATGCGCCGCCCACCCCGCCCGGGCCGCTGACTCGACGAACGCCCGCGCGGTCGCCCCCACGACCACGCATCGCTTCGCTGCGGGATCTCGCGGCGTGCCGCCAGCCGAGGCCGTTCCCATGGTCGTGCGGGACGCTGCCCGCTCCTTGTTGGGTGTGCCGATCATGGTATTCTGACGCCCCGTTTAGAACTTCGCGTTTGTATCCTTTTTGGAGAGCCGTCCATGTCAATGTTTGTAGGTGAGGCGCTGTGTGGCGAGGGCAACGAGATTGCCCACATCGATCTCCTGATCGGCAGCAAGGACGGCCCTGTGGGCGTGGCATTCGCCAATGCCCTGGCCCGCCAGAGCGAAGGCCACTCGAACCTGCTCGCGGTGCTGACGCCCAACCTCGCGGTCAAGCCGTCGACCGTGATGATCACGAAGGTGACCATCAAGGGCGCCAAGCAGGCGGTGCAGATGTTTGGACCGGCGCAGGCTGCCGTGGCCAAGGCCGTGGCCGACAGCGTGGCTGCCGGTGTGATCCCGAAGAGCGAGGCTGAGAACCTCGTGATCGTCTGCGGCGTGTTCATTCACTGGCTCGCCGCCGACGACAAGAAGATCTACGAGTACAACTATCAGGCGACGATGGACTCGATCGCCAACGCGATGAAGGGCAAGCCGACCGCCGACGAGATGGTCGCCGCGAAGGACACGGCCGCGCACCCGTTCCGCGGGTTCTGAGTTCACACCGGCGGGGCCATCCATGGCCCCTGCCGGCTTGGCCCGCCGCGGGTGCAGCCGAGGTGCACCCGGGCGGGCTGCGGCCGCACCTCCGGGCGGCCGAGGCCGATGTCGCGGCATTTGAGAGAGCCATGCCGAAGAAGGTGCTCATCCAACTCGACTGCGATCCGCAGCCGAGCACATTTGATGCGATCGTCGCCGTGGATGCCGGGGCCGACGTGCTCCTGCGGCATGGTGGTGCGACGGTCGAGAACGTCGCGTCGCTCGTGCACGGCGGGATGTTCACGCGCGGCGGTGGGGATCTCGCCTCGACCGCCATCTTCATCGGCGGTTCCGATGTGGCAGCCGCCGAGGCGGTGGCGGCAAAGGTTCGGGCCACGTTCTTCGGTCCGGTGCGGTTCGGCGTCCTCGTCGACCCCTCCGGGGCCAACACCACCGCGGCCGCGGCCGTGGTGGCGGTGGGACGCCACCTGCCGCTCGCGGCGGGGTCTGCAGCACCGTGCCGCGCCGTCGTGCTCGGTGGCACCGGGCCTGTCGGCCAGCGCGTCGCTCGCCTTCTCGCGGGCAAGGGAGCCCACGTTGCCGTGGTGTCGCGATCGCGGGAGCGGGCCGCGGCAGTCACGCAGCAACTCATCGTCACCGCGGGCTCATCTGCCGCGAACATCGAAGCCATCGAGCACCATGGCGGCGTCCTGGCCGACTCGGGATTCGCTCGGGTGATCGCGGCGGCCGATGTGATCGTGGCCGCGGGAGCGGCGGGGGCCACACTTCTCGATGCGGCGGGACGACGCGCCGCGACCAACGCCCGCGTGCTCATCGATCTCAACGCTGTGCCGCCGTCCGGCATCGAGGGCGTCTCAGCCGGCGACAAGGCGCGGGCTGACGGGCAGGCCGTGGTCTACGGCGCCCTCGGCGTGGGTGGCACCAAGATGAAGATCCACAAGGCCGCACTCGCCAGGATCTTATCCGCCACCGACGCCTTTCTCGACGCCGAGGATCTGCTCGCGATCGGTGAAGGGCTCGAGGTCGCCCGCCGTTCGATTGATTCTCCATGAGCCGTCCGCGGTTGTTGGTACAAGCCCAACGCCGTAAGGCGTGGGGTGAAGTGCCACCAGTCTCCGCGCCCAGCGTTGCTCGCCCGAGGCCTTACGGCCTTCGGCTTGTACGGAGCCTGTACAAGCCCAACGCCGTGAGGCGTGGGGTGAACCACCGGCAGACGCCATGTCCAGCGTGGTTCGCCCGCGGCCTCACGGCCGCGGTGCAGAAGCGCTCCTGCGGGCCGTCGCCCTCAAGTGTCGCGCGGCGGCACGATCGATCAGGCGGGGCATGAACCGTGCGGCAAGGGCGTAGCCCCGCGCCTGCCAGCCCGGAACGATCTCGGCCCGTCGCCGTTCGATCGCGGTGGCGATCGCCCGCGCCGCCTTCTCGGCCGGCATTCGCCGGCCTCGCGACCAAGGGGGACGATCGCCGGCCACGAGCGCGTCCCAAAACTCCGATTGCGTGGGCCCGAGGTCGACCAGCAGCACGCCGACGCCGTCGGCCGCGAGTTCCGTCCGGAGCGTGCCGGCGAGGGATTTGAGGGCCGCCTTGGCGGCGCAGTATTCACCGTGGAGGGGCAGGGGATGGAGGCCGAGGATCGAGCCGATGAACACGATCACGGGGTCGTCACCGCGGACGAGCGCCGGCAGCGCCGCGCGGACGAGTTCGGCGGGCGCGGTGAAGTCGAGGTCCATGATCCTGGCGAACGTGTCGGGCGCGAGATCCTGAAAGCGGCCGATCGCTCCACCGCCGGCAGCCGCGACCACGCCGTCGATGCCGCCGAGCCGATCGGCGGCGGTGGCGACGAGCCGCGAGCGGAACTCCGGATCGCAGATGTCGCCGGCCAGGTGCGACATGGGCACGGCGACGGATCGGACAAGGTCTTCGAGCCGCTCCTCGCGGCGGGCGGTCGCGAGCACCCGCGCCCCGCGGCGGGCGAGTTCGACCGCGACGGCGCGACCGACGCCCGACGAGGCGCCCGTCACGATGAATCGTTTGCCGGCGATCCGGCGGCGGCCGAAGAGCATGAGATCACTGCGGCGCGGAGTGCGGCTCTGGGTCCGACGGACAGGGCTGCGGCACCACGGGAGGGGCGTTGGGGTGGGCGTGCGGCCGCACGGTGGCCTCGTCCTCCGGGATCCGGCCGAGCAGCGCTGCCGGCACGCGGCAGTGGACTACCACGCGGTCGTCGCTGAACCGCCGCGAGAGCACTTCGCCGTGGCGTCCGAGCCAGGCGAGGAGCCGGCCGTTACCAGGGTCGGTCTCCACGTCGACGTCCCGGAATCCGCGGCCCAGGGCGTCGCTCACCGCCTGGGCAAGTTCGGCGAGTCCGGCACCCGAGCGGGCCGAGATTCCGAGCGCGTGGGGATAGCGGGCAAGGATCCGATCGCGGGTCACGAGATCGGGCACCGCATCGACTTTGTTGAGCACCAGGAGCGTGTCCTTCTCATCCACGCCGAGTTCCTCGAGCACGCCGCGGACCGCGGCGATCTGGACGTCGACCATCGGGCTCGAGGCGTCGGCCACATGGAGAAGCAGGTCGGCCTGGCGAGTCTCCTCGAGCGTGGCCTTGAAGCTTGCGATCAGCCTGTGAGGCAGGTCGCGGAGGAAGCCGACGGTGTCGCTGAGGAGCACCGGCCCCCAGCCGGGCAGCCGCCAGCGGCGGGTTCGCGTATCGAGCGTGGCGAAGAGTTTGTCCTCGGCCAGTTCGTCGGCGCCGGTCAGGGCGTTGAGCAGAGTGCTCTTGCCGGCGTTGGTGTAGCCGACGAGCGAGACGGTCATGTGGTCGTGACGGGATGCCACCTGCCGCTCACGGCGGCCGTGGATCTCGGCGAGTTCGGTCTTGAGGTCGTGGATCCGCTTCTCGACGAGCCGGCGGTCCACCTCGAGCTGCTTCTCGCCCGGGCCGCGCATGCCGATCCCCATCTTGAGCCGTGAGAGATGGGTCCACATCCGCTTCAGCCGGGGCAGGGAGTATTCGAGCTGGGCGAGTTCCACGGCGAGGCGGGCCTCGTAGGTGCGGGCCCGGGCCGCGAAGATGTCGAGGATCACCTCCGAGCGATCGAGCACCTTCACTTCCAGGGCCTGCTCGAGGTTACGGATTTGCGCCGGCGAGAGGTCGTTGTCGAAGATCACGATGTCGGCATCGTGGTGCTCGACGACACCGCGGAGTTCCGCGACCTTGCCCTTGCCGAGGTAGGTGGTCTGGTCGGGCCGCTCCCGCCGCTGGGTCAGTTGGCCGACCACGCGGGCGCCCGCGGTCGACGCCAGGCCGGCGAGCTCGGCGAGCGGCTGTGCGGGATCGGTTGGTGCGTCGAGGAACACACCCACCAGCACGGCCCACTCGCTCTGCACTCCCTTGCGGTCTCGATCCTTCATTCGTCCTCCTCACGCGGTTCGTCGCCCATCGCGAGCTGGCGGCAGCTCTCCCAGCGGCGGACGTCGAGCAGTCCATCGGCAACCGCGTCCTTCACGGCGCAGCTGGTTTCGTGGTCGTGTGTGCAGTTTGGAAAGCGGCAGAGGTTGGCGATCGGCCGGAGGTCGCGGAAGGCGCTCGGCACCTCGGCGGGCACGAGCTGCCAGGGTTGGAACTGCCGCACGCCTGGCGTGTCGACGAACCAGCCGTTGAGACGGTGGGGCAGGAGCCGCGCCGTGGTCGTGGTGTGGCGGCCCTTTTCGTTGTCGCGGCTCACCTCCGCGACCCGGAGGTCGAGGCCGGGGTCGAGGGCGTTGAGGAGCGAAGACTTGCCGACGCCGCTCTGTCCGACGACGGCGGTCACGCGGCCGCGGAGTTCGGCCTGAAGCCGGGCCACGCCCATGCCCGTGACCGTCGAGCAGAGCACCACGGGATAGCCCATCCGGGCGAACACACCGGCGAGCGGCACGAGGACGGATGGTTCCACGAGATCGACCTTGTTGAGGCAGATCAGCGGCCGGATGCCCGCCGACTCGGCCGCCACGATCAGCCGGTCGATGAGTCCCGGCTTGAGATCGGGCTGGGCGGCGCTGCCGACGATGATCATCTGGTCGACGTTGGCCACGATCACGTGGCGGCGGCCACGGCTGTCGCGGGAGAGCGACTGGTGCCGCGGCTCGATCGACTGGATCGTTCCTTCGTCGCCCACGCCGCGAACGTGAACCCAGTCACCGGCAGCCAGCGGATGCCGCTGGTCGGTGGCGATCGTGCGGAGCAGGCGGCGCATCGTGCAGCGAACGATGTGGCCGTCGTCGGCCTGCACGTGGCTTTCGAGGCCGTGCACGTTGAGCACGCGGCCCCGCCAGGCCGTCTCGCCGGCGGCCACCGAAAGCCCGTCGATGGTGGCATCGACGTCGTGGGCCACGACCGTTCGTTTGCGGGTGAGGTCGCCCTTGCCAGAAATCCGTTCCGAGGTGGCACGGTCGGCGGTGGCGTCGAGGTCGTCGCCGAGCGTCCTGGTGAGATTCCCGTCGCGGCGGCGCGTCGAGCGGTTCTTGCGAAACTCGACGCGCTGCTTGCGAGGTTTGGCCATGCGGCGGCGGTCAGCTGGCGGGGCGACGGGGTTTGGCAGGGGAACTGGGCCGGCTGTTCTCCAGCCCGGCCGATTCGAGAAGTGAGCGGCCGAAAATGTTTTCCTGCGGAGCCTTTTCCTCCGCGGGGGCGTCGCCGCCCAGTTTCGCCGGCTCGTAGGAGATCTCGTAGGTGTGCTTGGCGATGCCGATCTTGTCGCCGGGCTGCAGCCGCTGCTCCGTCACCCGGGTGCCGTTCACCTTGGTGCCGTTGCTGCTCCGCAGATCCGTGATCGTCCAGTAGCCGTCGACGATTGCAAGCTCGCAGTGGTTGCCCGAGACATTCGGAAACCGCAGCACAATGTCAGCGCTTTCGCGGCGGCCCACGGTCAGGGTCGGCTTCAGCAGCGGAATGGGGTCGCCACCGCCAACGGGGAGCAGTTCTCCGAACACGCGGAAGTCACCTGAGAAGTCTGTGATGGACATGGCAAAACTCACACGTGCCCCTGTCTTTTGAAGGTACGACCGGCGTTCGCGATGGTCAAGGCGGCGGCGGGTCGCGCGGGACGATAGACTGGGGAGCGAAGCGATTGGAGCGGACCGGGTGATCGCCGGCCGCGGTTGTCGGCCGGCTCGCGCCGGTGTGGCGCCGTGGCGGGAGGAAAGTCCGGGCTCCGCAGGGCGCGATGGTGGGTAACGCCCACCGGCCGTGAGGTCAGGGATAGTGCCACAGAAAGCAAACCGCCGGCGGGGCTTCGGCCCCGCAGGTAAGGGTGAAACGGTGAGGTAAGAGCTCACCAGCAGGCCGGGTGACCGGTCTGGCTCGGCAAACCCCATCGGGAGCAAGGCCAAGCAGGAAGAAGACCGCAACGTTCTTCGGGACGGTGCGGCGCGAGGCGGCCCGCCTCGCCCCCACTTCCGGGTCGGCTGCTCGAGGCCCAGAGCAATCTGGGTCCTAGAGAAATGGTCGCCGTCCGCCGCCTCGTGCGGCGGACACAGAACCCGGCTTACAGGTCCGCTCCAGTCCGCTTCGCAACGTGATCGGCCCCACGCCTTACGGCGTTGGGCTTGTACCGGCAGCGGGTGACCACCGGTCCAAGCCGAAGGCCGTGAGGCCTCGGACGCGGTCAAGAGGACGCTGCGTCGGTCCTGGCCTCGTCCCACGCCTTACGGCGTTGGGCTTGTACGGGGTCAGGATGCGGTGGCCTCCGGGCGGTCGCCGGCGAGTTCGCGATGCTCCTGTTCGTCGAGGAGTTTCATGAGTTTGGAGATGCAGAGCGTGTTGATGCTCACCTGCATCTTCTTCGCCTCGGTTTTGAGGGTCTGGTGGAGCGACTTGGGCATCCGCACGGTGACGACCCGCTGGCTCTCCCGCTCCGCCTGCCGGTCGTTCTGCCGGGCACGGAGTCCGTCGAGCATCTCGCGGATGCGGGCGTACTGCGGAGAGCATTCAAACCGCGACAGGCCTTCGGAGTCCGAGAAGGTTCGGCGGACGATCCCGTCCACGCCCAGTACCTCCCGGAAGAACACCACCCACTCCGGCTCCATGGAATAGAGTCGCTCTGCCACCTGCAGAACCGCCGTCGCGGCATGGCTGTCAGTCTGGGGTGAGCGGGCGGTCTTGGTCGGCATGGCGGATCCCTCCGAGACAACGGTCAGGGCAACGGCCCTCGCCGTCGCCACCGCGGCGGAAGTCCCAGGGGACGTCTCGTGACCCGCGATGGGAAACTCTTCGCAGGGAGTCAAGCGACAGCACGAAGTGCTTGCACAGCAACGACTTGCGACCATGCAGCAGGCTGTGGCTTCTTTTGTGGCATCGCTGCCCGCAATGAAGGCATCCGGGTTGCTGCTCGTTTCTTAGGCAGGGGCCGCCGTTCGCATTTCCAAACTGTCTCTATCGATTATGCGGAAAAAACCACTTTCTCGACTTCTTGGGCCACGGCCTCGGTGAGGTCGGCGTCGACCACCGACTGGAGGCCTCTCCAGGCTGGGACCGCGTTGACCTCCAGGACCACCGGTCCTTCGGGGCCAGGCAGGATGTCGACCCCGGCGATCCTTGCTCCGACCGTGGCGGCGGCGTGGTGGGCGATGGCGATCGCCTCTGCAGACGCCTCGACGGCCTCCGGCCTGCCACCGAGGGAGACGTTCGTTCGCCACTCCCCCGCCGCCGCGACCCGCCGCATCGCGAAGGTGTCGTCGCCCACCACGAGGATCCGCAGATCCCAGCCACCGTGCGGAATGAACTCCTGCAGATACGCCACGCCCCCGGCGCCGATCGCGGTGGCCTCCGAGTCCGAGGCGACCCGACGGATGCCGCGACCCCGCGATCCAAACAGCGGCTTGGCGACGCAGGAGCCGCCGAGTTGCTCCCACGCACGGCGGGCCGATGCCTCGCCCTGGACGACGATCGTCTGTGGCACGCGGATGCCGGCCTGGGCCAGCAGCGCGAGGGAGAGGTATTTGTCGATGGCGATTTCGAGCGCGCGGGGCTTGTTGACCACGGGTGTGCCGGCGGCCTCGAGCTGCGCCAGCGCATCCATCCGAAAGACCACCTCCTCGAGACGCTGTGGCCCGGATCCGATGCCGGGCATGCCTCGGACTGCGACCACGTCGGCGGTCGCCAGTGCGTCGGGGGCGAATCGCAGCCCGCCCGGCCCGACCGCCGCCCCAATCGCTTGCCACGACACCACCTCGACCGTGTGGCCATGACGGCCAAACGCCTCGGCGAGTCGCTCGACGTGCCACCCACCGCGCTCACCGAGCAGCGTGACCAGCATCGGCGTCACCCGCTGGCCTTGTCGGCGAACGACCGGGCCACGATCTCCGGGGCCAGCGTGCCAAACCGGTGCCGTCGGCCCGTGTCGACATTGGCGAACTCGACGACGGCCGGTGCGAACAGCGCGGGGTCGAGCGCGTAGAAGTCGCGGCCCGCCTTTTCGAAAAGTGTGAGGAACAGATCGCCGTACGACGTCGATCCCGTGCTCACGCACTGCGGTCCGACTGAGACGAGGCTGGCGTCGTCACCGCGAACTTCGAGCGTCACGATGCCGCCGTAGAGGATCGCGTCGTTGGTGCGTCCGATGGCCGTGAGATCCTTCGGGGGCACGGGGGGCACCGGTGCGGCACCCCGGCCGGTGACGATCCGCGAAAGGTCGAACGACAGGTCGTGGAGTTTGTGGAGCGCCGTCTCGAGCGACCGGGCGACAATCTGAATGCCGCCGGCGGTGCTGGCCGTGCGCGCGACGAGAAGCACGAGCCGCTCCGGATCGACTGCTGCGTCGGCGGCGAGTCTCCGGCAGACGTCGTCCGGCGGGAGCGACGACGACTCGAGGATTCCGACCGCGACGTCCGGCCGCTCGCGATGGTCGATGTGGTCGAAGAGTTCTTCGCGGCCGATGGCAGCGCGGATTGGGCCGCTCGCCATCGCAAAGTAGTCAGGGGTGGCCACCTTCCAGCCGGCGTACTGCGATGCCAGGCAGGCCGCGAGTGGCGTCGCGCTGCTTACCATCACAGCCGGCCAGGAGAGACCAGGCCACCCGCCTTCGAAGGCCGCCTCGGCCTCCGCCGCCTCCGCGAGTCGCACCTCGCCGAGTCCGCCGAGGGCCGCCCTGGCCATCACCAGCCCCGCCTCCAGGCTTCCGGGAGCGGCGACGCCGCAGTCGACCACCCACGCCCCGCCGCGTCGGTGGCACGAAGTCCCGAATAGCCCCGGCTGGTCGAGCAGGGGCCGCACGAGGTCGTAGGCCGCTTCGTTCAGGGACATGTCGTGGCTCCGGGTCGCGACCATAATGCGGTGTGGAGTTGCCGCCCACAACGTGCGGCCGCGAACCGCGTCGATCCGCACCATCCTGCGAGGCCTGCCGCCGTGCCCAGCCTGACCGTCGAGAACTACGTGAAGACGATCGAACAGATCACCAGCGGCCAGGAGGGGCGGCCGGCGACCACCGGCCAGATCGCCGCCGCGCTCGACGTCTCGCCCGGCACGGTGACGAGCATGCTCAAGACGCTCGACGCCGCCCGGCTCGCCACCCATCGCCCCTACGAGGGCGTGGCCCTCACGCGGGCGGGCCGGATGCTGGCGCTGCGGGTGATCCGTCGCCATCGGCTGATCGAACTCTTTCTGCTCAAGACGCTCGACATGAGTTGGGACGAGGTCCACGACGAGGCCGAGCACATGGAGCATGCGGTCAGCGATCTGCTCGTCGAGCGGATCGACGCGTTTCTCGGTCGGCCCGAGGTCGATCCCCACGGCGATCCGATCCCGCGAGCCGACGCTGTCTCCCTCTCCGATCCGGCAGACGGCGTCACGCGGTCGCTCGCGGAGTGTGGCGACGGCGACGCCTTCCGACTGGCGCGGGTGCTCGACCAGTCATCCGATTTCCTTCGCTACCTCACCGACTGCGGCCTCGTGCTCGGCACGGTGGGTACGGTCGAGAGCAACCCCGACGGCGCAGGGCTGATGCGGATTCGCGTCGGCCGCACGGGCCTCGCGATCGCCCTCGACGCCGCCGACAAGCTGATCGTCGCCGACGCCTGATGCGGAGCACAGTTGATCCGCGTGTGTCGTTGCGGCACCGCAGTCGGCCGGAGACATGCTCGGCGCCGGCGGGACTTGTGAGTTCTCTGCTCGATCGCTTTGGCGCACCCGAGCGGTGCACAAGTCGCACCGGCTTCTGCGCGTGCCTCCGACCGACTGCTCGCCCTTGCGGAATCGCACCCGAGCCCAATGCCAACGGGGAAGACACACAGGTTGAAAACCTGTGCTCCATGAAAGCCACAGGTTGCCAACCTGTGCTACGAGGGGCCGCGAGGGGCTGCCCGTGCCCGGGAGCCGGCGTTGCTTTCTCCGCGTAGCCAGGATGGCGAAGCGGAGAAAGCATCGAGCGAGCGTAGGGCAGGATGCCCGCAGCGAGCGTCCGGCGACGGGCGCGGGCAGCCCTGAGCCTCGTGAACGTTTACGGACTCCTTGTGCCCCGCTCCGTTCAGCCGCGTTCCCAGACGCCCGACTGGCCGAGGCACTCGTCGACCGACACGCGGATCGAGCGGGGCGGGGCGTGCCCGGAGGCTGTGAGCGACTCCGCCACGCTCAGGCCGATCCAGCGGGCGATCCACTCGGCTGTCGTGTTGGCGAGCGGAAGGACCGCGCACTCGTCGGCGGGAAACACCCAGCGCCGCCGGCCGCGGAACGTGACGGTGGTTTCGTCGCCACCGTGCGGGCCCGGGGCCGTCGTGACCGCGAGCCAGGGGTTGGCCGTGGGCAGAAGCATCTTGTGGTCGAGCCGCGCGAGCACCGCGGTGACAGCGTCGCGGAGGGCGATGAAATCCACCACCATGCCGTGGGCGTCGGGTTCGCCGGTGACGTCCACACCCACGGTCCAGTTGTGGCCGTGGACCGGCTCGCAGAGGTCATCGGTGAGCGTGATGAAGTGGCCCGCCGCAAACACGTGGACCGCCTTGCGGAGTCGGACTTCGAAGCGTTCGGTCATGGCGCGTGTGGTGCGACCTGAGGGCTGACGTCGGGGAAGGGGGCGATGCGGCCTGTCCGCACCAGAATATAGAGGGCCGCTGCGACGATGTCGGCAGTGGTGCCGGGATTGAGCCGCTGCGGTGACCGGAGCGAGGCGTCGAAGGCGGCCGTGGCGGCCGGCCGCTTGGCAGCGGGGAGCCGCAGGATCGCGGCGGCGCCGGCAGAGACGTTGGCGGCCGCAACCGCCCCGTGCTTCCGCGCGATCAGCGAGTCGGGCTCGCGGGCCAACTGGCGGAGATGGCACTCGACGATCGCATCCGGAAGCGGCACGCCCGCTTCCAGGCAGGTGCTGAGATCGGCGACCGCGCCGGCGAAGAGCGGCCCGAAGCCCTCGGCCCAGAGGCGGGCAATCTGGTCGCGGTCGGCCGCGGCCCGCATCGCCGCGCGGAGATCGGTCGGCGGCGGTCCAGCGACGTCGTCGCGGTCGACCCGGCCCATGCCACCCGGCCGTGCGAGCGAGATCGCGCGGTAGACGTCGGCCGCGTCGGCCGCATCGAGACGAGCGAATACGCGATCGACCGCGGCGGCGCTCAGTGGTTCACCATCCGGCACCGCCGCCAGCGGCGCCGTGAGGAGGATGATGCCGAGGTTTGCATTCGTGTCGGCGGCGGATCGGGCCGCCGACACGGCTTCGAGGATCGTGCGGCCGAGCGGCGTGGTCGCGGCGCGTTCCAAGACCGGCGCGATCGCCACCGCCGCCGCGACGAGGTCGGTGTGGGCGAGGTCGGGGAACGAGGCTCCGGGATGCACGTTGCCCGGCTTGGCTGCGGTCGCCTCCAGAATGCCTGCGACGGCGGCGCACCAGCCGCGGCCACCTGCGGGGCAGGTGAGGGCCGCGACAGCGGCGGCTGCAGCGGGCATGACGGTTAGAGCGACTGGAGCGGGAATGTGAGCGTCTCGTGAGGGGCTGACGCCGCGGCGAAGGCGAAGACAAGGGTACACTCGTCGCCACGGCATCGTGATGCGGATCAGTCAGTGGGTTCGGAGGAACGACAGGCATGGCGACAGGCAGCGACGAGGCGACAGGCACCACCTTCGGGCCCGACTGCTTCATCAACCGCGAGTTGAGTTGGCTCGACTTTAACCAGCGGGTGCTGGAGGAGGCCGAGAACCCCGACAACCCGCTGATGGAGCGGCTGAAGTTTCTGGCGATCTTCAGCTCGAACCTCGACGAGTTCTTCATGATCCGCGTGGCCGGACTGCGGGAGCAGGCCTTCGGCGAGAGTGCCCCCCAGGACTACTCGCCCGACGGCATGACCGCGATGACTCAGCTCAAGGCGCTCGCCTGCCGCACGCAGGAGTTGGTGGCCCGGCAGTACGCCTGCGTGCGGGAGAGCATCGGTCCGGCGATGGCGGCCGAGGGCTTTCGCCTGCTGCGGTACGAGTCGTTGGACGGAGGCCAGCGGGAACAGGTCGATCGTTTTTTTCACGAGCGGGCCCTGCCGATCCTCACGCCGATGGCGGTTGACCCGGCCCACCCGTCGCCCCGCTATCACAACCGCGGGCTCTACCTCGGCGTGATGCTGCACCGTGGCGAGGGGCTCGGCCCCAAGCGGATGTTTGCGGTGGTGCAGGTGCCGCAGGTGCTGCCGCGGATCGTGGCGGTCTCGGGCGGCGAGCCGGGGACGTTTCCCTTCGTGCTGCTCGAGGATGTCGTCTCGGCGCGTCTGCCCGAGCTCTTCGGTGGCTTCACCGTCGAGTCGTGGACGGCCTTCCGCATCACCCGCGACAGCGACGTCGACCTGCTCGAGCAGGAGTCGGACGACATGCTCAAGCTGATCGAGGACCGGATCAAGGCCCGCCAGCGGGGGCAGGCGGTCCGGATCGAGATTGCGTCGAAGGCCAACGACATGCTCGCCGAGATGATCATCGACGAGGAAGGCCTGCAGGGTAGGGCCAACGGCCAGGGCGACGACTACAGCGAGGTCTATCGGATCGACGGACCGCTCGACCTCACGTCGCTCTGGGAACTCTACAAACTGCCCGGCTTCGAGCGCCTGCACGACAAGCCGTTCACGCCACGAATCCCCCGCGGTCTCGAACGACGTGGCTCCGACATTTTCGCGGCGATCGCCCAACGCGACATCCTGCTTCACCATCCGTACGACTCGTTTGATCCGGTGGTGGAGTTCGTGACGGCCGCGGCCGCCGACCCCCGCGTGCTCGCCATCAAGCAGACGCTCTACCGCACCAGCGGCGACTCGCCGATCTCGCGGGCGCTGATGGCGGCGGCGGAATCAGGGAAGCATGTGACGGCGCTGGTGGAGCTCAAGGCGCGGTTCGACGAGGCGAACAACGTCAGCTGGGCGAGGCAGATGGAGCGGGCAGGCGTGCACGTGGTGTTTGGCTTCCTCGACCTCAAGACGCACTGCAAGGTGTCGATGGTGGTTCGCCAGGAGGGGCAGGGGCTGCGCAGGTACGTCCACCTCGGAACCGGCAACTACAACCCCACGACCGCGCTCTCCTACACCGACATCGGCCTGTTCACGGCCGACGAGGCGATTGCGGAAGACGCCTCGGCCCTCTTCAACCTGCTCACGGGCTATTCCCAGGGCCATCCCTGGCGGCGGCTCATCGTGGCCCCGAACGATCTCCACCGCCGCACGATCGAACTCATCGACGAGCAGGCGCAGCGTGCTCGGGAAGGGCGGCCGTCGCGGATCTTCGCCAAGCTCAATGCGATCGTGGACCACCGCGTGATCGAGTCGCTCTACCGGGCGAGTCAGGCGGGCGTGCCGATCGACATCGTCGCACGCGGCATGTGCGGGCTGCGGCCCGGCGTGCCGGGCTTGAGCGAGACGATCCACGTGCGGAGTGTCGTGGATCGGTTTCTGGAACACAGCCGGATCTACGTGTTCGGCCCCGACGAGGAGGCGAAGGTCTTTCTCTCGAGCGCCGACTGGATGCCGCGAAACTTCTTTCGCCGCGTCGAGGTGATGTTTCCGGTGCTGGCGCCCGAACTGGTCGCGCGGATCCTCCGCGAGATCCTGCCGGTGTATCTCGCCGACAACGTGCGGGCGCGGCGGCTCGATCCCGACGGTGTCTTCCGACTGCTGACGGCCGCCGAAGGGCAGCCGTCGCGACGGTGCCAGTCCGAGTTTCTGGAGCAACGGTCAGCCACCACCGCCGACGCAGAAGTGAAAAGCCCAACGCCGTGAGGCGTGGGACTGCGGCCGGGATGGCGCCGCCTTGAGGGGTTGCGCGGCCACTTCTAGAATCGGTGGCGTTACGCTTCCCCGGCCGCGGAGAGCCCGTTTCGATGGCGGATGACTACTACCAGACGCTTGGCGTGCCGCGGACGGCATCGGCCGAGGACATCCGCAAGGCCTATCGGGAACTTGCCCGCAAGTACCACCCCGATCTGCATCCCGACGACGACTCCGCCAAGGAGAAGTTCAAGCAGCTGCAGGCGGCCTTCGACGTGCTCAATGACCAGAGCAAGCGGGAGATGTACGACCGCTACGGCAGTTCGTTCGAGGGCGTCGGTGCGGGCGGGCCGCGTGGCGGTGGCTGGGGCGGCGGGCCGTTTCCGGGTGCGGGCGGGGCTCCGGGTGGCGGCGGCGCCGAGATCGACCTCGAGAGCCTGTTTGGCGGCGCGGGGGGCTTTGAGCAACTCTTCGGCGGCGGTCGATCGCGATCAGCGGGAGCAGGTGGCCGGCGGCGCCGGCAGACGCAGACGCCCGGAGAAGACGTCACGGCGCGGATGAGCATTCCCTTCACGTTGGCCATCGACGGCGGCAAGGCGGATGTCGCCATCGATCGCGGTGGGAAGAAGGAGACGATCAGCGTCACCATCCCGCAGGGCATTCCCGACGGGGCTCGTATGCGGCTCCGCGGGCAGGGCCAGCCCGGCACAGGCGGCGGGCCGGCTGGTGATCTGCTGCTCGACGTCGATATCGAGCCACATCCGGTGTTTCATCGCGACGGCGACACGCTCGAGGTGATGCTCCCGATCACGCTGGCCGAGGCGATCGAAGGAGCGAAGGTGGACGTGCCCACGCCGTGGGGCACGATCGCCCTCAAGGTGCCGCCGCGAACCAGCAGCGGCCGCAAGCTGCGGGCCGGCGGCATGGGCGTGAGGCATGCCAACGGGTCGAAGGGCGACCTGATTGCGGAGGTGCAGATCGTGCTGCCCGATCCGGGCGACGCCGCGATGCTGGACGGGCTGCTCGAGGCGGCGAAGGCGGTGCAGGCCACGTCCACTGCGAATCCGCGGGCGGCGCTGAAGTGGTGACGTCGCGTCCGGCCGGGTTTTCGCGGCGGATGCGGCTTCTACGGCCAACCGAGTTTTCCCGCGTGTACGACACCCGGCAGAGTGCGTCGGCGGGGCCGCTGGTGCTCTATGCCGCGTCGAACCGCACGAGTCCTGACGGCATTCGCGTGGGCCTGTCGGTCTCGCGGAGGATTGGCTCGGCGGTGGTGCGGAATCGCTGGAAGCGGCGGCTGCGGGAGGCGTTTCGGCAGGTGCGGTCGCGACTCCCCGTCGGCAACGATTTTGTGATCGTCGTCCGTTCCGGAGAGCCGCCTGCCGGCGCGGCGGGGGCGCGGGACGTCGAGGCGATGATCGCCGCCCTGGCGACGCGGGTGGTGGGGCGGCGGGGCTATGCCGATGCCGTGCCCCGGCCGCGAGACGACGCGGCGGCGAAGCCGAAGCGGAGACGATGATGGCGACCACGCCCGGCGGCGCCTGCGGCGCGGTGTGCAGGCTCTGCGACCGTGCTGC
>Ga0114963_10001356_pt1 | contig 16897 bp, 25 predicted proteins | sample C_131016_EF_Meta_FD_87019 | JGI IMG/M metagenome (GOLD analysis project Ga0114963, IMG submission 87019) | Freshwater microbial communities from Lake Croche, Canada to study carbon cycling - C_131016_EF_MetaG | ecosystem: Environmental > Aquatic > Freshwater > Lake | place: Lake Croche, Canada...
ATTTATGTATAATAAAAAAACTATATTAGAATCTCTAAAAAGATTATTAGAAGCCAATAAAAATAAAGTTGATATTGGTGATGAAATACATTTACCAGACCTTACGATGAAGAAAAAAGATTTATTAAAATATCTAAAAAATACCTATAACATAATTCTTAAAGAAAATTAAAATGAACACAATTAAAGGTGGTAAAGCAGATAAAATGTCTGTTGAAAACATTGCAAATAAATTCAACGTATCTGTTGAAAAAGTTAAGGCACAAATTAAAAAAGGTGTTGAGATTGAAAAAGAACACACCAATGATAAAGAAAAAGCAACAGAAATAGCCATGGACCACGTATCTGAATTTCCAGATTACTACGATAGAATAGAAAAAATGGAAAAGGATGCTGAAAAACAATGGGGGTTAAACGAAAGTAAACTTATTATTAAGAGTTTATTAAAAGAAGGTCTTACTAGAAAAGAAATTATTGATTTTTTCTTGGAATTAGGTTTTTTCTTGTCTTTAAATTTAGCAAAAGTTCAACAAGAGGCAAAAGATTCTAACTCATTAACCGAATTAAATCTAATGATGCAAACTATTAGTAAACCATTGATAAACGGTAAAAATATTTTTGAGTTAAATAAAGAAATTAATTCAATAGTTAATAACCCTAAAATGTTGTCAGCACTATTAGGACAAATAAAAATTTTAATAGAATATGTTGAACCTAGAATAAAAAAATATGTTAAAGATAGTGATAAAAAAAATATATGGCTTAAAAAAATAGACAATTTTAAAACTATATATTTGAATATTATTAAACAGTAATTTTACCTATATATTCATAGCTACCACATAATCTTTTATTATCGGCATAATGGTTATTAAACACATTTTCATGTTTAATATCTGTTCTAAGTTTTTTATGTTTACTAGTGTGTTTCCATAACGGTGATTTATCTCTATAATTAATTAATCTTGGGTGTGCCGTTCTAGAAAAGAATCTATGGTCTTGATTAATATGTATTTGTGCAATAGAATCTGAAAATCTTGGTCCAATACCCATACCTTGGAAATCTGGTAAAATACAAATTCGATGACCACGCCATGCATTTTTTAATGTACCGCTAGGCAAAGTTAAAGTTGCTCCAAATGCAACAACTTGGTTTTCCCAAACCCCTACATAACATCTAGCTGCTTTATTTATATTACCATCTAAATAGTGATGGTCTTTAAACATTCCCCAACTATCATAGTTTGTGCGATATATTTTGATAGTGATTTCTGGTCGGACAAAAAAAAACCGTGAAGTAATTCACCAGTATCCGTATTTAACACCCAATCAGGTTCCAACCAATCAATGATGTCATAATGACATGTTGATAGAACAACATTTTCAATATCATTACTTTTGATATATTTTGATAAAGCTACGCTAGCTGCTTTTGCTACGTTACGGTCAACAACGCTGGTATATTCATCAATAACAGCACCAGTTTTAAGCTTTCTGGCTAAGTCAGCTCTGAATTTCTCACCATTGGATAAAACATCATATGGCTTATACCACGAAGGGATTGAATTAAAACCAACAGAGCTAAGTCTGTTGACACCATTGTCTGGTGTGTCAAAATGTGATATGACTGCTTTCTTAGATTCCCAAATAGGGTTCTCTTCTGAACCAAAATGCCGTAATAAAGTTGATTTTCCAGACCCTGAAGAACCTACAATCACACCTAATTTAAAACTTTTAGGCAATTTTTTTGGAAATTTCCATGGATAAAATTTTGAAGTGCCGTCAAATCGGCAATCGAATGCCGTTTCTGTTGCCGAAATAAATTCATCTTTATTAACTGAGCAAATCAAAGGCTCAGATTCTTTTTCCAATTTCTCAATCAAGTTATCCATATGTCACAAAAATATATTAAATTTGTGACAAGTAAAGACAAAAAAATGGCTAGACATTTTGAAAAAAAATGCCCAGCCATTAATATTTTAATAGTGTGATTATTTCTTTTTAACCTCAGTCAAAGATTTGACAGCAGCCTCTAATTTAGCAATTTTACTTTCCAGTACTGTTGCTTTATCTGATTTATTTTTAGCTTGTTCGTTAATCCACTCTTGTTTTTTTACAGCAACAGCTTCGTTAACAATTTTGTCAATCAAATCGACTAATTCACTCTCTTTAATCTTAACTGTTTTTTTTGCTACTTTTGACATTTGTTTGAGTTTTATAAAATCTTATTATTACTATAAATATATCGAATTTATAAAAAAGATTCATATCGTTTAAAAATCTTACTCGTCAACTCTAACCACATCAAATATAGTAAGTAAATCGTATAAATTAAGTCTTTTAATTTTGGAAAAATATTCCTGAGCTTCTATTAGTGAATTAGCTATCGTGTAAGTTATTGTCTCACCAAAACTGTTTTTAAGTGCGTATTTATTCATTTTTAATTTTTATTATTAAATAAGTTAACATAATTTATCAGCACATGATGAACTAGCGTAAGCATCTGGTTTTATTTTAAAATCATAACCCATTCCAAGTATATAACCAACAGCATGTTGTAATGCTTTATTTGAATCATATGTTGGATTTGGATTGATATCAGCATGAATTTCAAGTTTAACTCCATAAGAATCCAATAAGCTTGCTATACTGTAAGCAGCTTCAATAGATTTACCAACTTCATAAACCATTCTTTCATTTATGATTTCTTTATCTGCTAATTTTCTATTAGTTTGTTTTGTTTTAAATGTGTGCATATGAGTGTGAGATATCACAATACCACCACGACCAACAATAACACCACCACCTAAATCCTCAAAAGTTGAGATTAGAATTACAGTAACAAAATTATATTTTGGACCACTAATTTTTTGAGAGTCAGTCCCAATTGAAACCTTTAATGTGTATCCCTTTTCAACTTCTTCTATTATAATACTTTCTAAGTAATCATTAATAGGTACTGTAATTTTTTTGTTGTTTCTTTTCCATTCCATTTTATTTAGTTTTTAATTTTGTTATTAATAAAAAAAACCCCAGTTAATTCTGGGGTTAAATTTAGTTTATTAAAGTTTGTGGTAACAAACTTTTTAATTTTCTATAATTTTCCACCCCTATATCTTCTTCTCTTACCCCTAGTCTATGTAACGAACCACCGTTACTTTTATCCAAATAAGAAATTTCATACGGTATATCTTTAATTATATTTCCAGTTAGGTTCAAAAAAACAAGATTTTTAAGATTGCCAATTTCACTTGGCAATTTTTTTATTTTATTGTCCGTCAGAACCAACATTTCAAGAGTTGTCAAATTACCGATAGATGGATGTAAATCAACCAATCCAGCTCCAGTTATAATAAGCTGGTCGATTAATTTAAATTTACTCATGTCTGGTAATTTTGGTACTTCTCTTCTCATAATTTTTATTGTCGGTACATTCTCATGATACATTTCAAACAAACTCTCAGAAAAACCAAACTTGATTAGAAAGTCTAAATATTTGTTTGAATCTAATCCCTTTTTGTAATCTTTAGCCATTCCCATCAATTCCTCATAAAAGAAATTACTTAATCCTTCGCTTTCCGCCAAAACATTTTCATAAATTCCAACATTTTGTGCGTTCTTTCTGTCTTTTAATTGACCCGTTTCAAAATGTATTTGAAACAACTCATCCGATTCTTTTGTAAAAAATTTGTTATTTATTATAATATAAATATCAGAGTTTTCACCGTTTGGTTTTTTATAATTTTGAGTGTAATTCTTAAACATACCATTGCCTTCTTTAGCCGTACACCAGTTGGCAAATTTATCAAATATAACATTTGCAGATGTTGTCTTTGGAATAAATAATGTAAATTTTCTATCCCTTACTGGTATTTCAGCTTGCCCAGACTCAACAAATTTATTCATGGTCCTCTCAACAGCGCTTGGTTCTCTTTCAATAAATGGGTCCACAGCATCAAAAAGTTGAGCCAATGACTTGTATTGATTGATATTAGTCGGGTCGCTAATGTGTTTAAGACTATAACTAGCAGAACATAATTCCTTAAATTTCTTTTTTCGTTTGTTGTCTTCAAACATAACAAGATAAGTTTTGGCTTGTGGCAAATCTTCAGTTACAAACCTAGAAGCTTGAGCCATTTCTTTTTCAGAATCTGTTTTGATGTACCTAGTAAAAGTGTTTAACATCCATTGCAAATACATTTTGTTTTCCGTTGGGTCTGCAACAACCATATCAGCAAACACATTTGAAGCAACACTAATCTTTTTTAACTTTCTACCCTTTTCATTAAACCTAGTAGAGTTAATAGCAATAACTTCTCCACTATTTGTTAAAATAGGGTTGCCTTGAAAACCTAATTCTAAAAGTTCTTTTAACTTTAAATTAGTTCTTTCAACATCAATGTTTTCAAAAACATCAAACTGCTCAGCCAAAAAAGTTAATCTATCTGTTATATTAGACTCTTTCATAACACATTTTAAATCAAAGATACGAAAATATTTTTAACAAGACAAGACTATGGTAAAAATCTTTTCATCAAATCATCGTCCAAATATTCCTCAACCCTACGCTTTAAAAACCAAGTTAAATTATCAAAACTGTCAGAATCCCTATTTATAACATCTAATAAAACTATGTTTGGGTTTTCACCGTCAGTTAACCTATATTTTATCTCGTCTATAACGTCTGTACGATTATAACTCATAAGCTGTTGTAATATAACACCATAAGTTTCCCATCTAGCCTCTTCATCCTCATTCAATGTTTTCACAATATTATTCACATGCTTTTGGTACGCTTTATCCAGTATAGTTTTTTTTCCTTTTGTGGGTATTATTAACAAATTAAAATCCCTCATAAGCGTATTTTAAATAGAATCGTTATTTACTATAAATATCTTTAAAGTCCCATTTCACCAAGCTTTTGAATAACATCTTCTACTTTTGTCTGAGCATCAATCGAATAATTTACTCTATCTAAATCTTCAACACAAAATCGAGTGATATTTGTTTGAAATTCATGCCATTTAGGTGTAACATCGCTAACCATAACTACATGAGTACCAAGGGCCCAAGCCAACCAACTTAGCCCAGAACTAACCCCTAAATGAGCTTTAGCGTGATATATGTCTAACGCCCTTTTTTCCAAAGATATATCGCCAGTCAAATCAATTACATTTCTTAAATTTGTTGGTTCTTTTGAAATAACCAAAACTTGGTAGTCTTTTGAACCCAAATAATCAACAACTTTTTGCCACCCATCTACATCTTTCCATTTTTTTATATCTGAACTCCCATGTTCTGACAACGTCACGTAATTACCTTTTATTCTTGGCGATAAATGCTTACATAAAATACTCAAATCTGGCCTAATTTCAACACGGTCCAACCCCAATGTGTCAGTTGCAACTATTTGTAATGGTACTTTGCTAACTTTAACAGGGCAATAATATGGGTTGTCATCATCACTGGCCCCAATGTAATATTGGGTATAAACATTGTCAATTTGTGTATTTGGTTTTACAAATAAAATTTCTGGATATGCATCTATAAATAAATTATTATAAAAAGTAGAACAAATAACTGTACATTGATGTTTCTTTCTGAATTCTTCAACATATGGCATCCAAGCAATGTTATCACCCAAAGCATATGCGTCAAATTTAATAAATATTTTTTTACCATTTGGATTAAAAAATTCATGATAAACAGGTGTACCATCCTCATCATCAATAATTATTAACCAATTGGTAAACCATTGTTTTGTTTTTGCTACAATCGTTTGATTTGTTTGACATGAACCAGAACTAACCAATCCTTTATTAAACTCATAAAAGAAAACATTATATTTTTTAGGTATGTCCCCAATAATGCTAACCCTAGGTGCATTACCTTCTTTTGGTAATGTCGTTACATAACTAACTTTAAAACAATTCATTTTAAAAATTTTTAATCTTATAATATAATCTTTCTAATTCTGGTGTAAACACCTTTACATCTTCAATTGTCTCGATAATCGAATCATTAGTGCTATTTTCTTCTGTCAATATATATTGAAGTTCTTTAACTTTTAACATGTCTTTTATGGAATGTTTGAGTTCTAAAACTACTTGATTGTACGTGGCCCAAACTTTTCTTTTTTCTGTTGATTTGGCCATAAGGTTTTCAGTGACTTTAATTTCGTATTCGTGTTCTAAATTAGATTTAAACCCACCATACTGTTCATCAAGAACTTTCCTTATTTTACCCTTTAAGTCCATATCACTAATTCATAGCCATATTCTTTGACAAATTATAGTTATCATCAATGTTCCCAAAAACCCAATCTTTAATAACTTGTTGTGTAAATTCTTCACCCATCTTGTACTTGTATTTCATATACTCATACAAAGATTTGGGTGAAATAACCTCACCATCAGCCCTAACCTCAATCATGGGTGTTTCGTAATATTCACCACCTTCACGAACAAATTTTTGAACAGCTTCATAATTCATGTCTAAATCCTTTTTCATCTTTTTAACCATGTTTGAATGAGCACTTTCGTTCAGAGTTTGTTTTAAACGATTAAATTGTCCCTCTGTTATTATAATCTTCTTTTTCATATCTATAAATATCTATTCACAATAAAAAAGGGCTCATATGAGCCCTTAATCACAATAACAAATTATTTATTGTTTGTTCTATTTCATTTTTAGGTTTAAAACCACTGAATCTATCAATTATTTCACCGTTTTTGATGAAAATTAAGGTAGGGATACCCCTTATACCGTATTTAACAGCTGCTCCAGAATTCTCATCAACATTTATCTTACCAATGTTAATCTTATCATTATCTTTGAATTCTGTAGAGAGTTCATCAATTATTGGGGTTAACATTCTACATGGACCGCACCATGGTGCCCAAAAATCCAATACGGTTATCTCTTTTTCTTTTAAAACACTTTCTAATGTGTTATCAGTTACTTCTAATGCCATTTACTTAAGTTTTATTTTTTGTTATAATTATAAATATACAAAACAATTTTGAAATAATCAATGTCCGATTCAGAAATTATTTGGAAGTACCTAGACCGTGAATACCCTAATGACCATTTGGTTATTTATTTGTATGTTTGTGGGAATGTTAGGAGTAATAAAAGAGCTCTAACAAGTGTCTGCGATTCAATCAAAACTATATTTAGCCCACCAATTAATGAATCAATTATTAAATCAACAGTCACTGGGTTTTTAGAAAATAAACTTAAACTATATAAAAAAGGTGAGATTCAAGTAAAGTCTTTATATTAAATAATATCACCACAATTTGGAAAAAATTCTTTTACCAATCTGACAGGTTCTTCAAACTTTTCAAATTTACGCAATGAAAAAAAGTTTAATATATATACCCCACATTCTTCATTACTAAAAGAAAATATATCAGTTAACATCCTAGAAATAATTGATATATGGCTAATTTCTTGTTTTGACAAAACCCTATCATTTAAAGAAGCTGCCATCAATCTACAATAACTAAAATGAGTCATGCAATTTGTTTGTTTGTAAAGTTTTAAAGTTACTTCACAAATTAATAAATAAACATGGTTATCAAATTTTTTCATTATGTTTGATGTAATATTTATAAATATGTGTACTGATATAGACAAAAATCTCGTAAAAAAATTTTTAGTATTAAATTATCCAGTTTCTAGGATAAAACATAATCTAAGATTTAGACGAGCTATAATTTTAGATGATGGAAGTTTTTTTATACTAGGTGAAAACAATCAACAAACACTAAAGTATAAATTATTAGAATCACTTAAAATAGTGTTTAATTACGAAGATTCAGACCTATTAAAAATATTGGATACTTTATTTCCATCCAAATCTTGATTACCAATACTCAATCTTTTTTAACGTTAATTGTGTCCAATAATGACAATTGTATCCATCTACGCTACCCTCAACTTCTTGTATCTGAATAGCAACCAAACTATCTTGTTCACTTATTGTTTGACCGCTAAAAGGTCTAGCAGAACCACCCATTAACGATTGACCAAAAACTGGGTCCTCAACTATTCTATGGTTGTATCCAACATAAAAAACAGCGTATTGTTTAGTTGTATCATCATTTAAGATGAAATCACCGTAGCCTGGGAAATTAATGGGTTTGTAAAAAGAATATGTTGTGTAATTCCTAATGATAACCTCTATATCAAACATTGGACCACCCCACCTTAAACTTGAAGTGTCCTTGTTATCACCAAAATGTCTATAAACCTTTCTTTCCCCAGTTTCATTGTTGTCAACATACATAACCCCATCAACAACCAAAAATTTACCCCACATACTGATTCCAGTAATGCTGTCAAATTTAGGCTCCTTAAAAGGATATTCATCTGTTGGTAAAACTTCTTTATGACAAGAATTAAAACCTAAAACTAAAAATAAACTAATTAATTTAAAATACTTTTTCATATTTGCTTTTTGCAAAGGTATGAAAAATATTTTAAAAAACCAAACTTTTTATAATTTACAAAGTAAATACAGTTATTTTTGCCAATTTAACCATTAAATTTCCTTCATTGTCATTAGCCAAATCAACCTCAACAGCATCGTCAATAGTTATAATTCCACGTCCATTTTCTAACTCCAATTCTACATTATCCCAATTAACATTTAATTTTATTATTTCACTATTGGTATCTTCATTGGTCACAAAAAAACTAATCTCAGTCTCTAATTCTTCAGGTCCTTCAACACTGTATAGTGATATATCTTTGATTCCCCAGCTTCTTCCATCTATTTCTATATCATAAAATAAACGTATTTTAACAGGTTCAATGTAATCAATATCATTACCCTTGTATTTCAAACCATAACTGTTAAAACTTACATTAACGTCTTTGTTATATTTGTTTGAAGTAGCCTCATTCAAACTTGATTTAATCATTTCTAATTGACCTTCTGTAATCTTTATTCTCATAACTTTTTATAAATAAATATCTTTATTTTTTTTAAAATTTTAGTATATTTGTATATGGCTAATCTTAATTTTAAAGATGATTTGATTCTTTCTCAAACTGGTGAAATAAAAACCATAAACTTTTTGGAACAAAAAGGATTAAAATACCTCTCATCAAACAACGATAATAAATATGATTTGATGATGGGTAAAGATGAAAAAGTCTTTACATACGAAGTAAAAACTGATTTTAAATGTGCACCACTATTCGATACGGGAAATTTATTTGTTGAATTTGAATGCAGAAAACACCCTTCTGGAATATCTGTAACAAAATCAGATTGGTTTGTTACATATTTTATATACCTTGATGAATTATGGTTTATTAAAAGTGAAAACTTAAAAAAACTTATAAATGATAATGATTTTCAAATATTTATTGATGCTGGAGATATCAACAGCGAAACAAAAGGTTATCTGATAAACAGAAAGAAATTCAAAAAACATTTTCATGTCTACAAAGTCTAACAAAAAACCAAAACTTTTAATTGAACTTATCCCAACAACCTGCCATTATAGTAATTACTTATACTAACTATTTATCTTTTTTACTGTTTTATGATATTTATTGTAAACAACAAATATGAAACTAAAAAGATGGGAAAAAAATGAAGACAAAATTTTAAAAGAAAATATTCATTTGTCAATAAAAGAATTAGCTATTTTATTAAACAGAGGAATACCAAGTATTAAATCTAGAAAGAAAATTTTAAAATTAACAGTCGATAAAACTTGGTCTGGTGAAGAAGAAAATATTTTAAAAAAAAATTACTCTACTTCAAACAAAAAAGAAGTATTGGAACTATTACCAAAAAGAACTTGGCCCCAAATATTAAGTAAAGCTAAAACTTTTAACCTTTCTAGATTAAAACATTACCATAACTTGTTAAAAAAACATAACTTAGAAAAATTATTAAAAGACACAAATGAAAGTTATTATTTTATTGGGTTATTAATGGCTGACGGTTATTTTACTGAAAGAAGTATTATTTTTTCACAAACAGAAAAAAATTGGCAAATTTTAGAAAATTTTGGCGAGTATATTAAATGTGAAAATATTAAAGAATATAATAAAATTGGTCACATCACTATAAATGGTAAACAAACATTTGGTAATAATAAAAAAGTTATAAATGCTACTGATTTAGAAATTGTGCCAAAAATTAAAGACAAATTTAACATCAATTATCAACGAAATTCAATAACTAAAACATATTACCCACCAAATTATAAACTATTTAACGAAATGGAAGATAACTTATTTTTATCTTATTTTATAGGCTTTATAGACGGAGATGGTTCTATTTCAAAATCTATTAGAAATGGAAATACGATTACGATAACATCACATAAAAATTGGTTACCTATTTTAAATGTTTGGAAAAATAGAATTGAAACCATCTTTGGTGTCAAACTTTCACCAAAATATTTAACCATGGAAAATTCTTATCTAAGATTTAAAATTTATAATAAAAAAATAGTTTTAGGGTTAAAAAAATTTATAGAGAACAATAAGCTTAAAGTAAATCATCAAAAATGGGGTCGAATAAAATCTTAACTATTGAATTGATTCCTAAGACGTGTTGGTTTTCTTCAGTTAGAACAACCGTTAAAAAAAAAGAATGGGACAAAATAAGATTTATTTCCTATGAATCGGCCAATAATAAATGCGAAATATGTGGCGATATTGGCAAAAATCAAGGTTATAACCACAACGTTGAATGTCATGAAATATGGGAATATGACGATGAAAATAAAATACAAAAACTGGTTGGCCTAATATCACTTTGCCCAACTTGCCACCAAGTTAAACACATAGGTCGAGCCATAGCAATAGGTAAACATAAACAAGCCTATGCTCAACTCATGAAAGTTAACAAATGGACCCAAAAACAAGTAGAAGAACATATTTTAGAATCATTTGAAATCCATAAAGAAAGGTCAAAATATGAATGGGAACTAAACCTATCAATACTCACTGAAGAACCATACAATATAAAAATAAAAAACTATACAACAAGAATATTTGAAACGAAAAAAATTAAAAGAAAAAGAAAACGCTCAAAAACTATTCTAAAGAAAAAACCAAATAAAAGACCACCAAAAAATTGATGCTTTTAATGGTAATTAATTATAAACCATTCACCTTCATACGTCTCAACCAAAGCCGTCTTTGATTCAACCCAATCACCAGAATTCATATAATTGATACCATCTATAACACTAATCTCAGCTTTATGAATATGACCACATATAACACCGTCATAACCATTTTGTTTTGCATATGTAACCATATGGTTTTCAAAATCCCCAACATACTTTGTAGCTTGTTTAACACTATCCTTTATAACCTTAGATAAAGAAAAATACTCCATCCCAACAAACTCACGATATTTGTTATACCACTTGTTTAACCATAAACATAAATCATAACCAATGCTACCTATCTTAGCCAACCATTTCATGTCATTTATAAAAACATCAAAAATATCACCATGTATAACCAAATAACGCTTGCCATCAATACCAATATGCTCCATATCCCTTTTTATAAAAACATTGCCAATGTTAAAAGGAATAAAATTAGCTAAAAAATCATCATGATTACCCATCACCCAAATAACATCATTCTCTTGAGCAATTTCTAATATCTTTCTAATACATTTCATGTGATTCCCATCCCATTTAGAACCCCTATTTAAAGCCCAACCATCAATAATATCACCATTTAATATTAATTTCTCACACTTGTTATCCCTTAAAAAATTAACCACATCATTAGCCCTAGAATATTGAGACCCTAAATGTATGTCTGATAAAATAATTGTTTTGTAATTCATGACCAATAACCTATGTCTTTTTTAAAATATTCCTTATTATTTTTATTTAATAAATTTTTGATAAAATAAATTATAAAATTAGCAAACCCAAATTTTTTAAACCTCCTGTCATCAAAATAAACACTTTTTTTAACTACATAAAATTTATTTGGATTTACCTCACTACTTAAAAAATAATCCTCACAATGCATCAATTCAACATCAAAACCACCTATTGACCAAAAAACATCCTTTTTAATCATAAAAAATCCACCAACAACAAATGGTTTGTCTAATTTAGAACACATCACTATTAAATTAGTAATATAATACGCTAACTTTACCCTTAAACTACTTCTGCTATCCAATAAAACCCCAACCAAATCATTCCCACCAATAATAGATTTTATACACTCAAAAATAATAAACTTATCATCAAAATAACAATCCGCATCCAAAAAAAGAAAAATATCACCAGACGCAACCCTAGCACCATTGTTCCTACCAAAACTAGGTAAACCTCCCTCAATAAGTTTTATAGGTAAAACATCCCTATATTTATCAATTAACAATAAAGTCTTATCACTAGAATTAGCATCGGCAATAATAATCTCATACTCTATAGTCATATCTTGAACCAAAATAGAATCTAATAATTTACCAATATACCGCTCCTCATTTTTACAAGGTATTATAATAGATAACTCCATAACAATAAATACAAGTTACATCATATAACTGTGTTAAGAAATTAATATCTTTAAAACTTAGCACAATTCGTTTTTTAAAATATTTATAAATAAATCCATACCCAAATGAAATTTTTTAGACTAGAAAAAACATTATTGTTTGAAAACAAACCAATCAATCGCCCAATACAACAATTGGACGAAATAGATGCATTGGCCTCAACAATAGACGATAACATCTCCAAAGAAGCAAATATACCAAAAGATGTTTTAAATAGTTTTAAAATAAAAGATAATTTAAATCAAGATATTTGGTCAGAAGATAAACTGAACCCAAAAATTAAAAAAAAATTAATCAATATAGCCAAAGATTTCTTGAAAGATATAGAACTACCAAAAGGTATCAAAATAAATGATATTATCTTTACTGGTAGCCTAGCAAATTATAATTGGTCAAAATTTTCAGATATAGATTTACATATTGTAATCGACTTTAAACAATTTGAAGCTGATGAAAAAATGGTGGAAGATTATTTCTACGCCCAAAAATCAATCTGGAACCAAGAACATGATATAACCGTATTTGATTACCCAGTAGAACTATATGTACAAGATGTAAATCATGAACTAGTAGCCAACGCTGTTTATTCAGTTCTTCGTGATAAATGGTTAAAAAAACCAAAACGTGAAGAATTTGACGTAGATAGAAAAGCAATCAAAGATAGCGCTGAAAAATATATTCACTACCTTAAAGATATTCGCCAAGACTATAAAGATAAACATTACCAAAAAGTCGTTGATAAAGTAACCAAGCTAAAAAATAAAATAAAAAATATGAGAAAAGCTGGTTTGGAAAGCGGAGGCGAATATAGCCACGAAAATTTGGTTTTTAAAGTACTTAGACGAACACAATTTATGGATATATTAGATAGCTTCAAATCAAAAGCATATGATAATCTCATGTCTATATCAGAACCTATGAAATAAATCTTATATAATATGAAAGATTTTATCAGAAAAAAACTTCACGAAGCAATAAAATATTTGCCATATAGTGACAAAGAAGAATTAAAAGCAGGTGGGCCTTACTCAAGCCTTAGTAACCCGTCCTATAAACTAGACATAAATAAAATTAGATATAGAATGGCAAAAGCCGCTAGCATCGCCAATGAATATAAACAAAAAACTGGTGATGATAAATACTTCATGCTCCCAGATGATGGTGAAGGCTTCTATCAAGTAGAATTTAAACATGATGGTCAAATAAAAACAAAACATATCAGAGCCAGTGCCGATATGCAACAAATTGACCAACCATTCAGACCCACCGATGTAGGAACCTGTAATTCATTTCAAAATATCGCTAGATACTGTTTCGTAAAAGCTGGTAAAAAATTGCCAGATGGTAAATTTAGCGCTGGAATTAGCCCAGCTGAAGATGCCGCTAATAAAGCCCTGCTAATATTTAAACAAGAAATCCTAGATTTCTACAGTGACGCTGGTTATGGTGATGAAAAATCAGCCCAAATATCCAAAGAAAAAATGACCGACAAACAAGCACAACATAAACTTAAAAAAGACCTAGAAACCAAAATAGGTAGAAGACTTAGAGATGATGAATGGTTCAAATACCTACAAACTGGTGAAGAACCAAAACAAAAACAAACCCTGTCAATAGACCAAGAAAAAGCTGACGAATTTGAAAAAAGACAACAAGCAGCAATGAATAGAAGAGCAACCGCACTGGCAAGATTAAAATAAACCTATATCCACACCCAATTCATTAACCTCCATATGTACCTTGTTGTAATTACCCACATACCCTTTTTCCTCAGCTTCAACCAAACCCATTTCTTCGCTAACCATAAAATCAATTAACTTTTTGTTAACCAATTTAACCAACTCTTCAGGTGCGTTAATATTGTATTTGCCCTTAAACTGAACATTTTTTAATATCTTCTTCTCAACATTTCTATACTGAGGAATCTGTCCATCAATACTTTCTTTAATTTTAAATGACTCAGTAACATGTGAAAGCTCCAATGTATACCCATCAACATGATATATCGCACAAGCCCCTCTATCAACTTTATTCATATATGTGCCAACACAATGATTCTGAACCATACCCTCAGCCAACATGTCTTTGTTGGTCGATAATAACTTGAATCCAGAAAAATTGGCAAATGCTTTGAATATTGGCCGTACATTTAATTCAACCTCCAACTCACTTTCTAACAAAATGTTGGTTATCTCTCTGGCCCAAATATCATGCTCATTCTTTAATCTATTTAAACTCCACCTACAATTTACCCTCCTACCAAGTATCCTAGCCATTCTACATGTGTCATAAAAATATTCCGAATTCAACATTTCCTCAGTCAAATGCTCAACCCCATCCAATATCTTCATAAAACCCCTCCAAATAACAATACCTTTTTTACCACCTGTAACAATTTGACCAAATCTTTCACTACTTAAAATAATCTCACCCAATTTGTGATGAACTCCAAGCACTGCCAAACTCATATCTTTTAACTTGAATATCTCATCCTTGACAATTTTGTTGAATGTCAACCTATAAGAAACTTTGCTCTCATAAACTGTCTTGAACCAATGAAAACGTTTTTTAAAATATTGAAAAATTTTAGAACCTAAAATCCTTTCAGTGGTCTTATTAACATAAACTGATATATTCTCACAATCACCTATGAAACCTCTTAAAAGTTCAAACGTTAATGGTTGAATTTTTTTATTATCGGTATACCAAAATTTTTCCTTTCGATATATAACACTAGATATCTTTTTTTGAGAACTGTAAATTTTATTGGTCGTGCTTATACCAAAATTATTTATAAAATGACTAATTTCAAATTCACCATTCTCAAATTCAAATAAAACAACTCTCTTAAATGAAAAATGATTTTTTTCCTTGTTAAAAAATTTAACCCTAGCCCTAAAAGGAGACTCCTTGTAAACCCTAAACAATTCGGAAACATTTGTCTTGTCAGACTCGTAAATTAATGTGTATGTTGGCTTAACCAAAACCCTATCCTTCTTGTGTCTTTTCTTTATAGGTTTATCTTTTATCTCAGTTATAACCCTAGGCTCATTAAAAAGTTTTATCATAAAATTTTATTTATCTACAAAGGTATACAAAAGATTTAAATTTACAAAATTTTCCCAAAAAAAATTTTTTGAAAAAAGGGGTGCCCATATTTTTAAGTCAAAATTTTCCCAAAAAATTTTTTTCAAAAAAGGGGGTGACCATATTTTTAAGTCAAAATTTTCCCAAAAATTTTATTTACAGTATCGTCCCCCCTATATGGCACGGGTACGGGGGGGTATATAAGGGGGGTAACGGGGGGCCTGGTACGTAGGGGGGCCTGGTATGTAGGGGGGTCTATATAGGTCTTTTGGTAAATTTTCAAATATACAAAATTTTATTGAAATAAACAAACTTTTTTGAAAATATTTTTATCTTTGTTAAACAATGTATTTTAAAGCGTTTTAAGCGTGTTTCATATTGTTTTGGGGTATTGATATAGGCGAGGGGTTAAAAGTTGCTATAAAGCAAAAAAACCGCCTTTTTTGGGCGGTTTCTTTGTTTGGTTTGGTTTGCTTAGTTTAATTCGGCATAAACCAACTGATGGGCTGTTTCGTTCATTTTTGCGGCACTTGCAAAAAGAATTGTTTCTTGGTCGCCTTCTGCGAGGTTGTGAGTAGTGTACCTTGTAACACCTTGCAATAGGCTGAAAAGGTTTGCGCCTGTATTTTGCATTTCAATTGCTACTGATTGGTTTATAGCATCCAAAATGTTACGTTTGCGGGTATTAAGGTCGTTGTATTCTTTAACATCATAGCCTGTCAAAGCAGTCAAAAAGGTATCAATATCTTTTTGTTTTACTGATTTCAAAACTGATTGGTTAAGCAGTTCCACATGGTTTCTAGTCATTTCGGCAGCTTTCAAAATTTCATTGGTGAAATAAGATACTTTGATAACATTGCCTTTGGTATTTTTCATAGAAAGGTCAACGTCTTTTTGCCAATTTTTAGCTCCATTTGCACACCACAAGCGAAGGGAATAGAAACCGAGGGAAATTTTTGTTTTTCCATCAAAACCTGTTCTGAATTCCAAAGCCGTTTCCAAGACATCGCCTACCATTGGGGTTTTAAGTTCGTATTTTTTGAAAGGGATACGGAAGGCTACTTTTGAACCGCCACGATATTCTGTATAGGTTAATTTTGATAGGTCAAGATTAAGATTAGACTGCAATACAGAGTGCTGAATTGAATCCAAAAACAAGTGTAAATCCATTGGTTCAAAATCTTTACCAACAACACCCAAGGCATTGCCTCCGTTTGATTTATAGATACCATAGGCATC
>Ga0114963_10001358_pt1 | contig 16884 bp, 14 predicted proteins | sample C_131016_EF_Meta_FD_87019 | JGI IMG/M metagenome (GOLD analysis project Ga0114963, IMG submission 87019) | Freshwater microbial communities from Lake Croche, Canada to study carbon cycling - C_131016_EF_MetaG | ecosystem: Environmental > Aquatic > Freshwater > Lake | place: Lake Croche, Canada...
ATTATAGTATATATTGTATATGCCGGGTCGGATAATCGATTGTTTTATATTCTATAATGAGCTCGATTTACTAAGATTCCGACTCAATGTATTGAATGACGTAGTAGACTATTTCGTTATTGTAGAATCAACCCATACATTTGTCGGTCAAGAGAAACCACTATATTATAATGAAAATAAACACCTATTTACAGAATTCGGCGAAAAAATAATACATATTATTGTAGATGATTTCCCATACAAGTATCCGAATATAAGTATTCCAAAAAGTGAACAATGGAAAAACGAGACATTTCAAAGAAATGCAATTAGCCGGGGTATAGAACGTATTGATGGATTGTCCAATTCCGATATTATAGTTATATCGGATTTAGATGAAATACCGGACCCACATAGATTATTGCAACTCAAGCAAATCGAAATAATAGTTGATATATACTCACTTAGCATGGATTTTTATTACTATAATTTGAATACGCGTTTCAATAGTAAATGGACTCTATCTAAGATAGTATCGTACAAAAAATACAAAGATTCGGGACTATCGTGTAATAATATTCGACATGTAAATGCAAAGTGCATTTTAAAGGGGGGGTGGCATTTATCCTATTTTGGCGACGCCAGTTTCATCAAAAACAAAATAAATTCATTTTCACACCAAGAATATAACAATGAAAAATACACGTCTTTATCGAAAATCGAAGAAAGAGTAAATGGGGCAAGGGATTTATTTGATAGAGGGAATCTAGAAAAAATAGAAATAGGGAATAATCAATATCTTCCACCCCTCTATGAAACCCTGTTGAGCAAATATTACTAAGAATCTTAGTAATAATATAAAAATAGAATGGGTTTATTGGTATATCTTAGATGAGTGGTCTGTTTCAACTATTTTCGCCCAATACTGGGAAGAACACACTTAGTTCGAGTCATATGGTGGGGTTCGAAGACGTGTTATATGCAATACAACATCCCGACCAATTATATCTGATAAACACGTTGCCACGTGATAAACAGGAATGCTTAATTACCGCCACACTTTCACCGGATAAAGAAGAGCGCTTGATAAATGATATATTGAGTTCGTACAAGGCAAATACTAAGAAAATCATCATATATGGGGAAAACGGATGTGATAATACGATATATGAGCGTTATGTCCAATTACAGAAATTGGGGATTGAACCGGTGTATTTATATTTAGGGGGGCTTTTTGAATGGGTCCTTTTGAGGGACGTGTATGGGAGTGCGCTGTTTTCGATGACGAAGGAACCGGGGGATTTATTGACGTTCCGGGCTTGTCCTAAATTGAATGCGTAGCATTTATCCAGGCTTGTCCTAAATTGAATGTGTAATTTTAAAGTAAATTGAAATAGTGTAAAAATAACTTTATATGTATATATAAAGAATAAATGAGTTTAGAAGAAAATTGGGAAATGAAACCACTCGATGACGACAATGGGCATACTGGCGTTGTCAGGTCGGTGTCGTTTAGTCATGACGGCACAAAAATCGTATCTGGCTCTGACGATACGACAGTGAAGGTGTGGGATGCAATATCAGGGTCAGTGTTGAAAACCCTCGAGGGGCATACTGACATTGTCTACTCGGTGTCGTTTAGTCCGAAAGACCTTCAAATCGTATCTGGTTCTGCCGATAGAAGTGTAATGCTGTGGGATGTCGTCAGTACTGTTAATAAAAAATTACATAAACATACTTCACCTGTCAGCTCGGTGTCGTTTAGTCCGAACGGCAAAATCATATTGTCTAGCGATTGGTTTGGCAATATTAAATTGTGGTTGATTGAAGCAATGGTATTCATGAATACCCTGACTACAAATGTTGGCATTGTCAATTCGGTCTCGTATATGGGGTTAGATGAACATACAATCGTATTTGGTTGCGGAGATAATACAGTGAGGGTGGGGGATGCCTTTACGGGGACATTGTTGAAACCCCTCGAGGGGCATACTAACCAAGTCACCTCGGTTTCGTTTAGTCCGGACGGTGCAAAAATTGTATCTGGCTCTGGCGATAAGACAGTGAAGGTGTGGGATGCAATATCAGGGTTAGAGTTGAAAACCCTCGTGGGGCATACTGACATTGTCTACTCGGTGTCGTTTAGTCCGGACGGTGCAAAAATTGTATCTGGCTCTGCCGATAAGACAGTGAAGGTGTGGGATGCTAATACGGGGACATTGTTGAATACCCTCAAGGGGCATACTGACATTGTCTACTCGGTGTCGTTTAGTCCGAACGACAGACGAATCGTATCTTGCGGAGATAAAATTATTTTGTGGGACCTTAAAGAAAATGAAGTAAACCCAATAGAAGGAGGAATGAGACTTACACGAAAGAGAGTAAACCGTAAAATGTACAGAAACAAATTAAAAAAATCACACGGAAAAAAAAACTCCAAAAAAAGGGTAAGAAAAACCAAAAAACACCGATAAACTATATTTCGAATCGGCATAAAGACAAAATCAGATACATATGTAACTGCAAATCAATTTATATTATCCTACATCAAACATGGACTTGAATCAAACCAAATTATCAAAGTCCGAATGGGAGGGTATTGAGGTCCCCATTTCGGAGCGCGAAAAGAGTGTATTAGCCTTGATTAAATCCGGGTTTGCCGACATCAATATACGCCAAAATAATAATCATTCCATCATGTCTTTCATCAAGATTACACCCACCCCGGAAATCGAGACATTCCTATACAAGACATATTTTCAAACCGGATTTGAAAAAATGACGCGCGACTATGCTAAACGTGATGTCGCCATGACCGAGCATCTTTTGGCCGCACTAGCCGTATCTCCCGGAGACGGCAAACGCCAACCCAATAGCAAAGATGCGATTCGTCTCGAAAATATGAAGGACAATATTGACACCCATTCCGCTAAAATCGTCGAATTTTTCATCGCCGACCAATGTCGCGCTGCACTCAAGTCGCGGCGCGATGCCAACATGGATTATACTATACACATTTACACCCTCACCTATCTCACCGGACTCGCCATCCCCTCGGTCAATCGCCATGTCCTCCATTTCGCCCACGAATTGGTGAAATGGTTCGAGCAAAAGTCGCCCACGCTCATTGGCGATATGTTACATAATGCCCAGGCCATTTTCGAGAAGAATGCCAATATATTGAAATACGCCGACATTACCCTATATGAACATCAAAAACGTCTCTTCCAATTGTTCGGCGCAAAATCCGATAAAACCGTCCCTAAATTGGTCCTATATATTGCCCCCACGGGAACGGGGAAGACGCTGTCCCCCATCGGACTCACGGAGAGCTGTCGCGTCATTTTCGTCTGCACGGCGCGTCACGTCGGTTTAGCCCTGGCCCGTGCCGCCGTTTCTGCGGAGAAGCGGATTGCCTTTGCATTCGGTTGCGAGACGGCCTCCGACATCCGACTCCACTACTTCGCCGCCGCCGATTATTCGCGCAATCGCAAGTCGGGCGGCATATTTCGCGTCGATAATTCGAATGGCACCAAGGTCGAGCTGATGATTTGCGACATTAAATCGTATTTGACGGCGATGCACTATATGCTCGCGTTCAATGCGGAGTCCGACATTGTCACATTCTGGGACGAACCGACGATTACAATGGACTACGAGGAGCACGAATTGCACGCCACTATACACGAAAACTGGACGAAGAACCAGATTTCGAAAATGGTGTTGTCATGCGCCACTCTCCCTTTCGAATCGGAAATACAGGATACGATTGACGATTTCCGCAGCAGATTCGATATGACCGAGGTTCATTCGATTTCCACCTACGATTGCAAAAAGACGATTTCCATGCTAAACAAGGAGGGGAAGATTGTATTGCCCCATCTGCTTTTTAGCCAATATCGCGAATTGCAGACATCGGTCACCCATTGCGAGCAAATGAAGTCGCTGATGCGCTATTTCGATTTAGCGGAAATCATTCGATTTATCGAACATGTATGCGCAAACGGATATGTGTCCGAGCAATACCATATATCGGCCTATTTCAAGACCATTTCCGACATCAATATGGACAATATCAAGGCCTATTATCTGAATGTCCTAAAGCATTTAGACGAGGAACGATGGTCGGAATTGAGTGCCCATTTATCGAAAGTGCGAAAACCGATGTTCGAAAAATACATCAATCCCTACGAATTTAGGAAAACACAGAGCGAGGGGGGGATGAGCAATATGAATGCGGGGGGCGGAGCCCCCCTGACGCGGATGGCGAGTCTGCAACCAGACCAGACGCAAACTCATTTGCCCGTCAATAGTACGTCTAAACCAGACTCGAACTCCTTTGCCGGTATGTTACTGACGACAGAAGACGCCCATACATTGACCGATGGACCCACGATATACCTCGCGGAAAATGTCGAGAATGTGGGGAAGTTCCTGATTATGAGTTCGAAGATTCCACCTAAAGTACTGGACTCGGTAATGACTAAAATCGAGCACAATAATGCGATACAAAAGAAAATCGACAAGACCATGCTCGATATTGAAGCCAAGGACAAAAAGGACCAATCCGCCGACAAAACGGCTAAATCGAAGCCCACCCCGGGAAGCAAAGACAAAGAGCGCGACACAGTGGATAAAACTATGGGCCAATCCCGCGAGGTGAGGGAGTTGACCGAAACGGTCAATGCACTCCGTGCCCAAATCGTCCTGACCAATATGGATTCCGCCTATATCCCCAATACAAAACATCATCAACAACTCTGGGTCAAGGGCGGCAAGAAGGTCGATAATGCATTCGTCGCCAATATCGACGACGAGAGTATACGCGAAATAATGGCTCTCCCAGTATCGAGCCAATTCAAACTCCTGCTATTACTGGGCATCGGAATGTTCGTCAAGGACGAAAATAAGCAATATACGGAATACATGGAAGTCATGAAACGCCTAGCAACGAGCGAGCGCCTTTTCATCATTATTGCGTCGTCGGATTACATCTATGGTACAAATTACCAGTTCAGTCACGGGTTCATTGGCAAGGACATTGTCAAAATGACCCAACAGAAAACGATTCAGGCAATGGGTCGAGTAGGAAGAGGCAATGTCCAGAACACGTATACCGTTCGATTTAGAGATGATGGGATTATTCGACAGCTGTTTTTGCCGGCGGAGCGGAACCTCGAGGCGGAGAAAATGTCTTCATTATTGAATAGCATGTACGCATAAGAGTAGTGTGTACGCATAAGAGTAGCGCGCTCCACAATAAGGAATAAATATAGTAGTATACTATAGTATATTTATTTATAATGCCACCGAAAAAAAAACCAACGACTACAGGCCTACAACCAACGGCACCATTAACAACCAAGGATGGCATCCAGGTGACATTGGACGAATTAAAAGTATTACGCGAAAAAATAGAGAAAATATTAGAAGAGCGTAAACGCACTAATAAAAACACACAGGATGTTGATATAAAAAAAAGGGGGGATGATGTATTGGGATGGATTAGAGATGAACCCGAAAAAAAAGGTAAGTTAATACTTGAATATTACGGGGATGAAGGGGGTGAAACATATCAACGTACAACAAACACACAATTGAACGATTTTGCAAAGGAAATTGGCGATATAAACCAAATGAAAGCCACCGCAGGGACAAATATTGAAAATTTAAACAAAGAATTGGATATAATTGAAAATCCCGATAAAGATGTAGTGAAAAAACCAAGGAAAGACGTATTTGAAGTGTTCAAATTGTTCATCGATGCAGCATGTAATGTGATTAAATACGTATGCAGCAGAAAAATAGTAACATTATTAACCATCAATCCAGATAAACTTCAATTTGTTTCGGATTTGATAGATGCTGGTACAAAGGGTCTCGACGGATTTGACGTTTCATTACTTATATATTGTGAATTGTTTCAACTCTATTCTTATTTAAATGAAGAAGCGATATATCTCGAACCCAGTGGAATTAAACCAATTGAGCAAATAAATATAGATGATTATATCTTCAACCTTTCACATTATGGCGGTTTCATTGATGAGGTATTGGGTGATTTACAGGCAATATACGATGAATCAATACAACAATTGAAAAACGTCTTTACATGGCGAAATAAATATTACATATATGGACTCAGTAATAAAATAGATAAACCCGAATTAACTAAAAATTTAAAGACGGTTAATGACAAGATTATTGAAGCCAAATATAAGATACAATGTGTTAGTCGCGCAATCGCAAATATGAAAAAAGCGAAATTGATTCACGAATTTATAAGGACAGAGCGTGTTGAACCAATAAACGCTTCTGAATCACCTAAGGCACGTAGAATCGAAGTATCGTTTAATACAGAAGCATTTGTTGACAAAATAGATAATAAGATGATAAAGTATAGCAAAAGTGATGATGATAATATGCGCGATATTGGAATACTTAAACGAATAGAGGGTACTTATTCGACCGAGCCAATGCCAAGTAGTAGTGCCGGTGGTAAAAATAAAATAAATACACGTAGTTCGCGTAAAACACGTAAATTATACGCTATTCGATAAAATAGGATACAAGGTTAAATCTACCATATTATTAGTTTCAATATTAGCAAGAGCGATTGCGATTTTACTCTTTTCAACCTTGGTCAATTCGACAAATATATATCCATTTTTAAAATTCTCGTTCAATTCTATTGTTATTTTTTCATTCCATTCACCTGGTTCAATCTTTTCTCGTATTGCTGTTAAATAACTCTCACACGTTCCATCGAAATAACCCGCCATTAGTAGAATGGCGCGTGAATAATAGTCAAGGTTGTTAATATTTGAATTTAATATAACGTTATTTAAATGTTTTTTGTAAAATGTATCAAAATCAACACTATTATAATTAATACTTTCTTTGATTTCTTCGTAAATTTCTTGTAATTTTTGTTTCATTTTATTTTTGATATAGTAGATTTGATATTTCAATTTTAACAATACCGATTTATCTATATCAGATTCTATTTTTAACCCACTTTGAATGATTGAATTGAATGTTTCAGACCATATTGACGACCTCGGTGACCTTGGTGTACTCGTTACAGATGTACTTGGTGTACTCGTTACAGATGAACTAGACGAATTTGCAGAACTAGATGAAGTAGACGAATTTGCAGAACTAGATGAAGTAGACGAATTTGCAGAACTCGGTCTAGATGAATCGTGTGAACCGAATGAACTCATAGTTAGCTCCGAAATGTTTGTTCTTGGTGTACCCAGTTCCCATGATTTTGAACTTCTACGTGAACGGGATGGAAGCGAGTCATCTTTTGGATATATTATTTTCATTAATTGGTCCTCAACAATATACAACATTTCACACAAATCATCGTAATCATCTTTTGTGTTAGTATCTACTTCAGTAATAGGGTCTTCTTCTAATGTCAAATCCATTTACTTTATAGGCATATATTGTTGTGCTTTTTACACCGACAATATGAAATCGTTTTTATACAACCTATCTATAACAACGATTATTTCCACCTAAATTCCCCGGGTCACATCTAAAGAATATGGGTTCGATTTCAATGCCGTGTTTATATCCGACGTATTACGGTCCAACTGGATATTCTGATACAATTTATTTTGACCTTGCAATTGCCCGATGGAGTTGGTCGAGGGGCTATAATATGGCATCGTTGGTGCTACTTCGCGATTATTTGCTAAATAGGGGTCTTTGTTCTTGGATTGGGCATTGACGTAATTATTCATCAGGGACATATTGCCCTGTACCATATATCCCTGAATTGTCGACGATTTGATGTCATTATTTCGCTGTCTATATTCGGCATCGTAAGCTCTCGGTTGGCGGCCTCTCTCCCCCGCACTCGACCCACCCGCATAATAATAATCGGTGGTAGTATCACGCTGATTATGTATGGCCTGTTGCGGATTCACCTCGTATCCGCCGCCATGCTGCATGCGATTCACATACAAATGATTATTGCCCTTTTCCGTCGTTTCGCGAATTGTGGGGGCGGGACGGTCATTCGGATTGAACATATAGGATGCCTCCACCGTCGATTTCGCATTCTGATATGGCCGCAAATTGCCCACCGAATTCTCCTTGCGACTCGGGCGCAGCATATCCAATAGGGGCGATACGACGGCCCCCATCGGACCGCTAAATATCCCGAAATAGCCGTCATTCTGGTTCGACGTGCGATTATTTGGGTAAGCCACATTCGTTTTATAGCCATAATCCGCTTCGGTCGACCCCCCCTTGCCTGAAGCATAGGCGGGTAAAGACGGCACCGCACCCAATGCAATATTTTTCGATTCCATATATTCACCCGTCACTGTTTGCGCCGATACGGACGACCCCGCTGCACCCGAATATGAGACCGACGTATCGGGGCGCGTAGTATAGCGGTCAATCGGTATAGCATTTAACATTGGGCCTTTTTCGACACCCGTCGTAGTCATATATCGGGACGGTGTCATTTCGAAATCCTGGTTCGGCAATTTCTTCTCATATATACCGTGTTGGCTAGAATCGGCAATATTCTTTATGTGACTATTGGCCGGACCCTCATGACCAAAGAGGCCAAGGCCCGAGGATTTCGGCTTATTCGCCGCACGCAGTTCGTCCACCGTCTTCTCATTCCACTGCTCCCTAGCAAATAGACCCGAATTGAAACCACCCACACCCTCAGTTCCATATCCCGCACCTAATCCGGGTGCAACGTGGATTTCGTCAAAGGGTTTGGTATTGGCCATACGCAAACTCGGATTCACACGTGACTGATAGAAATCACTGTTATTCGGGGCACCATAGGCATATTGCACATTCTCGCCTGGGGCGAACAGTGGCGCCACCTCCTTCTTCTGATATATTTGCGACCCCGTACCGACATAATTATCCATAATACTTTCGGTCGCGTTTTCCTGACTCTGACCGCGAATATGACTGCCAAAATAGGGGGCCATATTATTGTGTCGGAAATAGTCCATACCGACCTCACCCCCCGCTAAAGAATAATATTGTCCCGATTTCGACCCCCTATTGGCCGACCCGGTCACACTCGTCGCCGCCATATTACGATTGGGGTCGAAATATTTGTCGGTATAGGCACCTCCTCCGAATTGATTTACCGTGCTCAATTTCGACGACAGGTCGACGTCGGGTGTATTGAATACCTGGTCCGGTGGATAATTCCGGTCGGGAACATTGGTATTGGGCAACGAACTCTCATTGTTTGCAAAGGATTCGGAGCCCGACTGTTTCGAAACAATATATAATCCTCCGAGTGCAATTAATGGTATAGCAATTTCCATTATAATATGTAATATATATATCTTACATATTATTCTATTTGGCGTTATACCCGCGCTTTTTGTTCGAAAGCGTCCTTTTCTAAGATACGTGTCTGTATATTCCAGTTGAATGGCAATTCCACTTTTGCCTGTGGATTGATAAAGGGCTCCTCCCATCGGGTTTGCTCTAAATCCCGAAACGTCCACGCAGGCAAAGATGCGCGGGATTCGTCCACATAGGGCGATTCCACGCGATAGTCCACCTTTTCGGCTAAGACGGAATGCTCTAAATAATTGTTTTGGTCCGTATTATCCCGATTCAGTTTTCGCGTCAGTCCGCGCAAATCGCTCTCCAAATTAACAGTATTACGGCGCAAATTCGCACCCCATCCCTGGAGTCGAATATGGGGGTCTTCCGAAAAGGGGAGGTCGACTCCTTGTCCCGGGCGGTCCAATTGATATCTACCTAAATAAGTCGATATTTCCATTTGCTTCTGTATTCTAGAGGGGTCATCATAAAATCGCGTAAACGACATGGTATATATTGATATAATACTATAATATATCAAAATAATCATAGAATGCGAAACCATATAAATATAATGGGTCAAAAGTGTATTATCGCTGGCATTATGTCTAAAATATTCAAGATAAATGCGGAACCACCTTTACCCCCTACCCCCACCCTCTGTCTCAATATGATTGTCAAGAATGAAAGCCGCATTATAGGGCGTTTATTGGAATCAGTCTATCCATTCATAGACAGTTATTGTATTTGTGATACGGGTTCGACGGATAATACGGCGGAGATGATTCGCGCCTTTTTCGATTCGAAGCAGATTCCCGGCAAGGTCATTTTCGAGCCATTTCGCGATTTCGGCTATAATCGCTCTTTCGCCCTCGCCGCGTGTAAAAATATGGTCAATGCCGATTACGTCCTACTTCTAGATGCGGATATGGTGTTTACAAAATCCGACACTGTCTCAATCCCACAGTTCAAGAATATATTATCGGCAGACGCCTATTATGTGTTTCAGGGTAATGACCACATGTTTTACAAGAATGTTCGTATTGTGAAAAACAATCGCGATTTCTCGTATTGGGGAGTCACGCATGAATACGTAAAATCGCCCCCCGGGACCATCTATGCCACCCTTGACCGCAATGTCTGTTTTATTAACGATATTGGCGACGGCGGTGCAAAATCGGACAAATTCCTGCGCGATATTCGACTTTTGACTAAAGGCCTGGAGGAGAATCCCGACAATGACCGATATACATTCTATATTGCAAATAGCTATCGCGATTCAGGACAGACTGAAAAAGCGATTGAATTCTATAAAAAACGCGTGGAAATCGGCGGATGGGTCGAAGAAGTGTGGTACAGTTTGTATCAATTGGGCAAAATATATAAAAATACCGGTGACCATCCAAATGCGATACATCATTTCCTGGAGGCTTATCAGCGATATCCACAAAGAATCGAGAACCTATATGAAATCGTCAATCTTTATAGGGACATTGGTAAGAATAATCTCGCCCATGAATTCTTTGTTTGGGCCGACCGTGCGCGCACCAAATACACATCCACCGATTATCTCTTTATGCAAAAGGATATATATGACTATAAGCTCGATTACGAACTTAGTATTATCGGATTTTACGCCAATCCCGATAATCGCGATATGCGGAGGGTGTCTCACAAAGTACTGAATCACCCCGGGGCAGAGGAAAGTATTACTAAGAATGTCATGTCCAATTACAAATTCTATGCAAATAAGCTCGTTAATTCGGCCATACCCATTCCTGAGCAACAATTGAATATACTCGCATCAGTTGGTCTTGCGAAATTGGCCTCTGTAACCGGATTCGTTTCCTCGACGCCGTCGATTACCGTTTCGGATGAAGACGAATTGTGCGTTTGTCTAAGATTGGTGAATTATCGAATCAATGAAAAGGGGGGATATGAAAACCAACAACATATAGAAACCATTAATATGATGGCTATTATAGATACAACGGACCCAAATGAATGGAAAAAAGTCCGCGAATTCGAATTAGGATACGATACTGCGCATGACGGTCTATATGTGGGTCTAGAAGACGTCCGACTTTTGACTACGAAAGGATATGAAACCACTTATTTCAATGCAAATCGGGGATTGGACCGTCACAAAGTCGTATTGGAGCACGGCACCGTCGATTTTTTAATGAAATCGACCAATGTACCATCAAACCTACTGTCCGTCCCCGGAAAGGCATCTGATATAGAAAAGAATTGGGTATTATTCGAAGCCGCCGATAATTCGCTAAAGTGTGTATATCACTGGTCGCCTTTGCAGATAGGCGATATTAAGGACAGTCAATGGATAAAGACGAATGAAATCCCCGTACCCCCCGTCTTCGAGTGGTTTAGGGGGTCGACGAATGGTATTATAGTGGACGACACCGAGGTCTGGTTTATTAATCACATAGTGAGTTATGAGGACCGGCGATACTATTATCATGTCGTCACTGTCTTAGACCGCGCGACCTTTGCCCCGAAAAAATACACTGTCCCATGGACATTCGAGGGGTCGCCCGTCGAATACACACTGGGGATGACATATGACGCCAATACACGCCAATTCCTCATCGGATACAGTGTCTTAGACAAAGAGACCAAGTATGTGCGAATCGGCCGCGATTTCTTCGAAGACCAATTTATCGTGTTATAGACCACAAGTTCGCAACCACAATACATATTGCCCCCAACACTTTTTGCAGAGTCACCGTTTCCCCGCTAAATGCGACGCCATATACAAACGCCATAAATATGCCGAAATAAGATAGGGGTGCATATATCGCCGTACTCAATCGCGATATAGCATAAAATCTTAGTAAATAGCCGAATAATCCGATAAAGACATTAGCGCCTAAAGCAAGGCCAATTCCGCCCCCCCATTCCGCGATTTTCCCTATTTCGCCTAAATAGGCGCCCGTCAAAATGGCCGCACCCAACCCATAGGATAAAAACAAATGATTCCAGTTATTCTTTGTTTTTATGTTTTTCACGATGAAATAGATGAACGCTTCGGTCAATGCGGCCAAAAGGACCATGGCGATGCCCTCGTAGTTCGACGCCACTTGACCAAACGATTCCTGTATTGGATGGATATGTCCAAATAAGGGGGGTAAGTCGCGCCACATCTTAGACAAATCCCCTAAATGAGGCACTGTTAATAGCAAAATACCAAGAAAGGCGACTAAAATCGCCGGACTCAGTCGCTGTCCCGCCAATATCAATATCATAAATGGATATGTATAGAATAGGGCGTAGGCCACACCCCCGTCCAATAGCTGAAATCCCCTATAGGAAACATAGACATGAATCATGGTGACTAGTGGGAGAAGCCATCCGACACCCGTAAGGAGCGTTTCATATACAAAATGCCAGTCAACGAAAAGCGCGGATACTAAGGCGTATGTAATAAATCGGGTCCACAGTTGCATTTCAAAGGGGATACTGATGTTTTTTATGATGGTTGGATATAGACTCAATAGCGATTCCGAAGCGAGTTTTCCAAGAATTTCCAAATACATTGTGTGTTGCAATTATAGTATACTTTGCTATATTATGTGTGGGTTCGATATAGGTCCAAACCTACTAAGATATTACAAACACATATAAAAATTTCACTATATACAATTCAACCAAGAAGCATCTTAGGAAATGGCGACTTCTTTAACCAAATACAAAGAATATCATCGGAATCGGACAAATATTGCGATACATCAATGTTGTGTCCCCCTTATTCTAATGTCGGCCTATTCGCTGGCACCTTTTGCAATTTCATTACCCGTCCACTTTTTCTATACATTTACGTATTTGACAATGAATGTGTTTTCGACAAAGGGGATTCACGCGGCCTACTATATGCAGGCCATCTATTTCCTCCATTTGCCGTTGAAATTCGGATTATCCGCCTATACCAATCTCGCAATACATGTGTTCGCCTGGCTGGCGCAAGTGGCGGGCCATCGCTTCTTCGAGAAAAATACGCCGGCATTCTTAGACAATTTGACCGAATCCTTCCTATATGCACCCTATTTCACCTTCTTAGAAACGGTATATCCCACGACCTTTATCGAATCCAGTAAACGGTATACTATATTGACCCGCGGATACGACGATACGAAGAAAACCATTCTCTATTTCGCCGGACTGTTTCAACGTACCGACAAAGAATTTCGGCTGGTGGCCGACGATTTACCCGAATATAATCATATTTTCGTCCATTTCGCATTTAAGCGCGGAGATATATTCCGGCAATACATTCCCGACATTATTGACGACATTGGCAATATAAACATCGAATGTGTAATCGGATTTTCATTTGGCGGAGCAATGGCCCTCACGTTCAAAGATGTGTATAGGGAAAAGACGGGCAAAACGGTGAAAAGTATTTTAATCTCCCCCGGGGGATTCAATACAAATCGCACCTTGGAAAATATCATATCTTGGACGGGGCGTCAACTCTATTTCTGGTTTGCGACCGATAAATGGTATATGATTTCGAACTATCCGACCTATCAGAACTGGTCAACTTTGTCTAAAGAGGGTGATTATGTGATTACATCGGACAGTGACGAAATCCATCACCCCCATTCGGCCGCCATTCAAGACCATCCAAATCGCCTAAATATAAAACACGTCGACCATTTGAACATGATTTCGATTATACAAAAACAGCGTCTAATTAGGCAGATATTGGATTGTATAAATACGGGGTCGAACCTGACGGATATACGCGTTAAAACCCCGAGTAGTCGCCTAAACCGGTTATTATTCGGGGGGCATTTCTATCCGTATCATTCGAGTCTATGGTTGGGTACAGTGCTCTATAATGGTTGGCACTTTTTTGCGGCGGAGTATCCTGCCATTTATTTGCTATATGGATTCCTATTTGCGTCGACGTTGGGGTCACTGACGGAATACTTGTTCCATCGGTTTCTATTGCATAAATTCATACATGTCCATCATAAAAAACATCATACACATCCCAATAAAATGTCGATTATACACACACCGATGAGTGTCGTGGTATTGAATTGGCTCGTTTACTATTTCATATTCCGTCAATACTTTTCACGCCCCTTTTTGCTGAGTTATTCCGTCTTTTTTCCCCTAAATTATCTGGCCTTTGAAATCACCCATTTGCTCTCCCATAGTTATAGGGGGTCGAACAATATAATACAAAATGCGAAATATTACCACAAATGTCATCATGTGACCGAGAATACCAATTATAGTTTTATGACGCCCTTCTGGGATTATTTATTCGGGACATTATCGCCTAAATATCGCGTCGGCCTGGATGAATTGGCATTCGGATTCATACCCTTTTATTCCTTTTTCATACATGATTCAGAAACGAACGAGAAATAAGGGCGGGACAAGAGAAACCGATAAAAATGATATAAATGTATTGCATTATATCATTCAAAATGAGCGAACCGGTGCTACACTTGCAAAATGCCGCACTAATGGCGGTGTGTATGGCGTCGACTATATCCTGTTTTTATTACGACTATATGAATTCCACGGAAACATTCAATGCAACACAGGTCGCAATTGCCCTTTTTTCAATCGCCGACCTCTATTATAATAAATCCTATGAATTGAAAATACATCATGTATTCACACTGGGCATTGTCGGCTACAATTTCTATTTCGGGGTCGACTATGCCGATAGTGGCATTATTGTCGCCTCCTGCTTTAGGACGGAAATGTCCACTATATTCCTTATATTGAAGGACTATTTAGACAAACGTGGAACGGCCTATTTAGTCAATTCGCTCCTCTTTTTTGCCCTCTTTTTGAAATTCCGTATTTTCGACCTATATCAAAACGTCATTTGTCCGGGTTCGGCACTCTATTTAGTATCCGATAAATATACCGGTAGTGACGAAATCAGTCACTGTATAGGCCGGACAGTCTATTATGTAAGTACATATGGACTATATTCACTAAATATCTATTGGTTTGCAATTCTATCGAAAATACTATACAAAACCCTGTTTGCAATGAAATCGCGACTACTAGAATCAATAAATTCGGAGAAAATGTGCCAGTGGCTCTGCTCATATACGCTTTGGTTCAATGTCCCAATTTGCATTTGGAACTATATGGATACTGTGGCCGCGCCATCTCGGCCTTATTTAGGCGGTCATCTCATGGCCAGTATAATTCTCGCCGTCTCTTCTTATAAATACCACAATTACGTATATCAGCAATATCACGAGGAAAAAATAACGGAATATCTTTATCCGGACATGCCGGGGTTGTCGCACTTATTAAGTGACAAATTGGCGATTCATCTTCAGTCGGTGGCAACCTTGGTCTGTATCAATCGCCTATACAATGCATCGCCGTATATGCTCGCCGTGTCATTGATTGCCCATTTAACATCGATTAATTCGGCGGTCAACCATATGCTGGATTTCTTACAAGACGATAAAAATCCGAGAATGGGGTTTTTTGAAAAGACACAATTAATTACTATCATTCCAGTAGGTTTAGATATAGGAATGATTGTATTGAGTGCAAATTCACAGAGCGCTATACCATTTATGTGGGCGAGTATATGGATGGCCGTCATTGTTCACGTCCAACCCTTCTATAAACTCAACCATTTCGCACTCCATTTGGCGATTATTGCACAGACCTATTATGCATGTACTATAGCATTACGCACGGGTGCATAACTGAGCCGATGACCCCGTGTGATGCCGTGTGCCTTGATGCCGTCCATGTGTTTCTTAGTCCCATACCCCATATTGGTGTCCAGGCCGTATTTTTCGACCAATTCGGGGTATTCTTTGCATAAATCGGCAATATAGGAATCCCTGGCCACTTTAGCCAAAATGGACGCTGCCGCAATTGCCGTATATGAATTGTCGCCGCCCGTTATTGTCTCGTGTCTCATACATTCTAAAGTGCCCGTCTCGGCATCGAACCGCGTATAGGGTTTGAAATCATTCCCATCAACTAATAACATATAATCTTGGAAAGGAGGGTCGACACCATGGTCAGCCGACATCCTTTTCTCCAATATGTCGGTAATACATTGGTGCATAGCCTTCAGGACGGCCTGGCGAATATTAATCCGGTCGATTTCCTCGGCCTCGATGTATTGGACCGACCACGCCACGCTATTTTCTTTGATATATTCCGCCAAATCGGCGATTTTCTTCTTGGATGTGAATTTCTTGGAATCGCGCATTGCGCCATGATTAAAACTGTCATCTTTAGGTAAAATCGCGGCGGCCACATAGAGACGGCCGAATAGGGGGCCACGTCCGGCTTCATCTATACCAATCTCATACCGATTCTCGGGATTAAAACAGGTCAATAGAGTACTACGCTTATTCTTTGGACATGTATTCTCCATTTAGATATAATACCATATGATTATATCCAACTAAACATATCAATTTGTTGCTATATATTTTCGTCATATAGAATATATATTCGGATGTATAAATTGAAATTGACACCACTGATGTTATTTCTAATTGTAATATTCGCCTTGGTCATAGGCGTTTTATGTATCAATTGGCTTCC
>Ga0114963_10001359_pt1 | contig 16882 bp, 16 predicted proteins | sample C_131016_EF_Meta_FD_87019 | JGI IMG/M metagenome (GOLD analysis project Ga0114963, IMG submission 87019) | Freshwater microbial communities from Lake Croche, Canada to study carbon cycling - C_131016_EF_MetaG | ecosystem: Environmental > Aquatic > Freshwater > Lake | place: Lake Croche, Canada...
AGTCCAAAGGCCTCAAATTCAATGTGTCGCAAGCGCATACCCAAGAGAAAACTTTTTACGAAGTGGGCAAGCGCCTTTTTTACCAACGCGGTGGCACGCATGATTTTTCTTGTGCCTCGTGCCATGGCGAAGAAGGCAAGCGCATTCGCCTGCAAGACCTGCCCATGCTCAGCAAGACCCCGGGAGATGGCGTGGGTTTTGCCGCTTGGCCGGCCTACCGCGTCTCCAACGGCCAGATGTGGAGCATGCAATTGCGTTTGAACGATTGCTATCGCCAGCAGCGATTTCCGTACCCCGGTTTTGCCAGCGATGCGACGATTGCCTTGTCGACCTATTTGGGCGTGAACGCCCAGGGTGCGGTGTCGGTGGCACCGGCCATCAAACGTTGATCGGTGGAGCCTTCGTAATGAATACAAAATTTGCTTACGCCCTGGCCGCAGTGGCCGTGGCCTGGATGGGCGTTGGTTGCGCCTCTGGTCCCTCAGTGGCCCAACTCAACTCCCTGACCGACAGCATCATCAAAGCCTCCTTCCGGACCGAAGGCATTGCCCAAGTCGAGCGCGTCACCGCCACCGACGAGACGCAGCGGGCTTGCAGCCAGGCCGATGCAGCAGGCCAAGCGCTGGACGAGAAATCCGCCCGGGCGATTGAAGAAAGCAACTTCAAAAGCATTCGCTGGCCTGCGGACGGTCAATTTGTGGGCGACTGGCGGCAAGGCGAAACCATTGCCCAAAGTGGCCGTGGGCTGACCTGGACCGATGAGGCACAAGCCGCCAACGGCGGCAACTGCTACAACTGCCACCAGATCGACAACAAAGAAATTTCCTACGGCACCATTGGCCCCAGCTTGTACAACTACGGCAAGTTGCGCGGCGTGACCGACCCCCAGAGTCCTGAGGCCAAGGCGATGGTCGAGTACACCTGGGGCAAGATCTGGAATGCCAAGGCCTACAACGCCTGCTCCAACATGCCCCGTGCGGGCCATATGGGCATCCTGACCGAGGCGCAGGTGCGCCACGTGGTGGCGTTGCTGCTGGACCCCCAGTCGCCCGTCAACAAGTGAATCTGAGCAAGCGCGAATTCATCCAGGTCATGGGCGCAGGCACCATGGCCGGTTTGAACATGGGCGCCTATGCGCAAGCCAGTGCCGCCAGCGCCGCGCAGGGGCTGTATGACATCGCGCCTTTTGGCCAAGTGTCTTTCTTGCACATGACCGACTGCCACGCGCAGCTCAAACCGATGTATTTTCGTGAACCCAGCATCAACCTGGGCGTAGGTGGCATGCAAGGCCAGTTGCCGCATTTGGTCGGGGAGCATTTGCTGAAAGCGGCGAAGGTGCGCCCCGGCAGCGCCCAAGCGCACGCCTTCACCCATCTTGATTTTGAGACCGCCGCCCGCCGCTACGGCAAGGTGGGCGGTTTTGCGCATTTGGCGACTTTGGTCAAACGGCTGAAAGCCAGCCGCCCTGGCGCCTTGCTGCTGGACGGCGGCGACACCTGGCAGGGCTCGGGCACCAGCTTGTGGACCCAAGGGCAAGACATGGTGGAGGCTTGCAAATTGCTGGGTGTGGACATCATGACCGGCCATTGGGAGTTCACTTTGGGCATGGACCGGGTCAAGGAGATTGTCGAGAAAGACTTTGCCGGCCAGATCGAGTTTGTTGCGCAAAACATCCAGACCCAAGACTTTGGCGACCCGGTGTTCAAGCCCTATGTGCTGCGCACCCTCCAAGGCGTGCCCTGCGCCATCATCGGCCAGGCGTTTCCGTACACGCCGATCGCCAACCCGCGTTACCTGATGGCCGATTGGGCCTTTGGCATCCAAGACCAACACATGCAAACCATGGTCGACCAAGCACGCAGCCAGGGCGCGCAGGTGGTGGTGGTGCTGAGCCACAACGGCATGGACGTGGACTTGAAAATGGCCAGTCGGGTGCGCGGCATCGACGCCATCTTGGGCGGCCACACGCACGACGGCATGCCGGTGGCCACGCTGGTGCGCAACCCCGGCGGCCCAACCATCGTCACCAACGCGGGCTCCAACGGCAAGTTTTTGGGCGTGCTGGACTTGGAAGTCAAAGGCAAACGCGTCACCGACTTTCGCTACAAGCTCTTGCCCGTGTTCTCCAATATGCTGCCCGCCGACAAGGCCATGGACGCTTTAATTACCCGCGTGCGTGCGCCCTATGAAGCGCAACTGTCTGAGCAGCTGGGGGTGTCTGAAGGTGTGTTGTACCGCCGTGGCAACTTCAATGGCACGGGCGATCAGCTGCTGATCGACGCCATGCTGGAGGTGCAAAACGCCGAGATCGCTTTCTCGCCCGGCTTTCGCTGGGGCACCACGCTCTTGCCGGGCCAGGCCATCACCCGGGAGTGGTTGATGGACATGACGGCGACCACCTACTCGTATGCCACGGTGACCGAGATGAAGGGCGAGATGATCAAGAACGTGCTGGAAGACTTGGCCGACAACCTGTTCAACCCCGACCCCTATTACCAGCAAGGCGGCGACATGGTGCGCGTGGGCGGCCTGAACTACAGCTGCAATCCTTTGGAACGCATGGGTTCACGGATCAGCGATATGCGACTCCAAGGCCAGCTGATCGAAGCCGGTAAAACCTACAAAGTCGCCGGTTGGGCACCGGTGGCCGAAGAGGCGCGCCACCAAAACCTCAAGCCCATCTGGGAGGTGGTGGAGCAATGGCTCCAAACACAGCCGGCAGGCCGCGTCAAACCGCGCCAACTCAACACCCCCAAGCTCACCGGCGCTGTTTCCAATCCCGGTTACGCCGTCGTTTGAGTGGAGGTCGGATCGGCCGGGGTGGTGACTTCAGTGTTCAAGTCGCTTTTCCATGGTGATCATTGGATGGGCAACCCTGCGTTTGCCCAGGCCTTTGACAGCGCCATTGGCCAATACACCAGCCTGGCGCGTGCCTAGAGGCTGAAAAAGAAGCGTTTTAAACCGCGGTGTTGCGCTGGCAAGAGGCCGGCTGTGAGGCTGGGGCCGGATGGGGCCGCAAGAAGTCCAGTGCATGACCCGTTGAGGGTGTTTCGTGTTCGGCAAGGAAGTCTTTGAATAATGGCAATTCCTGAATTGAACCCGACCTCACAAAATCGGGACCTACGTTGCCACTTTATCTTCACGCATGAGCCAATCGACACCGCACAAAACAGTTTCTGACAGGGCCAAACCACTGCAGGGCTTATTGGTTGTCGCCATGGAGCAGGCTGTTGCAGCACCCTATTGTTCGAGCCGTTTGGCCGATGCTGGTGCGCGCGTGATCAAAATTGAACGCTCCGAAGGCGATTTTGCGCGGGGTTACGACCAACATGTGCAAGGAGAGTCTTCTTATTTTGTTTGGATCAACCGGGGTAAAGAATCCATCGCTTTGGACCTCAAGGACGCACAGGATGTGGATATCTTGAAAGCCATGATTGCTGGCGCAGATGTGTTTTTACAAAACTTGGCTCCAGGCGCTGCAGCCCGGTTGGGCCTCGGTTCTGCGGACTTACGTGAACGTCACCCCAGATTGATCACCTGTGACATCAGTGGCTATGGCGAGCATGGCAGTTACCAAAGTATGAAGGCTTATGACTTGTTAGTTCAAGCTGAATCAGGTTTGATTGCAGTCAGCGGCGCGCCCGGCGAGTGGGGGCGAATAGGGGTGTCTTTGTGTGATATTTCAGCGGGCATGAATGCACTGATTGGAATTCAGCAAGCCTTGATGCAACGCAGTTTGACCGGATGTGGAAGCGGCGTGCACGTATCGCTCTTTGATTCAGCAGCCGAGTTGATGAGTGTGCCCTATCTGCAGGGGCGATACGGTGGGCGGGCACCCGAACGGGTAGGGTTGAAACACCCTTCCATCACACCCTATGGTGTCTTTGTTTGCAACGATGGTCGTGAGATCGTGATATCGATCCAGAACGAGCGTGAATGGCAAGCCTTTTGCCAAAACGTGCTGCGACGCCCCGAGTTGCTGCAGGATCCACGATGTGCCCATAACGCTGCCCGTTGTGCGAATCGAGAATTCGTTGATGGTGTGGTTGCTGAAGTTTTTGCCGCCCTTGAAAGTTCAGAGGCCATCCACCGCTTGACTTTGGCGCAGACAGCCTATGGCAATGTGAATTCAGTGGAAGACCTGATTGCGCACCCGCAATTGAGGACCCGGGATATGCCTGTGGGAGCGAAAAAAGTGAAAGTGCCAGCCTTACCCTGGCAAGTCGAATGGGAGGATGAGTCCTTTCCCCCCGCACCCGCGATCAATGCACATGGCCATCAATTGCGAATGGAATTTGCCGTTTCGGCCATGCAACCTGATTCAAAAACTCTTGGATAAAAATGGAGAAATGTATGACAGCACCTGCAACTTATGTGAAGCGTCTGGGAATTTTGAGATGCAAAGATGGGATGAGCCATCATGATTTCAAAGAGCACTGGCTGCAGCGGCATGCGGCCCTGTGCGTTAAGTTACCAGGGCTTCGCCGCTATTCGGTCAATTTGGTCGATCGTGCGCGCTTTCCGCATTTCGATTACGACGGATTTTCTGAGTTGTGGTTTGACACCGAGGCTGACTTGAACCATGCACTGTCGAGCCCTGAAGGAAAGACCTTACTGGCTGATTTGCCTAATTTCGCCAAAGACGTCTCGCCCATCATCTCGGTAGAGCATCAAATGCTGTGGCCATGAGGAGTCATGGATGTCAATTCTGAAAAATAAAATTGCCATCATCACGGGCGCTGGCGCTGGTTTTGGTGAAGGTATTGCACGCTTGTTCGTCAAGGAAGGTGCTCGCGTGTTGATTGCCGACTTGGACTCTGAACGTGCCCAATCTGTGGCTGCAAGTTTAGGACCTGCAGCCATCGCCGTGGCCTGCGATGTGTCCATAGGACACGAGGTTCAAAAAGCCGTCGATCTCTGCGTACAACGCCTGGGCTTGCCGCATATTGTGGTCAACAACGCCGGCACCACCCACCGCAATCAGCCCATGCTGGATGTGGACGAGGCTACGTTTGACCGGGTCTTCAATGTCAACGTCAAATCCATCTTCCATATGGCCAAGGCCGTCGTGCCGTTGATGCGTCAACAAGGGCAAGGGTCCATCATCAATATTGGCTCTACGGCTGGTTTGCGGCCGCGTCCTGGCCTGACGTGGTACAACGCCTCCAAGGGCGCTGTCAATTTGATGTCGAAATCGATGGCTGCTGAACTCGGACCAGACGGCATCCGTGTCAATGCCATCTGTCCTGTGATGGGCGCAACAGGCTTGATCGAGCAGTTTTTAGGCACGGCCGACACCCCCGAGGCGCGTGCGCGCATCACTGCGGGTATTCCGCTGGGTCGCATGTCCACGCCAGAAGATGTGGCTCAGGCCGCTTTGTATTTGGCCAGCGATGCCGCGGCCTTCATCACGGGGGTTGAGCTTCCGGTCGACGGCGGTCGCACCATTTGACAAGCCAACTGGCGGCCCCCATGGTGGATCCAGAGCAGCGGGTTCTTTTCGGATGCCAAGAGGCACTGGCGCCTCGCCAGATTTTGCAGGCGGGTCCTGTTTCGCTGATGCGTCAAGGCACGCGTTTCGGGCCGATCAGTGTCAATGGTCATGAGGTATGGCACGGAGTTGAATTTTTACTGCGTGATGCAGGTTGGGGGACCCCGGGCGCACGCCTGGGCACAGAGCATTTGCACGTGGACGCGCAGGGCTTTGATCTGCAACTGACGGCCTATGTCCCCTGTTCGGCCGAAGATGTCCTTGGGATTTGGGATCCACAGGCTCGTGTGTGTCTCGACATGCATGTGCAGGGTGATGTGCAAGGGTCTTTGCACTTTTCGGTGCAGGCCACGCCCAGCCATGACATTTTGGTCAATCGTTGTGGTTGGGTGGTGATGCATCCCTTGTCAGCCGCTGGCAGCGCTGTGCAAGTTAGCCATGTCGACGGTCGAATTTCGAAATCCCAATTCCCCCAAGAGGTTCCTGCATGGCCGCCATTCACCCTAGTGAAGGGCATTCATCATGAATACGCACCCGGGTGCTGGGCGCATGCAGAGTTGCCCGGTGAAGACTATGAACTGGAGGATCAGCGTAATAACGCAGACGCTTCATTCAAAACCTACAGCCGGTCCAATTCGATGCCTCGCCCCTATCTCTTGCAACAGCATCAATCTTGGCGTCGCGAATTGCATTTGCATGTGCTGGATGTCGCACCTGCACAGCTGAGGTTGCAGGCCTCAATCAACCCTCAAGAGATGAGCTGCGCAATGCCCGTGCCCATAGACGCGGGGCTCATGCGGCTGGGTTTGGCCATCACAGCGCCGATCCATCAAAGACCAGACCCTGTCTTGCTGGCTCAATTGACACGATGGCAGCCTGATTATTTACACCTGACACTTTGGCCGCCAAGCGCAAGTGATGCGGTCGATTGGTCACAGGTGCGCTTGTGGCTGGATGCGGCCAAGGCCAAGCTGCGTGTTGATATTTGTGCGCGTGACCACGCCCTCCCAGAATGGAGCACCGAAGTCGAGACGGCTGCCCAACAACTGGCCACCTTGATGGCGCAGGCTGGCGTCGTGCCGTCTGAAGTGGCCGCCTTGCCTTGTGGCGAACGAAGTGCAAAATTTTTGCGATCCTTGTTCCCGACGGCCGCCATCGGCGGAGGTACCCCCCATTTTTTTGCGCAATTGAATCGACTGGAAGGCAGCGGCGGTGAAGACTTTATGGGCTTCACGGTTTGTCCCATCGTGCACAGCGCCGACGATACCTCTGTGATGCAGGGGCTGCAAAGTTTGCCTTCCATGCTGGTCACTGCCCGGCGCAGACACCCTGGACGTGCATGGCATCTCGGCCCAAGTGGATTGGGGGCGCGTGCCAGCCCCCTGGGCAGACAACCGTTGAGCGATGGACGCAAGCGCGTACCTTTGGCGGCGGTAGATCCGCGCAGCCGTGGCCTATTTGGTGCGGCTTGGCTGCTGGGTCACATGGCAGCAGCGGCACAAGCCGATGTGAATGCCTTAACCCTGCCCATTGTGTCTGGCGAGCAGTGTTCAGCCTGGTGTGCGGCAGGCACGCGATTGGCCTCACCCACTGAGGCCATGCTGGAAGTGTGTCTGCAATGGCAAGGCGTCCAAGCCATTGAACTGCAGCAGGTCTCCCAAAGTGGCGCTGCATTGTTCAAAGGTCTATTTGCAGCGATCACCGGCCTTGCGCCCAGCGGACGGCAAATCATGGTGGCCAACCTCACAGAGCAGAACCAGACATTACACTGGCATCATCCAGGTCGATGGGCCAGTGTGGATGCACAAAGCTGGTTGCGCTATGAAGCATCGACCGCTCTCAGCCCGTGGGCCGAAAGAGGTGAATGCCCTGCGCCAATCATGTTGAATCCTTATGCTCTGGCTCGGATAGATCTGCCCCGTTAAACAGAAGACTTGATATGTTGCCTGATATAGACACACTGGCTTTATTTGTTCGCGCTGCCGAGTTGCGCAGCCTGACCAAGGCTGCAGAAGCCTCTCACATGGGGCTGGCTGCCGCAAGCAGACGCATGGCCTTGTTGGAGCACCGTTTTCGCACCACTTTGTTGGAGCGATCTTCCCGAGGCGTGGAGTTGACCCCAGCCGGTATGGCCTTGCTGCCGCGTGCTCGGGCTTTGCTGGTTGAGCTCAATCTGATGCAAGCTGAAATGAGCGACCATGCCAACGGTCGCAAGGGCGCTTTGCGGATACTGGCCAATACCTCGGTCATCACGGACACTTTGCCCAATGACTTGGCTGCATTTGCGCACCATAACCCCGATGTCAAAGTCATTGTCCAAGAACGATGGAGCGAAGAGATCGTTCGTGAACTTCAAGGCGCCGAAGCGGATGTCGGTATTGTGGTCGAGGGCACTGCGGTCGAGGGTTTGGAGACCCGTCCCTACTGTCAGGACAGACTGGCCGTGGTGATGCCGCAGGACCATCCCCTGGCTTCTTTTGAGATGCTGAAATTCAGTGACGTTTTGGACGACGAATTGATCACCTTGGAAGGTGGCTCTTCCATGACGAGATTACTTGCGGCACAGGCGGTCATTGCCCAAAAAACATTGCAACTGCGAGTCCAAGTGCGTAGCTTTGAAGCCGTGTGTCACATGGTCGAGGCCGGATTGGGGTTGGGGCTCTTGCCTGAGCAAGCCGCGCGCGTGCTGGCCAAAGGTCTTGACTTGGCGGTGCGTCCCTTCAGTGACACCTGGGCGGTGCGGCGCATGTTGTTGTGCACACGCAAAGACAGAGCCAGTTTGCTGTCAGTGAGCAAACTGATTGAATTTTTATGCCATCGAGGCCATTTGCCCGATGAAAACGAATCCCACCAAGGAAGTGAATCATGAGCCTACAACCCCTGGCTGGCATGTTGGTGGTGTCACTGGAGCATGCCGTGGCCGCACCCTATTGCTCAAACCGACTGGCCCAAGCAGGTGCGCGCGTCATCAAGGTGGAGCGTCCTGAAGGTGATTTTGCTCGCGATTATGACCGCGAGGTGTATGGCGAGTCTTCCTATTTTGTCTGGATCAATCAAGGCAAAGAGTCAGTGGCTTTGGACTTGCGACAGCCCTCGGACATGGCGCAAATGATGAGCTTGTTGAAGCAGGCCGATGTGTTCATCCAAAATCTGGCGCCTGGTGCAGCGAAACGGTTGGGTTTGGATTCAGACGCCTTGCGTGCTGCTTGGCCACGTTTGATCACCTGTGACATCAGCGGCTATGGTGACAGTGGGCCCATGAACGACCTCAAGGCTTACGATTTGCTGGTGCAAGCCGAAAGCGGTTTGGTGTCCGTCAATGGTGCACCTGGTCCGTGGGGGCGTATCGGGGTGTCGATTTGCGATATCGCAGCGGGCATGAATGCCGCCCAAGGTATTTTGGAAGCGCTGCTGTTGCGCGAGCGCACCGGCGAGGGCAGTGCATTGCACGTGTCGCTGTTTGACGCCGCTGCTGAACTCATGGCTGTACCGTATTTGCAGGCCCGCTATGGCCGTTCTGCACCCGAGCGCGGCGGTCTCAAGCACCCGAGTATCGCCGCCTATGGTGCCTTCACTTGCAGCGATGGCCGCGAACTGGTGTTGGCCGTTCAAAACGACCGAGAGTGGCAGGCGTTTTGTCAGCATGTACTGCAGCAGACCGAACTGATCACAGATGTTCGTTTTGCCACCAGCGCTTCGCGAGCTGCGCACCGTCAAGTGATCGAAGACATGATTCAGGCCGTGGTCGGTGCTTTGACTTGGGGCGAGGTGACTGATTGTTTGACGGAGGCGCAGACACCGTTTGGAACCATCAATTCCGTGATGGATTTGATCCACCATCCGCAATTGCGCACACACCAAGTGACGGTTCGCGGTCGACCCGTGGAGATACCTGCACCCGCTTGCCGGGCTCCTTGGCATGACTTTAGCCTTTTGCGCAGTGCGCCAGCAGTAGATGAACACGACCCATGGTCCAACCCCAGCAAAGAAAAAGCCCCCATGTCATGACAACATGCGGGCCATCAGAAGCATTCAGCCAGCATTGCGCCATGGCTGTCGGGGCTGCGCTCAGTGAGGCGTGAATCCGTCGATCACCACCATGCGTGAGTTGGCTGATAACTGGCGAAGCCGTCTGGCCGGTGCATACTCGGGCGAGTTCAGCCAAGCTTGAGCTCGAGCGCGATCCGGGAATTCCAGAATGACCAGTCGGCGAGGGTGCCAGTCGCCTTCTAAAGCATTCACTTCACCACCGCGAGCTAGGAATTTTCCGCCGTAAGCCGCCACCGTGGCCGGTGACAGCAGCTTGTATTCCTCGAAGCGATGGGGATCCGTGATCTCCATGTCGTTGATGATGTAAGCAGGCACGGGCGTTCCGATCCGAATCAGGGTTTTGCAGGCTGTTGACGGATTTCAATCCCCAGTGCTTTCTCTCGAAGAAACATCAGTGCTGCTGTGTCCCGATCGCCCAGACCTTGGGCCATGGCGCGCTCCATGGTGGCTTGCGCGCCGCGTCCGACACTCGCCTCAAAACCCATCAGATCGGCCGCTTCACAGGCCAGACGGACATCCTTGCAAGCCAGCCTGATGGCAAACCCGGGACTGTCATCACCCAGAAAAGCTTTTTTCGGCATGGCCACGGCCAGTTGCTGGTTCCAGGCCATGGTGGTGCGCATGACTTCTTGCATCAACTCCAGCGTCAAACCGTTTTTAGCGCCTATGGCCAAGGCCTCGGTGTTGGCAATCATGATGGTGGTGGCCAACAGATTGTTGGTCATCTTCATGGCGTGGCCGGTGCCTGGTCCGCCGCAGTAATAAGTGTCTGTGCCCATGCAGTTGAGGACCGGTGTGGCACGCTCGATGGCCTCCCGATTGCCTCCGACCATCAGCGTCAATGTGCCTGTGGCGGCATGCTCACTCGTTTTGCCGACAGGGGAGTCCACCAACTCCATGCCGCGTTGCCGAAGCACATCACCGACGCGCCTTGAGGTGTTCGGATCAATCGTACTCATCTCAATCACAATGCCACCGGCACGCAAGCCTTCTGCCAAACCGTTGGGCCCCAGGACCACTTGCTCAACATGTTGCGGCTCGGGCAGCATGGTCACGACAATGTCGCTGGCAGCCCCGACTTCACGTGCCGTGCCCGCTTGCTTGGCGCCAGCTTGAACGAGGCGTGAAAGGGCCTGTGGGTTGGTGTCAAAAACAGTGAGTTCATGACCCCTCTTCAAAATATTCAAGGCCATGGGCGCACCCATCACGCCTAATCCGATAAATCCGACTTTCATATATTGATTCCTATTTAAGTGATTTCGATTCAGTTCAAATTAGCCCATTTGTCCATTTCCCAAACGGGTCTTCCGCGTAAATCGGCGACATCGTTGCGTGTGAATTCAGAGACGTTGGGCTTAGAACCCAAACGCTCATAGGCCTGACGGATCAAGGGTGCAGTTCTGGAAAAAGCGTCTTTAATTTGTGACCATTGCAATGGCTTTTCAATGACCTTGTTGCCCGCCATGAACTTGGATGTTTCCAAAATGGCACGTGCATCGTTTTCAGTAGGCCATGACCAGCCGCGAGAAAAAAGCACATCGTCTTTCACCACCTTGGCGCCTTGTGGTGCGTCGAGCTTCCAGTAGTCTTTGACCAATTGCGAGACTGCGCCTGCATCCATGGCTGTCAAAGCCGCAACGGCTTCTTGCTGGGCCATCAAAAATGCAACGATCACTTGTGGGTGTTGTTCAATCAAACCGTTGCGCCCGATCCAGAAGGAGCGGTGCAGATAATAGCCATCGGGGTAAAACGGAGACTTTTTCACGCTGGCCAGCATGTGCCCAGCGCCTTTGCCAGCGGGACCTTCGTAGTATTCCTCTGTAAAGCCGAACGAATTGGCAATGGCCACCGTGCCTGATGCCTGGGCGGCTAAATAGGCTGGATAGATGGTGCAAGTGGCATCCACGCCTGTGGGCACAGAAGCAGCCTGCGCATGCGTGGGCATGTTCACAAATTTGATACCAGTGTCCTTGATGTCTTGAACGCCCAGTTCGAACATCAGCATTTGAAATAAAGCACTTTGCGGATCACCCCCCAATGAAACGCCCACAGTTTTACCTCTGAGGTCTTGCAAGTTGCGAATCGGGGAGCCCTTGCGCGTCGTGATTAAAAAGCGCAAGTGACCTTCGCCCACGCACAGCAGGCTGATCGGCAGCCCGGATGAAATGCCTCGTGTAATTGGCGTGTTGCCCCACATGCCGATGTCCAGGTTATTGCCGACCATGGCTTCCACCATGGGTAAGGCTGTGGGGTATTCGCGCCAGTCGATCGTCAAGTCGTAGCCAAATTCAGCAGCACGCTTTTCCATCATCTTGTTGTTGATCATGTATTGGCTCATGGGCGAATTGCCTGCAGCCCATGGGATACGTCCGATTGAAATTTTCAGCGCCTTGCGCGCAGTCTGCGCACGCACAAAGGCCGGTGTCGCGGCAATACCTGCAGCCGCGGCGCTACCCAAAACCAGGTTGCGGCGTGAAGTTGGAAATAATGGTTCTTTCATGAATGTCTCCTATGGGGTTGAAATTGAAAATGACCACTCAGGGGGTGGTTTAGTGGGATGCAGGTTCTACGGAAGTACTGCCGCCGATTGCGCGGTAGGCCTCGTCACGAATCAAGGACCAGATGTGCTCGACCAAGATACCGAATCGGGGGTTGGTACGCGCATGCCCGGCCCGAGGTCGGGGGATGTCGATAGTGACTACTTCGCGCACGCGGCCTGGATGGGTGCTCATCACCACCACGCGGTCTGCCAGTAAAACGGCCTCCTCAATGTCATGCGTGATGAAGATGGCCGTCTTGCGCTCAGAAACAGGTGAGGTCTCGCCCCAAATGCGCAGCAGTTCTGATTGCAAAATCAAGCGTGTCTGCGCGTCCAAGGCGCCCAAGGGCTCATCCAAAAGCAAGATGTCCGGGCCATTGGCCAGCAAGCGCGCCAAAGCGACGCGTTGGCGCATGCCGCCAGACAATTGGTGTGGGTATTTTTGTTCGGACCCTCTGAGGCCCACCAGGTCAATGAAATGTGCGACGCGTTCTTGACGTTGCATGACGGACAGGTGCTCTCCTGGAGTGCCATGACGCAGACCAAATCCCACGTTGTCCTGCACAGTCTGCCAAGGCATCAAGGCATAGTCTTGAAACATCACGCCACGATCTGCACCGGGCCCCGTGATGCCATGACCATCCTTCTCGATCTGGCCGCTGCTGGGTTGGTCCAGGCCGGCAATCATGTTCAGCACGGTGGATTTGCCGCAACCAGATGGACCGACGATGCAAATGAATTCACCGGTCTGGATTTCCAGATTCATTTCGGCCACGGCCAGTGTGGTCGTCCCTGTTCTGGATGTGAAAAAGCTCTTGGTCACGCCCGTCAGGCGCAGTTTGGTGGCGTCAGTGGGCTTGTTCATGCTTCTTGTCTCCAGGGGATCAGACGTTTTTCAAGGACTTTGAAAATTTGATCAATACACAGGGCAACCAGGCCCACAACGGTCATGCAAACCACAATCGCATTCAAATCGATGTTGTAGGCGTAGAACACGAACATCATCTGGCCAATCCCGCCAGAGCCACCACCGCCAGATTTGGCGCCCACGGCCAATTCGGCGGCGATGATGGCCGTCCAAGCCACACCCATGGCCAGTCGTGTGCCCAGCAAAATCGAAGGCAAAGCGCCTGGCAGTACAACCCGCGCGAGGATGGTCCATTGTGAAATGCCCATGGTCCTGGCGGCTAGGATCAATTTGCGGTCCACATGGCTCACGCCGTGTACCGTATTGACGACCACAGGGAAGAAGGAGGCATAGGCCACAATGGCCAATGCGGTGGGCGTTCCGGTACCCAACCACAAAATGGCAATGGGCAATATGGCCATCGGTGCGATGGGCCTGAAGCTCTCGATGATCGGGTCCAGGTTTTCACGCAGGGCTCGAATGGTGCCCATCAGCAAGCCTAGTGCGATGCCCAGTACGCAAGCCATGGCAAAACCCATCAATACCCTGCCCAGACTCTGCACCGTGGCAGAAATCAAGGAGCCTTTGCTCAGCAATTCGCCCAAAGTTTGAACGACTTTGACGGGAGAGGGGGCTGGGCTGCCGGCAGGTAAATTCAAAGCCCACAGTTGCCAGACCAGGATCAACAATGCTGGCAAAGCCAGATTGCGCACAATGCCCCCTGTTCGGTTGTTGACGGTTTGTTTCATGGCACGATGCCTGAACCTTCGGTCCAGGGGGTCAGTTTTTTCTGGAAAGCCCGCAATCCCAGGTCGCACAAATAGCCGACGACGCCAATGGCCAAAATAAAGGCAAAGACTTTGGGGGTCATCAACAGTTGCCTGTACCATTCAATCGCAAAGCCCAAACCGCTGGGGGCACCGATCAGTTCTGCCGCCACAATGGCCGCCCAACTGGCTGCAAAAGCCAGCCGGATCCCGACCATGATGGTGGGAAGGGCTGATGGCACCAGCACATACAGAAGCAAGGGCAGGGGTCGCACGCCCATGGTCTTGGCTGCTGACAGTAAACGGGTATCGGTTTGGCGAACGCCCGCAACCGTGTTCAACAAAATGGGAAAAAATCCCACATAAAACATAATGAAGACGGGCAAGGTGTCACCCACACCAAAGATGAACAGCGCCAATGGCAGCCAAGCGATGCCGGAGATGGGACGGAGCATTTCCACCAAAGGTCCAATGAATTGCTCGGCATGTCGGGACAGGCCCATGACAAAACCCAGGGGCACTGCGACCAGAATTGCTAAACCCAAAGCCAGCAACATGCGCACGGTACTGACAGAGGCGTGTTCCGCAATTTCGCCTTCACGCAGTAAAACCCAGAGCGCTTCAAAGACTTTGCCGGGGGAGGGCAGTTGCAAAGGATTGCCATTCCAAAGGTGGAGCAGCCACCACAGCAGAAAAAAGCCTGCAAAGGCGCGCAGCGATACCCACATCGGGCGGTAAGCCTGTAGCAACTGACTGGCTGATGACTTGGACAAGTCGACTCCTTGAGCTGTTCAGCGGGTGACAGCCAGAAAGCCGCCGTCTACATACAGAGTTTGACCATTGATGTAGGCACCGGCTCCAGAGGCCAACAACAATGCAGCGCCGCACAAGTCTTCAGGTTGGCCCCAACGCCTGGCGGGCGTCCAGCCCGACACAAACGCATTGAATTCGCGATCCTTGGCCTGGCTGAACTCGGTGTGTGTGTAGCCCGGCGCCAATGAATTGACGGTGACACCCGTGCCGCCCAGATCTGCAGCCATGGCGCGTGTCAATGCCGAGACGCCACCTTTGGCAACCACATAGGGCACGAGGTTAGGTCGTGCCACATGGTTCATGATAGAGCTCAGATGAATGATGCGGCCATGACCCTGTGCGACCATCATGCGTGCTGCATGCTGGGCCATCAAAAAGCAAGCCGTCAGGTCGGTGTCCATGACTTTTTGCCATTCATGGCGTTCAAGTTCAAGAAAGGGGGTGCGCACAATGACCCCGGCATTGTTAACCAGAACATCCAATCGACCATGCCGTTCGGCCACTTGTGCAAAGGCATTGGCAATATCGTCTTCACGTGTGACATCGAACACCATGGACTCCACATCCATGCCGTCAGCGCGCCATTGATCGGCCAGTTCATGCATGCGGGGTTGAAGGTCGCAGGCGATCAGTTTGGCACCCGCTGCTGCAAAGCCGCGGGCCAGGGCGCCACCAATGCCACCCGCTGCGCCGGTGATCAACACCACTTGGCCAGCGAGTGAAAAAAGCTTTTGCGGCGCCAGATCAGCAAATGATGAGGGGTTCGTGTCCAAAGAAACGGTTGCAGTCATGTCGGTCACATCCGGTAAATCTCAGTGGTGCCATCCTAATGGGCATGCGAACGAGATGGAATTGAAACTTGGTCAATGCTCACTTCACACAAACGCAAGGCTGGTCTTGCGTTTGTGTCAAGGTCAGATTGCCGCAAATTTGATTCCCTAACTGAGCGGTGCCTCCTAGCATTGGTGTCATGAAAGATTTCAAGGCATCTCCGCAGGGCATGGCGTTGCATGAATTGCAGCGCGTGGGTACACAATCGGACATATTGGGGGAGTGCCCGCTGTGGGACGTTGGCGCCAATTGTCTTTACTGGGTCGATATCCGCCGCCCGGCGATTCGGCAATTACGCCATGACACCGGCCAAGTGGATACTTGGGCCATGCCGGATCTGGTCGGGTCGATTGCCTTGACAGATGACGGGCGATTGTTGGTGGCCTTGCCTAGTCAGATGGCGCTTTTCGATCCGATCACCGAGAAGCTTCAGCCCTTCTTGTCGAATCTGCCGATGCCAGAAGGGCATCGTTTTAACGACGGGCGTTGCGATGAACGTGGCCGGTTCTGGGTCGGCAGCATGCACAACATCACCCGTGCACCGGAAGGGACGCTGTTTTGTTTGGAAGGCGCTGGCCCGCTCCAGCCTGTCCTGCAAGGGGTGTGCATACCCAATAGCCTGGCGTTCAGTCCCGGTGGTGAAACCTTGTATTTCGCCGATTCTTTGCACTACCGAATTTATGCACATGCCTATACCCCTGAGACCGGAAAAATGGGTGAAGCGCGTGTGTTTGCGCAAAGCAAGCCTCCCGTATTTCCTGATGGCTCGGCCGTGGATGCTGAAGGATTTTTGTGGAATGCGCAATTCAATGGCGGCCGATTATTGCGTTATGCGCCAGATGGCCGATTGGATCGTGTGTTGACGTTGCCGGTGGACCGCCCAACTTGTTGTGCTTTTGGAGGTCCGGATTTGGACATCCTTTTTATCACAAGCACCTCTCAGCACATGAACGATGCGGAACGTCTTGCGCATCCGATGGCGGGTGCGCTGATGGCTGTTCGCCCGGGCGTGCGAGGTTTAGAAGAACCGCGTTTTGCGATCAGTGGTCCTCGTGCCAGCTGACATTTTCAAGAAAGCTATTGACCATGACCGACCTGTCCTTCACATTGAAATCGATTGAGGCCTTTTGCATTCGAGTTCCAGTCAAGACCCCCATCAAGGTGGCATTTGGAACCTTTCGTGACCGACCCATGGTCTTGCTTCGAGTGGTGGATACCCAGGGCGCCGAGGGCTGGGGAGAGGTCTGGGCCAACTGGCCTGCCAGCGGAGCTGAACACCGTGCACGCTTGTCCATTGATTTGGGTGAGCGTGTGGTGGGTCAGTACTTTGATTCACCGGAAAAGATGTATCACCAACTCAGCCGGGAACTCGAAGTTCTGGTGCTGCAGACTCTGGAAGTGGGGCCGATTGCGCAGGTTCTGGCCGGCATCGATATTGCCTGCTGGGATCTGGTCGCCCGTCGTTCCAATCAAGCCTTGCACCG
>Ga0114963_10001360_pt1 | contig 16872 bp, 9 predicted proteins | sample C_131016_EF_Meta_FD_87019 | JGI IMG/M metagenome (GOLD analysis project Ga0114963, IMG submission 87019) | Freshwater microbial communities from Lake Croche, Canada to study carbon cycling - C_131016_EF_MetaG | ecosystem: Environmental > Aquatic > Freshwater > Lake | place: Lake Croche, Canada...
AACACACTTCGAGGCTGACAAGAAGGCGTTCAAGCGCCTTCAAGCCGAATTCCAAGCGATCCTCCCGCTACCAGGCGACCCGTTCAGAAAAGAAGGCGCTCAATTTCATCCCCTCTTTGAGCTCATCCTCCCCAAAGAACACTGGCGGGACTTGAGCGAGGATAACGAACTCGGATCGGAAGAGGATTGAAGGCGGTTTCTTCAAACTGCGGCTAACTGTTAAGGCCAAAGAAGCTCATCCACCTTCAAATCCGAACACGATTTTCAGTATGCTCTACTTGGTTTTCGATGAAGAGGATTTGCAGGGCCTGGAGGGTGCGTCCGTTTTTAAAGTCAAAATGGTGATCAGAGGGGTGCCCTAGCGCGGGGTATTCTTGATGGGGAGCGATCTTTGTGAACCCAGATCCCAATACCTCAATGCCCCAGCGCTCACATTCCGGAGTTGTCGAAATGTAGATGAAATAGTCGCTTTTAGACTGTATTATTTTTTGTATGCAAATATTCACCCTAAGTATTCCTCGCTTTTCGGCCATCAATTAGTGTGTTGGCTCATCCTTTCCTCATTTCGAACAAATCCTGCTCAACTCTTCTTGCCATGAACCACTACATCTCCGCCCGCGATCAATTCGCCGCACTCGGTGTGGACACCGAAGCCGCTCTTGCAACCCTGGCATCAACGCCGATCTCGCTGCACTGCTGGCAGGGCGATGATGTCGGCGGATTTGAAAAAGACGGATCCAAACTCGAGGGCGGGGGCATTCAGGCCACTGGCAATTATCCCGGCAAGGCCCGCACGATCGATGAACTCCGCTCCGACCTCGACAAGGCGCTTTCGCTCATTCCCGGTAAGCACCGTCTGAATCTCCATGCCTGCTACGCTGACCTCTCCGCCGGCCGCGTGGACCGCGACGCTTACACGATTGCCCAGTTCCAAAGCTGGGTCGATTGGTGCAAGGCGAGGGGAATCGGGATTGATTTCAATCCCAGCTATTTCTCCCATCTGCTCGCCGCCGACGGCCTCACGCTCACACATCCGGACAAGGCGATCCGCGAATTTTGGATTAACCACGGCATCGCCTGCCGGAAGATCGGCGAAGAAATCGCGAGGCAGATCGGCTCGCCAGTGGTCACCAATGTTTGGATTCCCGATGGTTCGAAGGATATGCCTTATGATCGCAAGACTCCCCGCGAACGCCTTGCCGCCTCGCTCGATGAGATTTTTTCCGCGCCGGTTGACCGCAAGTTCAACCTCGACGCCGTGGAGAGCAAGTTCTTTGGCATCGGCTCGGAAAGTTATGTCGTCGGTTCGCACGAGTTCTACCTCGGCTACGCCGTAAAAAACCAACTCCTCTACTGCCTGGACGCTGGGCATTTTCACCCCACCGAAAATCTCTCGGATAAAATCTCGTCAGTCCTGCAATTCGTTCCCGAAATCCTGCTGCATGTGAGCCGAGGCGTCCGCTGGGACAGTGACCATGTGGTGCTAATGGATGATCCCACTCGTGCCATCATGGAGGAACTCGTGCGAGGTGGCTTCCTTGGACGCACGCACATCGGTCTGGATTTCTTCGATGCCAGCATCAACCGCATTGCCGCCTGGGTCATTGGCACCCGCTCGACCATCAAGGCCCTTCTCGCGGCGTTGCTCGAGCCTGCGGCGCTGCTGCGCGACGCCGAGTTCTCTGGCGATTTCACTACGCGCCTTGCTCTCATGGAGGAAGCGAAGACGCTTCCGCTCGGTGCGGTCTGGCAGGAACATTGCCGCCGCCACAATGTTCCCGAAGATTCGTCGTGGATCGCCGAGGTTAAAACACACGAAAAAACAATCCTCTCCAGGCGGAACTGAGCACAGCACACACCTCAAACCCAACAAAACGACATACTATGAACCTCGCACTCGGCGTCTTCTTCCACTGGCTCGGCGGCCTATCTCGCTTACGGAAGAATCTCACAGGCAAATTGGGTATGGATGCTGGTATTGTTTGTTTCTCTCTACGGCACTTTTGCCCAGTTCATGTGGCTCGTGGTGGTGCACGAGTTGGTTCACAAGATGCCATTCCATTTGGACTCCTTATCCCACGGCTCAACTCAACAACCGCCACGGATTACCCGCAGCGCTGTTTCGCGTAGCGGTTCGCAAACCACCAACTGACTCGCATAGCTCATCATGAACCAAACAATCGACCTCAACGGCACTTGGCAACTTCGATGGAACGACGGCGAACGCGGCGAGCGATCTAATCGGGTGCTCGCTGGCGATGTGAATTGGAGCCGCGCTTGGAGCGCCTCCGTGCCGGGCAGTGTGCATGAGGCGCTGCTGGAGCACGGCGTGATCCCCGACCCGGGCATTGGCACGAATGTGCTCGCCTGCCGATGGGTCGAGGAAACGGTTTGGTTTTACCGTCGCACATTCAAGTTGCCCAATTTGCGCAAAGGCGATCGTGCATGGTTGTTTTTTGAAACGCTGGATCTGGCGGCCAACATTTACCTCAACGGCGTGCAGATTGGTTCGCATGCCAACGTCTTTCGCCCTTGTCGGGTGGAGGCCACCAGCTTGCTCCGGAATGGCGAAAATGAACTCGTGGTCGAGATCGAGAGCGGTATTTTCCACGCAATGACGCGCTCGTCTGAGGGCTACGGACTTCGCCTCAATCACCGCCAGACGAAATCCAACTGGCTCCGCAAAACCCAAAGCGAGTTCGGATGGGATTGGTCGCCGCGCCTCGTCAATGTCGGTATGCCCGGCGGCGTGCATTTGGAAATCTGCTCGGGCATCCGCTGGGATAACGCGGTATTGATTCCCGACCTTTCCGCTGATCTGAGCCAAGGAAGCGTAACGGCTCGGGTTTTTGCGGAGAACTTGACCGCAAAGCCAACCTACGGCGAGTTGCTTCTCAAGCTTGGGAAATCTAACAATCTCGTGCGTGTGCCGGTGCTGCTTCAGCCTGGCATGAACAAACTCGAAGCCGTGCTTCCAGTGGCCAATCCCAAACTCTGGTGGCCTGTCGGGCAGGGCAAACAAAACCGCAGCGAGGTCACGGTCGAGCTCGTGGTCGCTGGCAAAACCGAAGGAACCCTAACCCGCAAGATCGGCTTTCGCCATGTGCGTGTGAATCAGGAAAAACATCCCGAACGCGGTCGGTATTTCATCATCGAGATCAATGGCAAACCGATTTTCTGCAAGGGAGGCAACTATGTCCCGGCGGACCTCATCCTCAGCCGCATTGACCGTCGGCGTCATGCCACCCTCACCGATCGGGCCTTGGAGGCGAACTGCAATTTCCTGCGCGTGTGGGGTGGCGGTGTTTACGAGAGCGATGACTTCTATGACCTCTGCGACGAAAAGGGTATCATGGTCTGGCAGGATTTCATCTTTGCCTGCGGTAAGTATCCCGCGACCGATGAGGCATTCCTGGCCGATGTCACTCAGGAGGCGAGGCATCAGGTGCGGCGACTCGCGCATCACCCTAGTCTGGTCGCATGGTGCGGTAACAATGAGATCGAGCAGGGAAACTGGGAGTGGGACTACGAACAGGGCGTGGCTTTTCCCGATTACGCGCTTTACCATCTCGTGCTGCCGCGTCTCATGTGGGAGGAAGATCCGGGCCGATATTATCAACCAAGTTCGCCGTTCTCACCCGATGGAGAATCGCCGACCGCCGATCATCTCGGCGACCAGCACCCGTGGAGTCTTGGTTTTAGCGACAATGATTTTCGCAAATACCGAGACATGATTTGTCGCTTCCCGAACGAAGGCGGCATCCTCGGGCCGAACAACCTTCTGGCGACCCGCGAATGCTTTGGTGATGCGCTGGGCAAGATCGGCACATTCCCATGGGAAATTCACGACAACGCGGTGACCTCATGGGACAAAATCCCTGCCTATGCCCCGGACCTCATGTTCGAACAATGGCTTGGCAAATCGACCGGCAGCTTATCGCTCGAGGACTATGTCTATTGGGGCGGTGTGCTTCAGGGCTTGGGCCTCTCGGAATACATCAAAAATTTCCGCCGCCGCATGTTCGACAGCTCAGCGGCTGTTTTCTGGATGTTCAATGACATGTGGCCCTGCACGCGCAGTTGGACGATTGTTGATTGGAAACAACGCCGCAATCCGGCCTTCTGGCCGGTGCGCCGCGCTTTTGCGCCAATCACCGTCGTGGTGAGTCGCGAGGAAAAGAGCGCGAAAGTTTACGGCATTAACGAAGGCGACGAAACCACTGCTACACTCCGCTTCGGCCTGATGGCATTGAGCGGAAAATACCCGCTCGATGAAAGCAAAGCCGTCACGCTGCCCGCCAATGCGAGCACCGTGATCGCCGAGTTCCCCGCCGCACAGTGGGACAAGCTTGGCATCAAGACGCATGTCGCCTTTGCCGTTCTTGCCAACGATGAAGGCGAGATCGCGCGCGATTGCCTCATCCTGCCGCTCTTCCGCGAAATGAAATGGCCGAAGGCCAAGGTGAGTGTCACCTGCAAGGGCGGCAAAGCCATCTTCACGAGCGACAGCTTCGCTTGGCGCGTCTGCCTTGACCTCGAGGGGAAAGAGCCACTGGCCGACAACTTCTTCGACATCTATCCCGGCGTTCCCACTGTGCTGGCGTGGCCCGACAACCTCGCCGCTCCCAAGGTTCTCCTTTCCGGTTTTATCTGATTTTTTACCCCGAGCGTCACTGGGAGGCCGTTACCGACACCGCTCCAAGTGCCCGTTCAGCAACAAAACCAGCGGAAAGGTGATTTTGAGCGATCCGGTCGAGGAGAGTTATTCAACGGTAGGTCCAATTTCGGCATCTCATCGATCCTTACCGTAGATTTCCTCTCCAGAGTGGCTGAAAAGTAAATCTGTGTCATAGCAGGTGTTTGAAGCGTTTCTTAAATGAGCAATCTGACGGAATGTCCGTCGCGAGAAAAAAATCTAAACGGATTTATTTTTCCTGTGGAATTCTCGCATCGTCCGCTGGCGGGGATCGTCTGTATTGTTAGTCGAAGAAAATTAGGCTCTGTTTCCTCTGACACGCTCTCCCCTGCCAATCCATGTTGATCACACGCCAGAAAAAAGTCCCCCTCCACTGGGTTTTCTATGCCCAGTTGCCTTTTGTGATGGCGATCTCGGCGAACATGATCACCGGCGCGCCATTTCTCTATGCGATGAAGAAATTCATCGATAACCCGGCCGCAATCACCTTTCTGCTCTCGATCGAGGTCTTCGTGACGATGCTTGGCGGGCCTTTTGTGAACTGGCTGAGTGATCGCATCTGGACGCGCTTCGGACGCCGCCGTCCCTTCATTGTTGCCGCAGATATTCCGAAGGCGATTGCCGTTGTCCTGATGCCGTTTGCACCCGACTTGATCACGCTCATTTGCCTGCGATGGGCCTATGGAATCTTCGGCGACCTTGGCTCGCCCAACCAAGCGCTGACCATGGAAGTAGTCCCGTCGAAGCAGCGAGGTATGGGAGCAGGCTTTGCTAACCTTCAAGGACAAGTCGTGAATCTGTTCTTCTTCCTGCTTGTGGTCGGACGCTTCGACGATGTGTATTTCACGGGCCCCCTCCTTGCTCTTTTTGCCATCCCCGGCGAGACGCTCATCTTCGCCGCAGGCGGGATTTTGTTTCTTACCGTCAGTTTCTTCACATGGTTCGGCATCCATGAGGTCGAGCCTCCGGTCCATCAATCCATTCGCGACGAGCAGAAATCGGGAGAACCTCTGGTCAAACTTTTTCTGCGGACATTCTTCTGCGATGTTTTCCACAAGAGCCTCCTGCCCCTGTATCTCCTCTTGATGGTGGGCACGCTGACATCGGTAAGTCTCGGCACCCTGGGGCCGCTTCTCTACACAGATCAATGGGGATACACGCTTCAGGAAATGGGCACCAATGTGGCCATTGGCGCGATTATTGGCATTGGGGCCGCGTTGGTCGCCGGATGGGTTGCTGACAAATCATCGAAGATGAAGGTCTACACGGTGGGGCTCGTGCTGACTTTCTTGAGCCACATTGTCTGGACGATCTTTGTCGCCTACAAACCCGACCACCGACCTGAGCTTCATGAGATCATTATCTTTGGAACGATTGGAAACATCTTCGGCCTTATCACTGCAGCAGCCTCGTTCCCTCTCATTCTGGAATACGTCGAGAGAAACCGTCTCGGCACAGCCGGAGCGGGCATGAGCCTCTTCAGTGCCACCGTCAAAAATGGATTCACGATGTTCACCGGATTTTTTGTTCTGTGGTGGTCGATCCTGTTTTTGCCTCAGGCCGGCGACCGGGTTCAGGTCGTTTTCCAACACGAACGCTCCGCTCCTGAAGTCCTGCAAGAACTGAACGCAGCCGGTTACCCAACGAAGAATCTCGAAATTAAACCCGTTTTTCGACCGGGCACCGAAGGCGAGGTATCCCGTCAATGGAATCTTCGCCGCCCGATTGATTCTGCTGGCGATACCCATACCGAGATCAAGGATATCAACACCAAACTCTCGCAAACGCAGCTCAAGCTGGACCGACCCAATGTGACGGAAGACGCCAAGGCTTCGCTGAAAGCAGAGATCGCTGCGCTCCGCGAAAAGGAGGCAGCGCTCAAAGCCAGCCTCGCCGACTCCGCGAAAGCGTTCGAGGCAGAACTCGTGCGGGTTTTTGCCGGCAGGCTGGCGGTGGATGGAAACCAAATTGTCGCGGCGAGCACCGCTGAAGGCGGCACGGAATTGAACCTCACGCTGGAGTTTGTCCAACCGGTCACGGCCGACATCACCCCGCGCACTTTTCTGGAGATTCTCGGCCTCGGTCATCCTGCCACCGAGCGAAAGACAGTCGCCAGCGAGTTGGCTCGCACGATGGAGACAGTCGATCTCAATCGCGTGGCCGATCCGGGCTCCTCGCTCACCAAGCCCGAGCTTTTTGTGACTCCGGGCACTGGCCCGACTAATACAATAACGCTTCGTCTCTTGAGGGACCCTGACTTTGTGATTTTGGAAAATGCCATCCTGAGCGCAGGCGTCGAGGGCACTGCGGCCTACAATCTGGCCTCCGACATTATCCTTCCTCTGCGTGGTCTCACGACTCAGAGCTCTGCATCTTATGCCATCACGAACCCTGTTGTGTCGCGCGATCGCCTTGGCTTTGACCTCCGTCTGGCAGGTTCCGCTGATCCGCGCGAAGCCAAGACGATTGAAGATGCGTTCCGGCCGATCAAATCCATCGTTGGCACCGAAATCACGGGGAGCTTTCCCGATTTTCATGTTGAGCTGAACTTGAAGCCGCTGCCGGCCGCGCCTGCCGAAGCCACGCGCAGCGCAGCCGGACGCCGTCTGCGAGAACTTCTTCCTGCCGCCACTCCTGCCGAGCTGAGCGCACTCGAGAATCTCAGTCAGCGGGCAGCCGAAACCGCAGCCGCACGCCCTGTCTTCCTCACGGTGGCCCGTCCGGTCGTCCTCACCCAGCCGACTGACAGAGAATACGACTACTTTTTCTCGATGCAGTATTTCATGATTTTCACCGATGTGCTCGGGCTGCTGATCATCGTTCTGATTGTGCACCTCGAAAAAACCGGGCGCATTGTGCGACTCGGTGCACTCGAAGACACAAAACGCTCAACCCCGCCATGACAACGCCTTCCTCCGAAGCCCGCTCCTCCTCCCGTCCGACTGTCTATGTGCCGGGCGATCTCATTCCAAAGCTCGTTTTTTTCGTCCTCAGCCTCCTTCTCTTCGGGGTGGGTGTCGTTTTCGTCTGGGAGCCGCTCGGCCGCCTCCTCACCGGAAAGACCGAGCTGGCGCGCGTTGCAGAAATCCGCGTGATCGAACCCGGCCAGCCCGAGATTGTTTATAAATACCGTCGCGCCTATCCGCCTGAGTCCAACCTTGCCGTCACATTTCAGCATTATGTGAGTGTCTCGATCGACGGGCAGCCCGTGCTTTACCGCATCAGCGTTGATAGCCGCAAAGCACCCATGCCCGATCTGAATGTCAACGATCTGGTGAATGTCACTTACGACCCAAAAGACAAGCACCGGCTGGCTTTTGCTTACACCCAGGAGCGCACCTGGGGGCTTGGCGGACTTATTGTTGGATTGGGATTGCTGATGCTCTCCACGGCCATTCCGATGCTTCTCGCGACCGGGAAGCCTATCGCTATTGATCCGGACGCTGCTTCGGTCGAACCCCAAACGCCATAATTTATGGAGTCTGAAATTTCTGGCCACCTCGACTGCTCCCGCCCTCTTGGGAAACTCTGGCCGTTACTGCCCCTCACACGCTCTCGGGGCAGTAGATTGATCCGCATGTCTGCTCAAACCAACCAATCTGCTTTTTCCCGTTTTTAAACCACGCATGAATCCTACCAGCCACTTTAATCGCCGTGAAATTCCCATTACCACCGGAGCTGTGAGCTTTCCAGACGGCACCTCGTGGATCCAATCTCCTGTCTGCGGCGGCCCTTGCACGACCGCACCCGTGCCCTATTTCCGCAGGGACTTCGAGATCGTGGGGAAAATTCAATCCGCAGTTCTCACGATTACCGCGTTGGGCCTATACGAAGCGGAGTGCAATGGTCATTGCGTTCACGACGATGTGTTTTCGCCCGGCTGGACCGACTACCGCAAACGGGTCTATGTCCGCCAATATGATCTCAGCGCCTCGCTTGTATCCGGCAAGAACACCATCGGGGTCATACTCGGCGACGGCTGGTATTGTGGCTATCTGTCCAGCGGGCATCGGCAGTTCTACGGTGATCGTCCTCGGTTCATTGCCTGTCTTTCCTGGACGACAACCGATGGAACATCGGGCTCGATCCAGACGGGGCCGGAGTGGAAGACATCAACCGGTCCGATTCTGGAGAGTGATTTCTTTATGGGAGAGGCCTACGATGCCCGGCGGGAGTGTTTAGGTTGGTCCCTGCCCGACTTCGACGACGCGGCATGGACACACGCTCAAACTGCCGACACCCCGCAAGTGGAGATTGTCGCCTCCATCGCACCCCCTATCAAGCGCATGGAGTTCTTCGATGCCCAGCGTCTGGATCTCCCGAAACCAGTGGATACTCAGACGCTGTGGGATATCGGGCAGAATATCGCCGGAAGGGTGCGGGTTCACATGCGTGGAAACCCCGGCACGACGGTGAAAATTCGTCATGCGGAGATGCTCGATGCGAATGGAGAACCGTATTTTGGCAACCTTCGAACCGCACGCTCCACAGATTGCTACACATTCAAGGATGACGAGCCCGTCGTTTGGGAGCCTCGATTCACCGTTCACGGCTTTCGCTATGTGCAGATGACTGGTCAAGCGCATGAGACCTTGGAGATATCCAAAGTGGAGGGCATCAGCCTCTACTCGGAGATGCGGGAGACCGGCGACTTCACCTGCTCCGACGATCTGCTAAACAAACTCTACTGCAATATTGTCCGCAGCCAGAAAGGCAACTTCCTCGATATCCCCACGGATTGTCCGCAACGCGATGAGCGCCTTGGCTGGACGGGAGATGCCCAGGTCTTCATCCGCACGGCGCTGCACAACCTCGAAGCTCACGCGTTCTTTCGGAAATGGATGCAGGACCTGATCGATGCCCAGCGGGATTCGGGAGAAATACCGTGCACGGCTCCGAACATCGATGCCTTTGGCCATAAGTGGGACGGGGGTGCCGCATGGTCGGATGCGGTCTTCATCTGCCCTTGGACGCTCTACGAAGTCTATGGCAATTCCGAGATCCTCGCCCAGTGCTGGGACATGATGGTGCGTTACATGGACTTCATCGCAAAAGCTCCTTCGACTTGTCAGCACATCCGCGTGCATTCCGAGAAGGACCCCTGGGGCGGCTTCGGGGACTGGCTCGCCCCCACACGGAAAGGCAAGCCGGCTGGCGCGACGCCGAAGGATCTCATCGCTACGGCCTTTTATGCCAACAACGCCCGCATCCTGGCGCGGATAGCAGAGGTTCTCGGCAGGGAATCGGATGTCAGAAAATGGACGGAATTGGCCGCCGCCATTGCTGCCGCCTTTCGCCGCCGCTTCGTTTCCGAAGAGGGTCTCGTCACGGCGAACACCCAAACGGCCTGCGTATTGGCGCTCTATTTTGACATACTGCTTCCCGAGCAGCGGACCGTGGCTGCCAGCCAACTGGTTGGGTTGATCCGAGCGAATGACAACTATCTTAGCACAGGCTTCATAGGCACATCTTACCTGCTACCTGTTCTTGAGTCCGAGGGATACCTCGAAACCGCCTACCGCCTGCTTGAAAATAAAGAGTGCCCCTCTTGGCTCTACGCCGTTGTGCACGGCGCAACCAGCATCTGGGAGCGCTGGGATGGATGGACTGCAGAACACGGCTTCGCCGATCCCGGCATGAATTCTTACAACCACTACGCCTACGGAGCCGTGGGTGCCTGGATGGTCGGCACGGTCGCGGGGCTTTCGCTTGATGCTCCCGGCTTTGGTAAAATCCTCTTCAAGCCACGCCCCGGCGGCTCCATCCGATCCGCTTCCACTCACTTCCACACCAGCCAGGGCAAAGCCGCCATCGCCTGGCAACTGAACGAAGCTGGCCAGCTCTTCCTCCAGCTCACGGTTCCCGAGGGCAGCACTGCGCGGATTGACCTCGATTCCCGATGGCGAATCACCGCACCCGCTACCCTGCCTCCCGGAGATCACCGGTTTGTTGCAGAACCTAACGGATAATCACATGAAAGTATGAACCTGATATTAATCACTGCCGACGAAATGCGTGCCGATTGCACCGGATTTGGCGGGCACCCGCTCCGTCCCACACCATGTCTTGACCGCATCGCTGCTAAGTCTGTCGTTTGTTCCCACCACTTCACTCAGCATGGCAAGTGCGTGCCATCCCGCGCATCCATGCTCACCGGGCGATATTCCCATACGGACGGCAGTCGCGCGATCAATCACGAATGCACCATTCCGGACGGGGCTCCCAACCTCCATCTCGCATTGAAGCGACTCGGCTACGAAACCGCGTTCTTCGGACACAACCACACGCATGAGAATCTGCTCAACGGGAAAAATGGGAAAGGCGAGAACATCGCGGATTACCATTCCTTCAGCGAAGAACACTTTGCCGAACTGAACAACCGCACATGGCCCGTTCCGGCCCAATCTCTTTTTCCGCCACCGGCCCCCGATCCCTGCATAGAGACTTCGTGCATCACCGATCCGATAACGGGGTTCTGCGACCAAAACAAAGCCGCGCAGGCGATTCATTACTTGACCCATGTTCGCGATCGTTCGCGGCCGTTTTATCTGCATCTGAACCTTGGCAACCCGCATCCTCCCTACCGCGTGGAGGAGCCCTTCTTCTCGATGTTTGACCGCGGGGATGTTGAACCCTATCCGATCTCGCTTCCGAAAAACGCCCCGCTCCCTTTGCGGGCGATGCGCGGGCGGCGGGGAGGGGACAAGATGACCGACTCCACGGCCCGCGAGCTTCTTGCGGTCTATCTTGGCATGATTGCCAAAGTGGATTCGCTGATTGGCCGTGTGCTGGACGCCGTTGAGGAGGAAGGCCTCTTCGAAAACTCCCTTGTTATCTTCACCTCGGATCACGGCGACTTTGCGGGTCAATATGGACTTCCGGAAAAATGGGACACCTGCATGAAGGACTGCCTGCTCCGTGTTCCCATGATCCTCTGTGCGCCAGGCCTCAAACCTTCCTGCTTCGATGGTCTGAGCGAGCATGTGGACATTCCGCCGACGGTTCTTGATTTACTGGGCGTCGCACGGGAGCCTGAGTGGGGAATTCACGGCACCTCTCTCGTGGAGCAAATGGACAGTGGCCAATCCAAGGACTTCGTTTTCGCCGATGGAGGTCACGAGGATGCGATGATCCGGCGATTCAATACTCCCGTCACCCACACTTTGGCCGATGGAACCACCGTCCCGGCCACCGAAGGCAAGCAGCTCACTTACAGTGAGGAGCCCGAATCCATGTCCCGCACCAAGATGGTCCGCTCGCGGGACTGGAAGCTCGTGGTCCGGCTGGCCGGGGGCAACGAGCTTTATCATCTGCCGTCCGATCCCTTTGAAATGAACAACCTCTACGGACACCCGGAACACGCAATGATCTCGGCCCACCTGATGGAGGCTCTGGTCCTCTGGTCTCTGCGAACCGACACGGACCGACCGTTTCTCACGCAAGTCGGTGCCTGAGGCCATTGTCATTTTTCCTCAACCCAACAACACGATGCCTACCATCGCCGATTACACTCGTCCGCTGTTTCATCGCGAGCGGAACCCGAGCAAGCCGAACATCGTCTTCCTCATGGCGGATCAGCTGCGTTATGACTGCATTGCCGCGCTTGGGGCGAAGTGGATGCAGACGCCGACGATGGACCGGCTCGTGCACGAGGGGTGCGCCTTCGCCCAGGCGACGACGCCGGCGCCGATTTGTGTGCCGGCCCGCCACCACCTGATCACCGGCCTCACCTCGCGCTACACGGGTATCGCCTCGATGTCCCATCCGCCGATCCCGAGCGAATACCCCCGCATTGCCGAAGTGTTGGCTGGTCAGGGTTATCACTGCGAAGCGGTGGGCAAGATGCACTTCGGCCCGGAGCGCACCCACCATGGATTTCACCGGATGCAGATCATGGAGGAGACGCCGATTTATGAAGCGGATGACGACTACCTGCGTTGGTTGCGAAGCAACGGGTATGACCACATCCGCAACCACCACGGGGTGCGCAACCTTATCTACAGCCAGCCCCAGCGCTCGCTCGTTCCCGCAGTGGCCACAGGAACGGCATGGGTCGGGCGCGAGGCGGCACGGGTCGTAAAGGAAAATTTCAACCGTCCGTTTTTTCTCTTTGCGTCATGGATCGCGCCGCATCCCCCCCAGAATTGCCCGGACGAGTGGGCTGACTTGTATCGCGATGCCGGCCTGCCGGAACCAACTCCCTGCAGCGACACGGAGACATACAAATTACGGTATTGTCAGCGTCCGGGCCGGGACCTCAGCCCAGCCGCGATGCGCCGTTATCGCGAGCTGTATTATGCGCAGGTCTCGTTTGTGGACCAAGCAATGGGCGAGGTCGTGCGGGCTTTGGAAGAGATTGGACAGCTCGATAACACGCTGATCTGTCTCTTTTCCGACCACGGAGAAATGCTCGGCGACCAGGGTGGGGCGATGGAGAAAGGGATTCCTCACGAAGCCTCGGTGCGCATCCCGCTTGTGCTCCGCTATCCGGCAAAATTCGCCCCTGGCAGCCGTCGGGAGGATTGTGCTGACTTGCTCGACCTTTTCCCAACCGTCCTCGAGACCGCCGGAGCCGCCTTGCCAACCGGGATCGATTACCGGGGCGAATCGTTGTTGAAGCCGTCGGGAGAGTCCACGCGCGACCGCTCGGAGGTCTATATCGAGTGCTATAACGATGCCTACCGGTGGATCGCCCTGCGCGGCCCGCGTTACAAACTCGCGTATTGGTATTTGAAAGGAATCGAGGAATTTTACGACCTTGCCCACGATCCGGGCGAGACTCACAACCTGCTCAATGACCCGCTCAACGCGGAGCATCAGCGCGAATACGAACGGCTCAAGGCCCGATTGATCGCCGAAGAAATTCGCTGCGGTCCGGATGGCGGCGTGGAGAACGGAACTCTCCGTCGCTACGAGGAGATCGCATCGATCTGGCCGCCCGAGGAACGCGCCGCCGGAATCAATTGGCAATTCCAGGCCTGGCCGAATCAACTTCCTGAGAATGAAAAGGCGGCTCTCAACTCCGAGGCAGAGGAGGTCTTCGCCGCAATTGCGAAAGAACCTCTCACCGATCTCTCCCGTCTTGACCTCGACTTCTATGAGGATGCAGGAGGCGACCCGGATGTGCGAGATGCACTCAAGGAGAAAGAACAAGCAGGACCCCGCACCTCTACGGGAGACAACTCCAAACCATGAACCACCCTGCCATTTCCAACCCCATCACCTTCGGGTTCGCGCTCGAAAATCACCTTTAGGAGAGCCCTATGCCTGTTAACACTTCGATGCATCGTTCGCAACTTCCGCGCTCCGGGATGGCCCTCGGCGGCATCGGCACCGGTTCCTTCGAAATCCGCCAGGACGGCGGCTTCGCCAACTGGAGCCTCTTTAACAACGGGCCCCTCTTCGCCGGCGCCCCCTATCCCTATCACCCCAAAAACACCCTCTTTTTCAAGCTTTGGGTGCGTGTTGAAAACGAAAACCCCCGCCTCGTCCTCCTCCAGATCGAGGACAGTCACGACATCGCTTCCCTCGAAGGCCACGAGGCCCAGTATACCTTCCCGTGGCTCTCCGGCGTGGATGTCATCCGCACCACGGCCAGTTTTCCCTTCGCCGACCTCGACTTTGAGCAGGACGGCCTGCCCCTCAAAATCTCCCTCCGCGCCTGGTCTCCCTTCATTCCGGGCAACGTCAAGGATTCTGCACTCCCTCTCGCCTGCTTCGACTTCCAGATCCGCGCCACCGGCTCCCGCCCGGTCGAGATTCAGATTCTCGCCGTCCTGCGTAATGCTGTCGCCTACGACCAGCCCGAGCGCCTCTACGTCAACCAACGCATACGCGACGGTGCCTTCTCTGCTGTCGTCTGCTCCGCCGCCAACGCCTCGCCCTCCGCCTCCACCACCGGCACGCTCTGCCTCGCCGTGGACGCTGACGACTCCACCGCCTACCTGGGCTGGGAACATCCCCACCCCTACTATGAGCGCTGCCTCCGTGAGTATCCTCTTCCAGAATTCGACGACACCCTTGGCCGCAATTCCATCGACAAAGCCACCGGCGTGCGCCGCGCCGACCCGCGATGCTTCGTCACCCTCGGCGCCCACGCCATCCTTGCCCCTCGCGACCACTCTGGCGACACCCTCCGGCGCACCTTCACCCTTGCCTGGCACTTCCCCAATAACTACGCCAAGGGCACCCAGGAGATAGCCGCCGGCTACCTCGAGGACACGAGCTTCCCCGGACACGATACCGGCACCCCCCGACCTCCATCTTCCGACGCCCCCGGCGCCGGAAAACGCGTCCTCCCCCTTGAGGGCCACTACTACACCAACTATTTCGACTCCGCCGAGGCCGTCGCCCGCTACGCCCACTGCGAGCACGCGCGCCTGCTCGCCGACACCACCGCCTTTCACCGCGTCTTCTTTGACAGCTCCCTGCCGTCCTTCGTCCTCGACCAGATCAACTCCCAGCTCAACACCCTCCGCACCAGCACTTGGCTCACCGCCACCCGCATGTTCGGAGTCCTCGAAGGCCTCAGCCCCACCCACTCCTTCGCTGGCATCGCCACCACCGATGTCGCCATGTATGGCCAGATCGCCGCCAGCCTGCTCTTCCCGGAGTTGGACCGAATGACCATAGATATCTGGCGAAAGTTCCAACAGCCCAACGGATGCGTGGTGCATTCGGTCACCTGCAATTCCCACGAGCCGAACCCGAAAGAGGCCACCGGCCATCGCCTCGACATGCCTGCACAGTTTGTCCTCATGACACTTCGCGCTGCGCTTTGGAGCGGTGACCGCGACTGGCTGGCCGAAGTCTGGCCGAATGCCAAGGCAGCGCTCGCCTACGTCCTGCGCGAGCGCGACAAAAACGGCGACCACCTGCCCGACATGGAGGGCATCATGTGCTCCTACGATAACTTTCCCATGTTCGGCGTGGCACCTTACGTCGTCACCCAATGGCTCGCCGCCGTCTCCCTCGCGCTCGTTGTGGCCCGTCGCCTCGACGATGCTTCCTTTATATCTGAATACACGCCGTTCTATGAGCAGGGCCGAGCCACCCTCGAAAAGACCACCTGGAACGGCCGTTATTTTAACCTCTCTTCTGATCCAGAGCCAGCCGACCCTACCGGTCACCTCGGTTGCCTCACGGATCAGATCATCGGCGACGGCGTCGTTCACCAGCTCGGTCTGTCCCCCATCATCGATCCCGTGAAGGCACTCACCGCCCTGCACACGATTCTGGAGATGAATTTCAAAACCGACCAGGGCCTGCGCAACTGCCAGTGGCCCGGCGACACCTTCCTCCATGACATCGCCCCCGACTGCTGGGTGGACCAGGCTAACACCTGCTGGACCGGCGTCGAGCTCAACTTCGCCGCCCAGCTCCTTTACGCCGGCCTCCACGAAAACGCCTTCGAGGTCATTCGCAACGTGGACGAGCGCCACCGCCGCTGGGGCATGTATTGGGATCATCAGGAATTCGGCGGTCATTACTTCCGCCCCATGTCAGCGCTCGGCATACCGAACGCATTTTTGGGCCTGAGCTTCGATGGTGAAACTCTCCGCATCGCACCCGCACGGCCTTTGCCGGTTGGTCGGTGGTGTGTGCTGCTGCCCGGTGCCTACGGCACGTTTCACGTCACCCCCGGCGGTGGACGTCTCGAGATCGTGTCCGGCAGACTGAACGCGAAAACCATCGAGCTACCCGTCACCGGAGAGGTCAAATTAATCGGCATGGCAGCGCCTCATGCCGTGGAAACGCGGGCTACCTCCACGGTTTTCACCTTTGCCTGAAGGATCGGGGAACGGGTTTAGGTGACAGTGAACGCAATTAGCTGTGCCACGGATCATGCCGCTGCTGCCATTGGTCCAGCGCCTCGCGGATGAGACGATGAAGATCGAGGGCGATTTGAGGGTCGGGTGACATGGAAAGGCTCAGCTCGGGAAGATGGCGGGCAGGTCGGCCCAGACGACATCGGGGTCGGCGTTGAAGCGGATGAGTTTGTTTGTGTAGGCCTGCCAATCCTCCTCGGTGAGGAATTCGTAGCTGTGTCCCCAGAAATAGAAAACAGGGGCTCCCGCAACTTTGGCGCGCTCGAAAATTTCCCAAAAATCGGGTGCGGCATGGTGGCAATCGGTCGGCTGACAAAACCGGTCGGGCGAGGGATGACAGGGGGTGGC
>Ga0114963_10001361_pt1 | contig 16854 bp, 22 predicted proteins | sample C_131016_EF_Meta_FD_87019 | JGI IMG/M metagenome (GOLD analysis project Ga0114963, IMG submission 87019) | Freshwater microbial communities from Lake Croche, Canada to study carbon cycling - C_131016_EF_MetaG | ecosystem: Environmental > Aquatic > Freshwater > Lake | place: Lake Croche, Canada...
CCTAATAAGCTCGAGGCTTACGGAGACGAAGAAATAGATGCTGTCACTCAGTGTCTCAAAGACGGCTGGCTTTCTGGATGGGGTCCGCGAACCGTTGAATTCGAGAAGAGAATTTCTGAAAGATTTAATAAGAAATATGGATTATTTGTTAATTCCGGATCTAGCGCATGTCTTCTGGCATTGTGCGCTATAGACCTAAAACCTGGAGACGAGGTTATAACTCAGGCTTGTGGATTCTCTACTACGGTCGCACCTATTATTCAACTTGGAGGAACCCCTGTATTTTGTGACGTTATGGAAGGTGGGCACTATGTGACTAATGTTGAGCTCATTCAAAAAGCCGTCACTCCCAAGACGCGAGCCATAATGATACCCAATCTTCTTGGAAATGCCCCTGATTGGAAGTCTATTCGCGAATCTTTTCCTAACATCATTCTTATTGAAGATTCGGCGGATACACTGCCTTCGAGTTGGCATGAACACAATGGATTTTCAGACATTTCTATAGTGAGTTTTTACTCAAGTCATGTAATGACCGCCGCGGGTGGAGGGGGTATGGTGATGTTCAACTCAGAGGATTGGCTCAAAAAGGCTACGAGTTACAGAGACTGGGGGCGTTCTGGAGATAATGAGGAAGCCACTGAAGATCGGTTTACCTTTAAAATTGACGGAATTCCATACGACCAGAAACATCTATTTCCAGTATTGGGTTATAATCTCAAGTCTTGTGAAATGAACGCTGCATTTGGGCTTGTTCAACTTTCAAAATTAGACAAGATGTTGGCCCATCGCAGGCTACTTGTGGAGAGGTACATAGAAAATCTCAAAGATTGTCCTCATTATGTTATGCCAGATGACTCACGGAAGCCCAATTGGTATGCCATCCCTTTCTTGTGTAGAAACTTGGATAGAATGAAGCTTGTCGAATATCTTGAAAATAATCAAGTTCAGGTACGCCTAATATTTGCAGGGAATATGACCAGACATCCTGCGTTTAGGCAATATTTGGGAGACTTTCCAGTATCTGATTTTATAATGAAAAATGGATTTCAGGTTGGAGCTCATCATGGAATGGTTATAAAAGACGTCGACCGAGTATGTGATCTCCTTTTAAACTTTGCAAAACTTTTCGGCTATGTTTAGTAAATTTTCTATACCTCTTGTTCCCCAGTGTTGTTGAATTACACAAGTGTCGAACGATCCTTCTTCTTTGAATAAGTTATATGAAGAATAATTATATTTTCCAAAAAACCCAAATTTCCTAATTTCTTCATATGCTTCTTCTAAAGTTTTGAACTGGCTTCTAAAAGCGTCACTAACTACACTTTGTTCAAAACCATATATCTCCCACCTTGTATCATTCATTTTTGTACAATATATATTTGTAAATAATGATTCATTCATTGTAGATGGAAAATATATAACATCGCTATTAAAATCTGGCGGTAACCCTTCTGTAGTCGAATACATCATCATTTTATCTGTATTCAAAAGATCTTTTAGGCTTCCTGTACAAAAACAGTCGGCTCCCATATAGAATAAGTTGCATTTCTTTGATTTCCAAATTTCATATAAAATTTGTGGTTTGTCTCGAAGCATGTCGACATTTCTTTGATATTGACCCTCGACTATTATGTATTCATCAAATAGGCCTGGGTTGTTTTTTTTCACACAATTAACTGAAATATCTGTAATTTTTTTCCATGCAGGGAATGTATCTCTGTCTCCGCATAATCCAGAATTTATTACCTCACAGCAAAAAGTAACAAAAATATTTGTAGACATTAATATAATACAATAAAATGTATAAAGTGCATAAAACGCAAAATGATATACTTGAAGATCCTGGTGTTAATATTGAAAGTTATCCTCTAGTTCAGCACATAAGTATAGTAAAAAAACCTTTTTATACCGAGTTTAAGATTGAAGAAATTGATAGAGCCCTTGTGACAAATGATATTTACACTTTTGATACGCCACCCTCCAATCTTCAGCTTTGTAATTCTCAAAAGAATTATGATATTAAAGAAGGTATTATTTTTCGTTCAATTGGGGATGAATCTTCATGGCAACATTTTTGTCAAGATACATTGTGCATGTTTACACCAGAAGTTGTTAAATTCCTTCAGGATAATACACATGTAAATATTATTTTACCATCAGTATCAAACCACCATACTTACTTTATTCACGATGTTTTCAAATTAAATAATGATATTGTTACTGTATCTGGTAATCTAAACGTATGTAAATTATATTTTCCACGGTACTATCCAGTTAACCGTTTTCATCACGGTAGGGTGCCTTTTAATCAACGACAATTTATAAGAGAAAAAATATCTGAAAGGATGACCAGTGAAGAAAAGAAAAACCTTACATATATGACGAGACGGGATAGACCTACCAGATATGTCATAAATGAAGATGAAGTTGTAGAGTTTCTAAAAGATTATACGTTAAAAAATAATCTCAATTTTGTATTATTTTCTGAAAGTGACTATGAAACTATGGACGAAAAGTTTAATATACTATATAATAGTTCTATTGTCGTGCTTCCCAGTGGCGGAGCTTCGTATCATGCATATGCCTGTCAGCCTGGTACTAAAATAATAGAAGCAGTTGGAGGAAAATGTCATATAATGACAAACACAAGTGACGTGTTTATAGGTCTTGAACTTGATTATAACATACAATATTTTGATGGAGGATTCACGTCAGGATTTATATGGGATGTTGATATATTAAAAGATTTTCTGTGCGTTAATAATTTAATATTTAAAAATATATAATATTATAATGAGTTGGTTCGTATCTACTATTTCTCGAGAGTCGGCGGAAGTTCCTAGGAAGATGGTGGAAACTGGAACATATAGAGGTGATGGCGTCCGAAGTTATATAGGATATTTTGATGAGATATATTCTATAGAGCTTAATGAAGAATTTTATAAAAGTGCAGTTGAGCAATTTTCAGATAACTCTAGCGTAAAAATTATTTACGGAGATAGTGGAAAGGTCTTGCATCAGATGAATTTTGGATCAAACCCTGTATTATTTTATCTCGACGCTCATTTTTGCGGGGGAGTATCATCAGGGGGGTGTGGCAGGAATAGTGCAATCTTTAAAGAAATTGAAGCTATACTGGCTCGAAATGTAAAAGGAGATGTTATAATTATAGATGATATACGTCTTATGGGAAAATCGCAATGGGAAGGAACGGATGGCACCGAATGGCCGAGGTGCTTTCTTGATTGGTCGGACACCCGTCTTCAGGATTTAAAAGAAATTTTTTCTAATGCTAAACTTGTGAAGGAATGCACCGACTGCGACAGGCTTTTAGTAATAATTTAAATTATACATTTATAATGCCTCGTTATTCTTTTTTACTGCCTACACGACGCCGAGCAGAATTATGTATTGATTCAATTGAATCAATTTTTCAAACTTCAAATGATAAAAATTGTTTTGAGATACTTTTAGCATTTGATGATGATGATCAAGAAAGTCGAGAAAGGGTTGAGAAATATTGCATTGCCAACAATATCATACATACCATTCAGGTCAGTAAGAGATACGGATATGAAAATCTTCATGAATATGTAAATAATTTATGCCTCGTAGCAAGTGGTGAAATGTTATGGCTCTGGAATGACGACGCGCGCATGGAAACCTCAGGATGGGATGTTTTGCTAGAGAAGTATGGCACTGATAAAGTTATCGATTTTAAAAATAATCACTTTCCATTTATATTCCCACTTGTGCCAAAAAAATATGTGGATTGTCTGGGTCACTTTTCATTATCTGCTCACAACGATACATGGATAGAAATTATTTTTAAAAAAAAATTGAACATGGCTATTTTTATAGATGATGTTGAACTTTATCATAATCGAACCAATCCTCGTTTTCAAGTTGACTACGAAGAGGTTGAGAAATCAATGGTGACTTATTCTAAACAATATTTTTATTCGCAAGAGGCTAGTAATAATCGCCTTGAAGACGTTAATAAGTTAATTAGGACATTTTTTAAAGATAGGCCTCTTATTACAACATGTGAATAATAACTTTTTTACCCAAACTTTCTAAATCTTTTGCCAGTCGCAAAGATGGGCTATTATCAAACATCTTAACCTTCATGCCAGGTCGATAAGACACGTCATCAAAAACATATTCTTCTAGGTTTTGATGTAAAAATTCTTTCAATAGAGTTGAATGATGATCCTCATTGCAGTCTTTTGCTCCACTTAATAAACCTTCACATACATCCAGCTCTTTAGCATAATTCGTAAGTGCTGTTAGATCCCTGGGATAACATGGACCACCATATCCATATCCAGGAGTCATGCATATACTACCTATAGAAGAGTCGCTCTTCAGAGCCTCAGCCACCTCATTAACAACAGCACCCTTTGTCTTTTTAACAATGTCTGAAATTAAATTAGCATAAACAATTTTCAATACTCGAAATGTGTTATTTGCAAGTTTGAAAACTTCTGCACTTGCTGGAGTCATACATTGAATATTGACAGATGGATTCATATTTTTGTACATTACATCAAGAACTTGCTTCACTTCGTCATTTTCAGTACCCACAACGACTACATTAAACTTCCCACCACTTGAATAATCTGCCATAACACTTCCTTGTGCTACAAAAGCAGGATTGTAAGAAAGGGTATGACGTCCTACATTTTGTTTAGAATGGAAGCCGGGCATAACTGTACTATTTACTATAATATGTTTAGGTTCAATCTCGAGGGCAGTTATATCATGTATCACCTTCTCTAAAATAGTATGATCATAACTATGAATAGTCTCAGGTGTTTGAACAAGAATAAATATATAATCAGAGTTTTTTACTGCAAAAGATAAATCTGTGGTAGATGTGAATCTTGAAGCGCGTTCAAGAGCCTCCTTCAATCCAGGCTCGGTCGTACATAGTGTTTTTGAATTTATTTTTTTGATATAGTCTTCACTTATATCAACTCCTATAACATGAGCACCAGTTTTTTCAACTGAAAGAGCGAAGCAAAGCCCCAATTTACCTATACCTATTACAGCGGCTCTCATTATATTTAAAGATAACAATAGTATCTTTAAATATAATGATTACTTTTATAATTCCAACTATAGGTCGTTCTACTTTACAGAGAGCGATAGATTCTATAAAGAGTCAGTCTGACCCTGATTGGAAAGCCATCATAGTTTTTGATGCTATAGATCCTACTATAACCGAAACCGATCATCGTATTAAAATTATCAAAATTGATAAAAAAGGAGAAGGAATTAACAATGCAGCCTTTGTTAGGAATGAAGGAATAAAATGCGCTACTACAGAATGGATAGGTTTTTTAGATGATGATGACATTATTTCAACAGAATATGTTTCTTCTTTGAAAATTGAGAAAGAAAACTATGATGTGGTTATTTTTAAAATGATATTTTCAAACGGTAGTGTTCTTCCTCTACATGGCTCTACTGATTTTAAAATTAACGAAGTAGGTATTTCGTATTGTTTGAAAAGAAGCACATTTACAGATGATAATATTTGGCCAAATCCGTCAAATACAGAAGATTTTGATCATCTTAATGAACTTCGTTCAAATGGTAAAAAAATCAAAATGTCGGATAAAATCAACTATTTGGTAAGACCTAAAGAGGAAGGTTGTTGAAATTATGTCAAAGCCATTAAATTTGAAACACGCGAATTCTTTCTTGATCACTTTTTCTTATAGATTTAAAGTTTATATTTCTTAATGTTCATATGTTAGGGTTTATAATAACTCGCTGTGTAAGAAATGTACCACACGACAGCTACTGGATAGAATGTTACAAACATATACGTACATTCTATCCAGAACACCAGATCATGATTATAGATGACAACTCGGTTCAGGAACTAATAAACCATGAGGAACTTTATAAATGTACAACAGTCCAAGCAGAATTTCCTGGAAGTGGAGAATTTTTGCCTTATTACTATTTTTATAAATTACGCCCCTTCGAAAAAGCGGTTATCATCCACGATAGTGTTTTTATAAAAGAATTTATAGACTTTGATAATGTGCAAGATGTAAGGTTTTTATGGGACGTCATTCATGATTGGGACAACGTAGCCCTTGAGACGGCAATAATACAGAAGATAGACTCTACAGGAAAACTTTTAGAATTATACAAACAGAAGCACGTATGGCCATGTTGCTACGGAGGGATGTCCGTAATAACTTGGGATTTTCTCGATAAAATATTTAAATACATTGAGAATCTTGGACAACACATCAAAACACGAGATGACCGAATGGCTTTTGAAAGAATATTTGCATGTATATGCACAACTGAGGGACCTGTCGATGGTATATTTGGAGACATACACAGGTATGGACGTTTTAAAAGCTGGAAAGAATATGAAAACCACCAAGGAAAGTTTCCACCTATTGTAAAGGTTCAATCAGGACGTTAAAGATTGGGTACATTGATTCTTTCGAGTCAGTCTGATTCATGTAGCCGCAAACAATCCATAATCGGCAGCTAAAGCGGGGTGTTGTACCCCTCTTCTGGGCTACTTGTAACGATTTGTCGTAAATCCTACCCACTCTCCTGTATTAAAATCATCTTCTGTGTCCGCAACTAGATTATATGATGTGAGGAAGTACCCATACTTGAAAATCTTCATTTATTTTTGAAACAAACATTTCAAAATCACTTACTTCCGTCGTCATTTATTATGAGGTTGAAGTTTTGATTCGTCTGCTTCTCAAGAGCCTTGATTATATTTACAAGACTTTCTTTCCTGTTGAAAGTCACAATGCATATGTCAACTTCCCTCGACTGCATTTATAGTTGCACGTCTTATTTGTTTATTTAAAAATGAATGTTCTGGTCTCATCGGATCATTTATATTTATTTGTCGTGTGACCTACCCACTCCCCTGATGTCAGTTCATCAATATTTGGAGCATCAAGATCATACCATTCCGGAAAAATATCTTTTTCGCATAGTATAGCCCCCGTACCCAGGTCTTCACAAATGGAGATGTAACCATACTTCTCGTTATAATGAAAACAGTTCCAGTTTATATCCGTCATAAAATCAATCATTGCTTTTATAGATTTCATAGACACATAACGTATATTTCCAGAAATATTTGTTACATTAGGAAGAATATCAAATTTTGAAATATCAACACCATAGATGCCATTCAAGGGATTGTTAGCATCATCCCTATGTGTGTTAAAATAATCAACTTCAAACGGATCATATTTTTTAAGTGATCCAGATTTTACAGAAACGCGTCCTATATAGTCACCTTTATTAGGGTCTTTTAAAAATTTTTCAAGAGCAGAAAAGTTGAATATAATATCGTCTCCGCATACGAGCGCACCTTGTTCTACATTATACCACGTTAGTACTATTTCAATTGTGCGATATATCTTTTTGAGTAGGTGATAATAGGAATCTTCGCATCGGACAACAAGTATGCCATCAGGGCGCCATGTGTACTCATCAGACAAATTGGGGTCTCCTACGACTATGATTACTGGCCAGCCGCAATAAATCTTTTCAGGAACGTGCAGCTCTCTTACCCTATCACTCAGGTGCTTGTGACAAGAGGTGATTAGTATTATTCCAGGGACACTGTCCATTTAAAGATTAACTGTGTTTCTTTTTAAATGGACAACGTCATTCTTTGGCCGACCGGCGGTCTAGGAAATATACTCTTTGGATACGCTTTTATATATTCTCTTGCTAAAAAAAATAATTGCAAGTTTTTAATTTATACGGGAGAGATTTCAACGAAGGAAGACCGACCCAACATATCAGCCTATGAGAATTTATTTACGAATAAAAACTTCATAGGAAATGATGAATTAGTCAAATTAAGACCGGTAGTTTTTCAAGAACCTTATAATGACCTAAGTTTTATTCACTTACCCATACTCCCCAGATCAACTTTGTTTCGAGGATACTTCCAATCATATAAATATTTTGAAGAATATATGCCAGAAATCAAGAAAAACCTATTTAATAACATAGAGAGTTTGGTTACTCAACAGAAAAAAGTATATGAAAACATCAAACAGGGTCTAACAGTGATGGTTCATATACGCAGGGGTGATTATAAACTCAGACCAGATATACACACTATATTGGATGAAGAATACTACAAAAATTCTCTTGAAAAGCTAGAACGATTTGATAGATTGTTAATATTCGCAGAAGATACTGATGAGATATCAGACTGGAATATATGGTCTGGGAAGAATTGTGTTTTTGTAAAGGAAAGAGATCCTCTGTCATCAATTATTCTCATGTCTTTTTGTGATGCTTTTATAATAGCAAATTCTACATTCTCTTTGTGGTCTTGGTATTTACGAGAAAATGAAAGTGCCACTCTTATATATCCTAAAAATTGGTTCGGACCGAATGGCCCAATATATGATTCTATAGTTTCATCTAAAGGTATAGATGTATGATTTTATACATGCTGCGCGTATTCGTTATCGTCATGTCTTGTAAAAAATACGATGGAAATATCCTTGAAAACTTGTGGCTGAAAAAGTCTGGTTATGAGTATGCTATAATGACTGCAAATCCCGATCAAGAAGATGATTACGTATGGAATGAGCAGACGAGGCGCTTATGTGTAAAGGCGAGAGATGACTATGACGGGTTACCATTTAAGATGTTTCAGGGTTTTAAATTTATAAATTCTGTAATTAAGCCGGACATACTCATAAAGTCCGATGACAACGTGATAGTAAATACAGACCTACTCGATACTATTATCTCTAGAATGGTTAAAAACGGCTCCAATTATCTAGGAAAACTAGTTAATGTTTCTGCAAAGCCATATGTTTCATTTGGGTGTGAAAGATTCGAACTGAATAATAGGGGTCCTGTATTGTTAAATCACGATTATTGTGGGGGTCCATTATATATTTTGGATGCAAAATCTATATCAATACTATCATCCCAAATGGATCCATCTGATAATAGATACGAAGATGCGAATGTGGGAAAAACCCTTTATGGTAAAGTTATATTAGAAAATTATCCATATATTTACAAATCCTCTTTATCTTTATTTGTTAGCGGAGGGTGTGTAGGGTTTACTCAATAAAAACTTTTTGTACACTCCAGATTATGAGTAAAAAATACAGGAAAGAATCTTATCCATTCGTTATGAAAATAAGGAGAATTTTTTACACTGGATTCGTCCGCAGGATTGATCGAGTTAATATCAATATGAAACATATCAAGCATATTTTTATAAACTGAAATTGGCCACCTTCGAATAATCTCTTTTTTTACACTTATACATGGGCCATGCCCAACACCTTTTATCACATCTGGTCTAGAAATATCTTTAGGGAAAATCATGTCGTACATCTCGTAAGCGCCAATACCCTTTCCAGCGGGTTCATAATATTGTTCAATGTTCTTTTCGGGCCATCCTAATGGTATATTTGTTCTTGATGCGTCTTTTCTCCAAATCTGATAAATTCTATGATTACCTCCATTTACATAGTCATAAAAAGGAGAACGCTGTATAACACCAAACAAATCAAGATGTTCATACTCCCAATTAGACTTTGTAAAAATAGTTACGTCATCTAAAGTGTCATAATTATTTATTATATGAAGAAGAAATGCATATTCACATCTACCATAATTTGGTATAACAGTTTCAAAATTATTAATTTTATTATATTCACCTTTTTGTAACGCATCAGATTTGTGATATATTATAAAAGGAAAATCTATAAGATGAATCCAGTTTTTAAGATTATGCACATCTCCATTGCAACAAGTAACTAGCCGTTTTGTCAAGGTCATAAAAAGAGTAACATTTTTATTCTTAGATTAAAATTATTTCGACTAGGTAAGTGGACATCATGAGAGTGCGGAACAGAAAAAATTGTGAATAAAGAGTCAATCTCTACGCAAATTGAATAAGGGTGGGTTCTTCTTGACCTCCTAACTTTGCGTCTTGATAAAAAAGAGGTTTTTTTAGAGCATAGACGTTAAAAGATGGCATGAGTCTTGATTGTAGTATGTCATAAGAATCAGGTGAAACCAAAGTGGCTGTTTTTTTATATGAATTGAGACATGACTCTGTCCATTCCCGTGTAATGAAAAGAATAGCGTGATTTGAAAGCATATTTACAAGTTTTACAACATCTTGATACTGATTCAGACAACCTCCTTGGTAGGCTATAATTGCCTTGTCATAATGAGGATGCATGCTCCATTTACTTATGCCCAAGTATACACTATCAGCGTCTTCAGGTATGTCTATACAATAACGGAACCACGGAGTTGTATTACAGTCATCCTCAAGATAAATAAATGGCTTAAATTCTCCTTCTAACCGTTTTTTAAATATGTCTATAAGACCAAGAACTCCACTTTGACGACCCTTGTCACAATACCCTACATGACATTCACCTTGAAGTCCGACTTTTTTTAACATTTCTTCCATATGCTCACGACGCTCAGGTCGATGAGGACCGTGAAGATATACAATGTCATAATTTCTGATATCAATCATGTAATTTATTGGTGTATTTTCTTAAGTTTAAAACATTTTCGTTGCGTGAAAAGTGATGAGGAAGAACAAAACGGTCATCAATTTTACTCACGCCTGCAATTCTCTGAATAAAGTTTATGTTTTCTGCACACCCAAACCCATACTCCTTTCCAAATTCAAGAATTTCAACAGGTGATGCGTCTTTATTTGGAACTTTTGCTAGTCGAATAGGATTAAAACAGTCTGTACAGTGTCCTGTATTTTCAGCAATTAAATGAACAGCCTTTGTAAGTCTCATATTTTCATCATACGTTAAATCGCGTTTTACTATGTAATGTTTCCCTTCATAATTGTTTATAAAGTCTGGGACTGTGTCTATGTAGTGCCTATTCGAGTTTTCGTGTTTCTTGTTGAATCGTACATCTGCAACTTTCAGTTGTCCATCATAATCTTTGAAAACTTGACCCACGTGACCGTAAATTGTTCCTGTATATAAAAGTCCATATATGTGATACATGAAAAACTCTGCCAAGTCGGAAGCTTCACCTGCAATTCCTCCTCGACACACTATTATTACATCCCCTTCAGATACTTCTGATGTTTGCTTAAAGTTTTTCTGTAAAAACATGTACTTTACAATTATTGAAATTATGTATTCAAGTACCAAGATTAAAACTGTCAGCTTCCATCCGACAAAATATATCCTCGACACTATAAATGTCAAGAATATAATGTGCATTGAGTCTTATAGACTCGGCTGTCAACGGAAATGGTAATTTTCCAAGTGGAAGACAATCATCCATGTTATTATATATAAAGATTATTTGATCATCCGTTTCTCGTTTGGAGTAAAAATGTTATTCAGAGTCACTCCCCGTATTCTTAGGTACCCGTTGAGTACACTGCTTCTACGACCAATAATATTGCTACATTTAATTACGCATGCTATTTAAAATCTGAATGTCCTCAAGGAGTGAGTTTCTCGTCACGTTTATTCCACCCTCGTGAGTCCATTTAACTCCACGTTTTACATAGTGTCCGTTTGCCCACGATGTATGCTTTGACCACCATACGAGATCCGGGATTGTCCATTTGTCCAAGACACTCTTGTTCCCCGTATTCAAAAAAACTTTTACATTTGCGTTTATAAGATTCTTCTTTTTGATTCGTGATTCCTGACCCTCAAAAATTCGTTTTGCTTTATTTGCCCTCTTTAGATAGGCTTGATATGTATCAGTTGATTTTCGTGACTCCTTTGGTCTGTTTTGAATGAAATTAAATCGCCCTTGAGTTGGTTTTCGTGCACCCGTCTTTTTATTAATCATAAATCCCTGGCCATTCTTAGAATTGTAGAATACTACTGTAGGAACATTGCTTGGCCACATTCGAGCTGATGTATAGAATTTCCAATTTTTATTCTTCAAGGCAACCGGAACACCTGCATTCACTGGACGTCTCAGTACAGATGCAAATGGCTCCTTCTTTTGTTTTTTCATAGTACTTCTGTTGATAACTCGGCGGTTTGGACTTATTATTTTTGATCCAACCTTTGTGACTGCAAGGCCAATTGGCATAGTAGTCCTCTTGTAACTACTTATCGCGCGAGACATTTCCTTTCGAACCTGAGGATCCTTTGATGCAATTTCACGAAGAATGTCATAAGGGAGATTCATTTATTTATTCTGCATATTTTTAATTTCAATGAGTTTTGCAGACAGATAAATTGACAAGTCAAGCGCCTCCTCGAGAGCCTCCTTGACCCAGTCGTACCCAGAGTTTTGAATCAATCCGTGGCCGTACTCTTTCTTGCCTTTTTCCATTCGTTCAGCAATCATGGATTTGATTTCATCATTACAATCCATCTAAATTATAAACAATTGATTATTTTATATGATGATTTAATTAAATTCATCAGACAATCTGGAGCAATCATTGATGTTATTCTACAATTCAATTAATTTGGGATTTACATGAAAATCTTTTACATTCAATTCATTAGAGCATCCAAAAGAATGAAACTCATCTGGGATTTTGTATCTGAAATTATCCAGTTGGAATAAATTCTGATAAAATTTGATTATAATACTCAGTCTTAAGTTTAAGTAAAACTTTGACATCCTCAAATAGTTTTTCCTTCATCTTGTAAATTTCATCTTGTTCAAGTGCAAAATAATAGTCTATTGCCCTGTCAATAAGGTTGTTGGAATTTTCGTGCCAATTATTCTTAATGTACGTCGCCATTATGTAGTACGTAGAATGAGTAATCTCATAGCCTAAAACTTCTTCAAAATCTGTAAATGTCCATCTTTTGATTATGTAGCCATTCTCATCCTTTGCTTGCAGAAGCAGTGATTCAATGTCAAATTCAATCTTCATTTTTTATCTCAAACAGTAGTAGATGGATGACTCACAGGTTATTAAATATGTATATGCAGACTCTACAAACAGAGACTCTAATCTTTATCCAAGTGGAAATGCATACACATTGTACTTGACAAATCCTGTAAAGAATATAGTCCGAATAGATCTCGTTGCTGCAAAAGTCCCAAATACAATGTTCAATGTGAACAATGGATCCAATTTTATCAATTCAATTTCAATTCTACCAGGGTATTATTCAGCGGAAGGACTTGCATCGGCAATTACAAGTTCTTCAGGTGGGTTCCTAAATGTAGTCTATCTATCTGACCAAGGGAAGTTTTTATTCTCAAATGTAAGTGCATTTACAGTCACCCCAAATTCAGCTGAAGCTCGAGCAACCCTCGGAATTACACGCTCGTCTCTTTCTTCAAGTCGTGCGTCTTTAAACCCAGTGTATGCCAAAGATCCAGTATACAGTTCAACCTACATTGCACTGTCTGATACAATTGTCAACTTGTCAATAAATGAATACGTTTTTCTCGACATTCAGGAATTTAGGACAACAAGTGTCCTTGATGCAAAAAAGTTGATCAACGGAACAACAGAAGGATCTTCAATCAGAAGTTCATTTGGAATGATTCCAATGGACGTCCCTGGAGGATACGTCAAAAACTACAAAGAGACGAGTGATTACAAGCAATACGTTGAATACGATTACCCTATAGTGAAACTTGACAGGCTCACTGTACGGTGGATTGACAAAAATGGTCAGCTTTTAAATTTCAATAACTTTGATAATAATGCATTTACTCTTCGATTCAAGTGTATCTTTATAAAACCAGATCCTCCGCCTCCACCACTACTTAATGTTGAACTTGACAGAATAGTAGATGCATTGAAACACGCGCCTCCTCCACCTAAACCTCCCCCAGAAACAAAGGCGTGGGGTCGGTGGGTCATACTCGTCCTTGTAATTTCATTCATTGTAAGCTACATAGGATACGTTCGAGTAATAAAACCTTTACAAGAAGCCATAGGTACCAGAAAACCTGCTTCACCTATGAGACTTTATTAAATTAAGGACTAGGAATGATACACCTAAAACTTTGGTGAAAATACCAAATCGATTCATCTTACGAAGATAATAGTCTGACATTCCTGGAAATCGAAGTTCCATGCATTCCATTTCATGCATTCGGAGTTCTAGATAATCTTCAAGAATCATTCCAGATTTGTACGCAACAGAATTGTAATCATCAATCAGAAAAGGTTTAATCTTTTCAAAAAGTTGATTAGTAGTCATTGTAATCATTTAGTTTGTGTTCTTTACCTGGACAGTTCCTAGGAGTACAATGTCTACCAACTGGTTAACGCGTTTCCCGTATTCTGCAGTGCCTGGTTTTACATTCCCAGCTACATTAGTAACATTACTCCTCTTTTGAGTAATCCTGTACGTTGAACCACGTGGAAGTAAAATTTCAAGTTCATTCTGAAATGTTGAAAGACCAAACATCATCAGGCACTTTGATCCTTTCAATATAGTTATTCTTTGAAGAGCATGTCCTCTTGAAAAGTAATGACCTACATCTCCACTTACACTTGTTGAACAAAATCGTTCTGTTGTGTACGTATTGTCGACTGCACCTGACATGTACCTGTCATCTTCTACTCCTCGAAATGTAATGAATGTACGAGTAACTGATGGAGACTTTTTAATTATATCATTTAATTCATTTATAAACATACTAATTATAGTCTCAAAAGCCTTCATCCTCTTCTCTGCCTTGATCATTCTGCATACAATTTCATAATCCTGTTCAATAGAACCCGTATTAATCTTATAGAATTCACGAGCCTGGAAAAACATTGCAAAATAAGTGTCTTGATGAAATGTAAATCGATTAATATTGAATGTTCGATCAAGATATGCGTGAGCCCATTTATCTCCACTTCGAGAAAAACCAAATACCGTGAAAAGTTGTCTCAGTGTAAGACTCCGAATGTATGCATCTTGTTGAATCATCCATTTTGTGTCTATAATGTCAGAAAGACGCATATTATTCATCGAATTGATATTTCTGCCATACTTGAACAATAACTGTTTATGAAGAAGATACTGAGTATAAGGAACTGTGACTGATTGTGTCTCATATATAAACTTTGGAGGACCATTCACAAGAGATTCTTTCCACCCAGAAGATGACAACACAGTAGCCTTGAATCCTTTGAGTGTTGTATATTTATAAATCATTGTATTTGTTCTTAGCATGTACGCAAGAGGAGCAAAGTTTTTATTATTATTTGGCCCTTCAATGTTCTTCAGTTCTTTTAGCTTTTCTGAAAACTTTTTGAGCTTTTCAACATAGGCTGTATTCACAGCAGCAATGTGACTTGCACTTGGCTTAACTATAGGAACAAGTTTAGGAGTCTCAAGAGCCTTTTTTCCGGGAAATGTCCTCTTTATAATCCCATTTTTCACGACATACAACCGATTGTAAGTGTTTTTGTAAACCTTTAAACCGGTTGTCGTTACGTGCCCAGTGTTTACGTGTCCATTGGGTATTTTGTAACTTGTGTTTACTACTGGGTTGGTCTTAATCTTCGTCTTTCCTAAAAAAGACTTTTTTATAACACCGTTTTTAACAACAAATAAATTGTTTGAATTTGTCTTGTAAATTTTCAAGCCAGCCGCACTAAGTTTTCCAGTGTTTTTTCCAATTATTTCATAAAGTGGTTTATTTCCAACTAGCTCTGAATTGCCAACCTTGGCCAGCTTTCCTTTATTCGTTACTTTATAGTATTTACCTGTTTTAGAGTTTTTCCAAATTGATGTGCCGGGCACTGGTTCCATTGATAAAGTCTAAGATTTAAATTTGTACAGTACAAACAGAATGACAAGAATTGCAATCAAAATGAGTACTATATTTTGATGTGAAGGACCACCTGAACACCGTGCAGACCAGTACCGAAACGCCTTGTCATAGTCAATCTCGGGCTTGTTGAGCTGCGAATTGACGAGATTGTGAAGATCTACTGACCAACGAAATGGATCTGACCGATCAAATGGAAACATTGATAGATTTTCCTTGAGATGCTTCCCACATTGTTTGCATGGAAGAACACCTGGCATGGAATCAAAAAACTGTGAAAGTGATGCCGCCTTTTCGTCAGAAACATCGAGCCCTGCGCTCAAACAGGACATGTGAACTACTGACCAAAAATAAGGACCAAAAACTGTTGGACATATACTTGCCATTCTATTGTAAACAAATAATTTATTCCAATGAAAATAAACGCTTCATAAAAACTTTCATTCTAGACTCTTTCTTCTCAGGCTCTGGAGGAGGCGGTGGAGGCGGTGGAGCCGAAGGAAGTTTATGGAACATTGCAGCAGCTTCTCTCAGACGATCTGAATCCATTATTTGAATATAATGTTTAATGTTTATATAGATGCCTCTTGCTATTGTTCCAAATTCTATGAAAAATACAAATACTGCACCTCTCAAGAGAGCGGCTGAAGATTACTACAGAAAAGTGATGAATTATACAGTTCTAATTACACCTAGAAACGAAACAAACAAGGCGTTTAAAATTTTTAACAATGAATTAAATAAATATGAAAACAAATATCCACATATAACAAAATGGGATACTAGAGAATATATAAATAAAATTGGAAACCTTGTAGCTGCTAAATTTCATCAAATTAGACATCTTTTACCAAAAGTAATCAAAGAACGTACAGCCGCCAAAAAGATTCAGAGATTCTACATCAAAAGACTTTACACACCCTTACCTGGAGGAGGTCTTCCAAACTACGTACTGAAATCTGCAAAATCGACACGTTCAAACCTAAAAAAATAGTACAATTAAAGTAATATGCTCAAGACACTTTTGCTTGACATTGACGGTGTTCTGTTGCGTGACAAGAATTTGCAAAACCACGTAAATACAAATTGTAATCG
>Ga0114963_10001362_pt1 | contig 16852 bp, 22 predicted proteins | sample C_131016_EF_Meta_FD_87019 | JGI IMG/M metagenome (GOLD analysis project Ga0114963, IMG submission 87019) | Freshwater microbial communities from Lake Croche, Canada to study carbon cycling - C_131016_EF_MetaG | ecosystem: Environmental > Aquatic > Freshwater > Lake | place: Lake Croche, Canada...
CCGGCTTCATGGTATTTTTAGAGTAAATCACTAGGTTGCGCTTGTGCAACCTAGTGACAACCGCGTCCGCCGGCCGCGGCCGGCTTCATGGTATTTTTAGAGTAAATCACTAGGTTGCGCTTGTGCAACCTAGTGATAACCGCGTCCGCCCGTGGATGTTCCGACCGGAGGGAGGAACAGAGTTCTTTTCCGAGCTTGCGAGGAAAAGAACGCGACGGGCTATAAATAAAAATTGATTCTAAAAATAGGGGGAAAAAGAAACACACATTAAAAGATGAGTATAGTGAGTATAGTAAAAAAAGATAATGTATATTTAACTTATATTAATCAAGAAGGAGTGTTTCTATATCGATTTGATTTAGAAAAACTTTCTAATCAAATCGATCAGATGATTGCGGAAGAGGTTATTTGTACTTATGAAAATAATGAAAAAATCGAGAAAGAATTATCAGATGATTGGAAATTTACCGATGCAAAATATGAGGAATTAAAGTGTACACTTTTAAAAGATATAAACATTCAACTTAATAAAGCATTTAAAGAAAGATTTGAATTAAATTTATACGAAAATTTGCAATTAACTTATTATGGAGATGAGTGGGAGAATTATTTCCCTTTAGATTGGTGTTTTATATGGGATATTGAAAAATTTAGAGAGGAACCATTTTTCAGTTTAGTTATTACCAATGGCAATAACCACAATGACAAAACAAATGTCTATAACATACTTATAGACTTGGAGGAAATAAATACCACCCAATTTCAGTAGGGGCGCCGAAGGCGCCTATGAATTTTATTTAATTTTTTTCCTCATAGCGGAGCGGGAGGGGGTGAAAATAAATAAAAATTGAAAATTCAATTCAACAAAGAATCAACAAAGATTCAATAACATAATGTCGGTCTCATTCTCAACCTCACCCACAATTAACAGGCCGAAAAGATTAAAAATCCCAAAGGCATATAGTATTCGAGCAGGAATTCCAAAAGAATTTGAATATTATGACCCCCCTCCTAACTTACCGGAAACCACTACTGAAAATGCAGTAATAAATGCACTTCAGAATTATTCATACCGTATGGAAATGAGAAAGTTATTATATACTAAATTCAAGTATGAAAATCAATATTTTAACGTAAAATTAGATAAAAATAAAGCATGGCAATTGAAAATAATAGCAAGAAGTTTAAATATACCCAACTACCAAATCTTGAAAAAATCCGAACTAGTGGAACGATTAGCTCCGCGTATTTTCTTAAGTTTGAAAGGTATGAGAGATAATCATGTGCTGTTATTGAAAAACCTCATCTAATAAAATAGCATCATGGTATCCGGATGTGCCTATAATTATTTTTTTTTAATTAGATGAAATTTGTTGTTCGCGTGGGAGGATGATTGCGTGCAAAGCGCGGTAGTGCAAAGCGCGGTATTCTTTCAGTCCGACCCATTGGAATTTGTTCTCTATCTGGTTCATAATCCCATACTTCAGGTTTGTTACGAGGAAGTTGGTAAGCCATTTGGCTAGGTGATTCATACATGAATGCATTATCTTTACGAATACGAACTGCATGTGTAATTGGAACTGCTTGCGCAACCATAGTGTTTGTTAATTTACCAAATCGGTCTTCTTTATGATGTTTTAAATTTAAAGAAGAAGGACGTTTTTTTGTTTGTGAATTCTTCTTACCATATGATTTTTGAGTAAAAGAATTTCTTCTAGGTTTTGAAAATTTGGCTATATTATTATCTTCTTGTATTAAGTCAACTTCATGAGGGGTTTTTGTATTAATAATTTCAAAATTAGAAGGAATATTTACAGGTAAAATATTAAGATTAGATAAATATAACCTGATAAAGTTGCGTAATTTAAATAAAGACGCAGGAAGATTCGTTAACCGATTATTTTCTGAAATGTCTAATTTAACTAAATGAACTAATTTTCCTATATTTTTAGGTAAGTGAGTTAATTTATTTGTTGACACATTTAAGTCAATTAAATTAACTAAATTCCCTATACTTTCAGGTAAGTGAGTTAAACTATTTAGTGACACATCTAATTTAGTTAAATTAACTAAATTTCCTATACTTTCAGGTAAGCGAGACATAATATTAAATGACATATCTAATTTAGTTAAATTAACTAAATTTCCTATACTTTCAGGTAAGTGAGTTATACTTTCATTTTCTGAAATGGTTAATTGTGTTAAATTCGTTAAATTTCCTATGCTTTCGGGTAAATTTGTCAACATATTTCTAGATAAATCCATTTTTATTAATTTTGTTAAATTACCTATACTTTCTGGTAATTCTTCTATTTTATTTTCTGAAATAGTACATTCAGTTAAATTGGTTAACTTTCCAATACTATCTGGTAATTCATCTAAACCCTCCTCCTCATCTTCATCCTCATTAGGACAAGCATTTAAGCTAAGTATTTTATATTTTTGTAGGTTTGAATAAGTTAGTTTATCAATACTTTCTAAATCATCACATGTAAAAACCCCAATATTAACCCCCCCCCTTTTTTTAGTTTTTCTTTTTTTATATTTCATTATATTATTATGAGAATTTAGGGGAACCTTAGCGGTTCCCCTACTACCCCTCTCCTAGATACATTTCGTGGGCGCCGAAGGCGCCCATGAAATTTAATTTTCCCCCTCATACCCGGAGGGGTAGCTGAGCTTCCCTACTAAAATTGACTATCGCTTGGATGAAATGACAAAAGGAAATGGACGGAATAACCTTTAGCAAAGACCAACAAACTGCATTTGATTTGTATTTACGAGGGGGAAATGTCGCATTATATGGTAGCGCAGGTGTGGGAAAAACGGCTATTTTAAGGCACATAAAACGTGATGCTGAATCAAAAGGAAAGGTGGTTCAAGTGTGTGCCATGACAGGTTGCGCGGCGATTTTATTGGAATGTGGTGCCAAAACCTTGCATTCATGGGCAGGAATTGGGTTAGGAAAAGATGAAGCAAGTGATATTTTACCTCGTTTGTATCGTTCTGCGTTTTATAAGGAAATGTATCGCAATACAGACATTTTGATTTTAGACGAAGTTAGTATGTTGTCCATGAAATTATTTGAATTGGTGGATGACATTGCGAGGTGTTTGCGATTCCCTTTCAAACGGGAACATGCCCAATTTGGAAACATGATTGGTAATTATGTCCGGTCAACGTATCCATTTGGAGGTATTCAGGTTATCTTTTCGGGGGATTTCTTTCAACTACCCCCAATTGGAGACAGTCAACATCCAGCAACCCGAGCCTTTTGTTTTGAAAGCATAAGATGGGAAGAAACCTTTGGAGACAATCAAATACAATTGAAGCAAATATTTAGACAAAAAGACCCCATCTTTGCCACGATTTTAAATGAAATAAGGGTGGGAAAGTTGAAAAAATCCAGCAACGATTTATTGATGCAATATGTCCAACGCCCCGTACGCTTGGAAGAAACGGGAGGTATTTACCCCACTAAAATCTTCCCCACCAAACGCAAAGTAGACGCTTATAATATGAAAAAAATGTCGGATATTACCGACTCGGAAACACATATATTTAAATGGAAAGAATATCATGGAGATGCACTCCCTTCCATACCGCCCATGTGCAATGAACAAACCATGCTTCCTGTATCGAATTGTTCCAATGAGCAACTAGAACGAGAACTTATGTATTTAAAGAATAATATTTTATGTGATGCAGAAATTAGCCTGAAAATAGGCGCACAAGTCATGTGCATTTATAACTATGATGTATCCTCCCCACAACCCATTTGTAATGGGTCGCAAGGGATTGTGATAGGCTTTAGCCCCGCCCCCTCGGATGATTTTCAAAAATGGGGAAAAAAAACGGTATTCCCTGAAGTGCTATTTCAAAATGGTAGAAACATGCTTCTGCTTCCCCATAAATGGAGAAGTGACCGCATTATGGGAATTGCGATAGAACAAATTCCCCTGATTTTATCGTGGGCAGTCACGATTCACAAATCACAAGGCGCCACCTTGGACATGGCAGAATTAGATGTCGGAGGAGACATTTTTGAATGCGGACAAACTTATGTAGCCATGTCACGCGTCAAAAGCTTAGAAGGCTTATATTTAGCCTCTTTTGATTACAAACGCATTCAAATCAATTCCAAAGTACGCGCGTTTTATGACAACCTGGAAAACCGACTCGGAAATCCACCCCCCCTTCCCCTACCATCACCGCAAGACCCATCACCACCAACAACGCAAGCGCAAGCGCAAGACCAAGACCAAGACCACATTCCCATTGCAATAGCCGTTGCTTATACCACAGACGATATTCCTGAAGCATGCGTGAAAATGTAGGGAACCTCAGCGGCGAGCGCCAAAGGCGCAATAATTGTAGGGAACCTCAGCGGTTCCCCTACTACCCCTCCCCTAGATACATTCTGATTTCAATTGCGAGCGTTTAATTTTTTCCTCATAGCGGAGCCATCCGATTCCCCGATCATCCCCGAAAAATGAACATGAAAAGTATGAAAACCAATGGTAAATGTCCACGTTAAAATCTATTCAAAACCATGGAATGGTGATTGGCTTAACCGGTAAAAAGGGTTGTGGGAAAGATACGGTGGGGGATTACTTGGTTAGAAAATATGGATTTGAAAGAATGGCGTTTGCGGATGCGCTTAAACAAGTCTGTCAAACGGTATTTGATTTGACTATGGAACAAATGACGGATACCATTAAAAAAGAACAAATGGATGAACGTTGGGATACCACTCCTAGACAATTAATGCAAATAGTTGGAACGCAATTGTTTCGGGATAAATTAACCGAATGTTTTCCACATTTGAAAGGTAGTATTTGGGTAGGAATTGTCAAACAAAAAATCCTAAGAAGTTCAAAAAATATTGTGTTGACGGATGTTCGTTTTGAAAATGAGGCAGAAATGGTTCGCCAATTTAATGGGAAACTAATTCAAATAACTCGCATAGACAATAACCAATCAGATAAACATGTTTCCGAAAACATTCACATTCAAACCAATTATATGTTGGAAAATAACCAAACAGTAGAAGAATTATACCAAGAAATAGACAAAATAATAGCAGAATGTGATAAATATTATGAACAACTCGAGGAACAGCCCTTACCACCCCTCGCCTAGATATTGTCCACGGGGCGCCCTTGGCGCCTAATATCACAATATTTTTTATTTTTCCTCATATAGGGGAACCTCAGCGGTTCCCCTACCACCCCTCCCTTAGATTCCCCTTAATCCTTCAAATTGTGCGTCAAAATATGCTTAACTATCTCCCAATTTGGAGGGTCATTAGGTAAGAGGGTTTTAAACATATCACACAAATCGGGGAATCGAAATAAGCGTTCAAATGACATTAAATAAGTATAATCAGTATGTTTTTGGTGAAATTCCTTAAAATAGCGATTGGCCTGTTCTAGCTCGCGGATGGCATTGGGACGAGCAGATAACCACCCCGATTGACTTTGTTGTTGAATATTTTCACGAATGAGCAAGACACAGCGCAAAGAAGGAAAGAGTTCGCGAAATTCTTCCAAATAAGCAAGCCGACCATTTTCATAACGAATTTCCTTGAACCCCCATATACGAGCATGGGCAAACATTCCACGAATCATTGAACGTATTTGTTCAATTACGACATTTAAATCATACACATTATACCATGAAGGCTTGACATCTTTTTCAATTAATTCGGAATAAGTAAATCCATTCATTGGATGCGCAATCGTGCGCTTAATTTGACGATAAAATTCCAATAACGAATTTACCGCGCCCGCATTTTCCCCACAAAAGTGGGAATCGGGAACGGCTTCGTGAAACAGACGCTGAAGGGTGGTAGAACCCGACCGGGGCACCGCACAAATCAAAATAATTTGCTCGTCTTCAGACATTTGTATGAGGAAGGAAATTTCATAATCACTTTTGAATGTAAAGAAAAAATGACCACCATCCACTCAATAAAACAAATACACACACAACAATGAGAGTAAGCAGTTTGCCTCTTATTACCCTTATTTGGTACGACCCAAGTTGCCCTATTTTCAAAGATACCATGAATTTTATTCTAGAACACAAATTAGAGTTTTATAGCCATAAAATGAATGTTCCTTTCCCAACTGAAATTTATATTGAAGAAATCAAACAACAATGTATGTTTGATTTTTATTATGCTTTATTTATCGAAGGGTTAGTTTAGGTACTTACGAGATTAAATTTGATAAGTTGCCGGCCGCGTTCTTTTCCTCGCAAGCTCGGAAAAGAACTCTGTTCCTCCCTTCGGTCGCAACCTCCACCGGCGGAGGCGGTTGTCACTAGGTTGCACAAGCGCAACCTAGTGATTTACTCTAAAGAAACCTCAGCGGTTCCCCTACTACCCCGTAAAGCGCTTCGCGCGGGCGCCAAAGGCGCCTAATATTTTAATTTAATTTTTCTCTCATAGCCGGAGGCAACTTGGGAGAAAAAAAAGATATAACACGACAATTTTACGAACCCCACTCATAAAAGTCTTTAATTCTAGTTTGAATATCAAAAAATAATAACACTAATAATAATGGATACATTATCAACATAGAAATTATATTGGTAATTTTTCTTTTTGATTTTTGCCGGTCGCGACCGGCGGACGCGGTTGTCACTAGGTTGCACAAGCGCAACCTAGTGATTTACTCTAAAGAAACCTCAGCGGTTCCCCTACCCCTCCCCTAAATTCGTAAAGCGCTTCGCGTGGGCGCCTTCGGCGCCTAATAATTTATTTTATTTTTCTCTCATAGCCGGAGGCACCCAAGTCTTTCTGCATTTCTTTGGGTAAAAATAATAACACTAATAATAATGGATACAATACCAACATAGCAATTACACTGGTAGTTTTTCTTTCTGATTTTAGCTTGAAAAGAACAAATAATACTAAGGGAACACCTACTACCAACATTCCTAAAAAATAATAATACACAATAAAGGAAAGGACAAAGAAAAGGTTATTGAATACTTGATGAATACAATTTAATAAACTTAGTGAAGTGTAATAATCCATGGTGAGTGGGAGGAAGTTTATTTATTCCGACTCGGGCAGGGTACCGTTCAATTTTAGCCGGCCGCGTTCTTTTCCTCGCAAGCTCGGAAAAGAACTCGGTTTCTCCCTTCGGTCGCAACCTCCACCACCGGACGCGGTTGTCACTAGGTTGCACAAGCGCAACCTAGTGATTTACTTTAAAGAATCCTCAGCGGTTCTCCTACTACCCCTCCCCTAATTCGTATTGCGCTTCGCGCGGGCGCCGAAGGCGCCTAATATTTTATTTTATTTTTTCTCTCATAGCCGGAGGCAAGGAGATTCGTATTGCGGGGACGGGCTAAAATTGACTCTTAAATATTCTCTCTTCTTTAAATAAACAACCAGCCATGCAAATCTTCATCAAAACACTCACCGGAAAAACCATCACCTTGGAAGTAGAACCAAGCGATAGCATTGAAAATGTCAAGGCAAAAATACAAGACAAAGAAGGCATTCCACCCGATCAACAACGCCTTATTTTTGCAGGAAAACAACTAGAAGATGGACGCACCCTACAAGACTATAATATTCAGAAAGAATCAACGCTGCATATGGTGTTGAGGCTGCGAGGGGGCATCTGAATATAGTATGTACGGACTAAGAAAATTGACTTATAACCTCCTCGGAAAATAAACCAAACCATGTCCACCACCGCCACCACCCCGCAAGCACAAGCAACTTACCCAAGCGAACAATTTGGAGGAAAGAAAACTCCTACAAAAATAGCAAATCAAATTCGGTATCTAGATGCCAACACGATTGAAGTGGAATTGACACAAGGACAAACTTTTCGAACCGACGCTAAATATATTGACTTGGTTAAAACCTACAAACTATCTGCCAAAAAGAGAAGCAGAAACGAAAACAAATTTTATGTCGTGTATCAAGTGAAAAAAGAATGTAATTTGTTTACGAAATTAATTTGCCCAAATTACAAAATTGTTCAATATATTGATGGGAATTCTCTGAATTTATGCCAGTCTAATTTGAAAGAGACCGGAACAACCATTGTCCCGGTTAATTTGGCACAAATTCCCATTACGGTTGGGAATAACAAATTTATGAATGAGGAGTTAGTTCAGCAAGTATTAGAGAAAAAAGAAGAACATAAAGATGGAGAAATTCAGTACGATTGTTTTCAAATACCAATCGAGACCCCTGAGTTATTACCCAAACACAAATGGATTTTAGGGAAACCCGGAGGGTCATGTTTTCAACGTAGCGGAACCACCACGTATACCGCCACAATTAAAGACCCTGAAAACAAAGTATCCTATACCAAAACCTTTAGCGAAAAAGCATACAAATCCGTTGAAATGGCAAAAATACAAGCCGAAAAATGGCGAATTCAATCTTCTTATGACTTGAACATGACCAAAAATCTTGTTCGCATTTTGGATGACCATACCATGGAAGTACAAATCACCAAAAATAATATCATGCTAATGGACTTGGTATTTTTAGAGTTGATTCAACACATTCCTTTGTTTTCTACTTGTGGAGGTTCGGAAAATAGTCAGTATTATTGTTCAACGGTTATTAACAGTGTAATGTATCATTTTGCTAACTATATTACAGGATTTAAAATGGTTGACCACATAAACAATAACCCACTAGATAATCGCTTACAAAATCTTCGTCCTTGTACCTATTCTATTAATAATATGAATAAACAAGAGCACAAATATAACATTCACCCTCAAAATGGGGAATTTCGAGTAGAATGTAAATATAAAAATAAAGAATATTACAAAGTATTTTCCAATATGGAACAAGCCAAGGTATTTAGCGACAATATTTTTGATATTCAATTGGATGAGCCTGAGTTGATATTTACTGGCAAAGAATTTATAACAGATTTTGAATTACTTATGAAATTAATTCAAGACCAAATTGTCCTGTTTACGGAAAATACGATTCATCATATTGAAAATTATCTTCCGTTTATTACTTTTCCTCTCGCTACCAAAGAAAAAATGTTTCAACACTATCATCAAATTCAAACACGACGCATTAATTATTTACGCGCAAAATTATCTCTTGTAGAGGCAAAATTTAATGGCTTAGCGGGCGCCTTCGGCGCCTAAGAATTTTCTTTTTCTTTTTCCTCCTAGCCGGAGGCCATTAGAAATCCATCTTGCGTAAACACAAATATTTTTTCGAGGCGGGTGGGGAACGGCCACCCCATCCTCCACAAGTGAGGTAAATTTCCGCCCCATGATACTGAACAGGAAAATCATCGAAAGAAGTATCGGGGGAATCCAGCCATACTTTGGGGTAGCAACAAGTGGAAGCCAACCCGAAATTCAAAAGCAAATAATGCAACGTCTGTAAATCCACCCACAAATGATTCCATTAGCCGGCCGCGGCCGGCGGACGCGGTTGTCACTAGGTCGCGCAAGCGCAACCTAGTGAGTTACTCTAAAAATACCATGAAATTTATTTAGTGTAGTGCGCATTGCGCACATAATTTTTAGTAGGGAGTTAAATAACGGGTCCGGAAGTATTGTAAGATTGTAACGTACAGGAATAAGAATTCCCAGTATCTGAATCCAAATAAGATACAGGTAAACTTTGTTTAGGAGGGCAAGGACAATTGCAAGGAAAATAGGGAAGCATTTGGGAAGCATTTGCAGTAATAATCGCCCCAGTATTATTCATTTTAATAGTATAAATACCATTATTAACAGAAAGAATAGTTCCTTTGTTGTAAACCGCCGATGTAAAATCATCAGTGGATACCCAAACAGAATTTCCGACTTTATATTGGTAAATTACCTCTGAAATGTTAGAAAAGGGCGGTATACTAGGAGGAGGTAGAGATTGGGTGGGAAGACAACTACAATTATAAGTCAAGGCGGTTTTAGTGGTTTTGCCTCCATAAATCGGCATGGCACGATTAAAGGGAAGATAAGGAGTGCCATAATGGGGGGGTAAGATACCAGGGCGCAAAGGCGCCTTTCCCTTTATGCGCGCTAAATATCTTGCATAAGAATTATGCTTGATGTCTACACCGGAACCTCCTGGAGTTAATGCACCAGGGCGCAAGGCCGTGATGGTACGTTTTCCACGATAACTAGATAAGGGCGTTAATCCGGTTCCATTGCTTCCATAAATCGAACCTCTGGCCGATAAATTGGGTTGAATATGTGGATGAGAACGGTCACTCATTTGATTCCAATTGACCCCAGGGGGTGCTTCATACACCGAACCATTGATTTCAATGGGTGTGTAATGCAGTAAAGGGGCTTGATATACACTTAAAGATGCCGTATTTTGAGTAAGAAGACTCGAAGCAACACGGCAAGTATGCTGAATTAATTTGAGACGTTGATACTGAGAAGCCGGGTCCAATCCCGATAAATTCAAATTACAACCTCTACAAGAAACAAAAGGTTGCTGAAGCTGTTTATAATATGCATATAAATTCCCTTTATTTTTAATGACTAATGGCGCAACATAATTGGAAGAAGTCATTTATATAATGGCTATATTTTTCATTAAGTCCTAAAAATGACGGGGGAGAAACCGCCTACTTTATACTAAATGAAGGATTTTCAGTTTGTACATCAAGAAAAAATCTATCAAATTCATTGCGGAAACAATGCTAGAGAAAATTGGCGTATTATTGACCAAGCCGAGCCCAATGATTTATGGTTTCACTTACAAAATTATCCCAGTGCACATGTCATCTTGGAAGTAAAAACACTACATATCCCACTAGAAGTAATGAGTCATTGTGCACAAATATGCAGAGAGCAAACTCATGCTAGAAAAAACAATAAAGATTCGGTAGAATATACCGAAATTAAATATATTAAAAAAACCGACATACTAGGACAAGTTACTACCAAAAATTTACGGATAGTAAATTCACTCTAAAAATTACTCAAATATTTTCTTATAACTATTCAATGACCTCTTCGCGTCCCAATATTAATTATTATATAGAAGAAACGGATGAATATGGGGAAGAAATAGAAGACATATATGTACCTACCACACCAAAGACGGCGCCAGCTCCTGTCGCCAAACAATCCAAAAAGATGGAATTATTAGATAAAATACAAAATAATTTACATGGCAATGGCAGACCAACCAGCAGCACCATCAATTACCCCGAAATTCCTACCCCCAACCTCCCCTCCCAACTACCTCCCCAGCAAGCAAAAAGCAAAGTCAAGACCTTGGATGATTTGTTGAAAAAAATGCGGGTACAATATATCGATGAAAATCATTTACAGTATCAACCTCATTCCATTGCCATTGGCCCACCAAGAATCTATGAAGAATCTTACCCGGCAGAAATTCAACAACCCTTTACCGACCAACAAATAAAACAACACATTTTAAATGAAAAAATAAAACGAAGAATTGCGGAATTAAAATCCTCCCAAATTAAATCCCGAAAATTAATTCTACCCAATCAAAATATTCAAGTTGCGAGAGGAAGTGATGATTTGAATAAATTATTTGGATTCGTTGGAAGGTAAGACAGGGCAATTATTTTTTTCCTCATAAAGCGGAGCGCATGCGGAGCGGAGCGCATGCGTTGATTTGTATGAAAAAAAAAGGAAAATATAAATGCAAGAATGCAACAATTCAATCCAACTATGCTAACAAAATCAAATATTCATTTAATTGTGATTGGAAAAAGAGCTACTGGGAAAACCACTTTATTGATGGATTTATATCAAAAAATTGGAAAACCAATCGTAAGAGTGTTTACACATAATGAAAAAGAATGGAACCATCTTGTGACATCAGAAAATGCGTGCCAAACAGTTGATAATACATTGTGTATTGTAGATGATTTACCCGATTTTTCATGGCCAATGAATGGCCAAAAACGACCTATGTGGGTATCGATGGCCTATCCCCAGGGAATTCGCCCAGAATTTCGCGAAAACATCGACTATCTTTTTTTGTTCAAAGATACACATCTAGGCTTTTGTAAAAAAATATATGAAATGTATTGTTCGAATATTTTTCCTAGTTTTGAAGATTTTTATGCTTTATTTGAAAAATATACCCAAGAATTTCAGTGTTTGGTGATTCATCTTAAAAGCAATTCGGAGGAAAAAGTGTTTTGGTACGTAGGCCCTAATCCAGATGATAATTTTCTTCACAAAGAACAATAATGCCCATCCGAATGTCATTAATGATTGATAATCCCGCTGTACAAGCGCAAAAACAATTATTATATTATAATATTCAACAAACACAAGAACGACAAGCTTATATGGCTAACTCGGGGGGGATTAATTTCCGTAGTTCGATGATTGACCGCGTTCATAAGGCCAAACCTGGATGTTCTTCTTGTGGTAAAAAATAATTGTGTCCGTCCGTGGACGATTTAATGCCATCCGCGTGAAGGAAATCCGGTATTGGTATTGTAATTATAGTTATCTACGCAATTGCCTTTGGTGTTCATCATGATAGGGGGAGGGTTGGCTAGTGCGGATTCACTGGCGCTGAGTGTTCCTCCTAGTGCATAGTTGGGAGTATAAGGCATATTATTTTGGTATTGGGAATAACCTCCACGATGTCGTCTGCGAGTGCGTGTTCGCCGACTACGGCGACGACGGGTGGGTCGAACACGAGGTTTATGTCGGCGCATACTCTTATATTTGCGAAGTAAATTGCGCCTTTTTCGTCGGCCACCTCCTGAGCATGCAACTTTCGAATGCAATGCCATGACATTCGAAGCAGGTTCGGGTAAAATATTAGGATTGACGGAAGCAGGGGTGGTAGTGTTTCCAAATAATCCTGGGAAATTAGAATTATCTATGTTTACTAATTTTGATTGAATTCCTTGATACAAGGTAGGTTCATGATACTCCCCCATTATAATAGATACCGAATATTAATGATTCCCCCCCTCCCCCTTACGCTTCCCCTCCCTCCTGTATGGTTAATTACCAGTATAGTCGCCCTTTTGTTGGCACCTCATTTATCCTTGTTTATCTTTTTTTTATTCGGGCAAGTTATACTTGTATGTTTGGGGGAATGGTTCCCACCCTCTTCACACCTAGAATTAGAGGTATTGACTCTAGCGTATGATGCGGGGTTTTTACCTTACCCATGGAATATTTTACTTGCCATGTATATCGGCGGGTTTATCGCCTTGTCCACCCATCCCATTCGATTAGGTATCATTGCCTCTGTTGGAGGCATGATATCTTATAGTATTCGCTGGATACATTTACATGATAAACAAGGCAAATTAGTGGCAAAACCCGATGAGCACTATTATCCTTGCGGATGGAACAACAAAATAAAAAATTGAATCATCCATTAAAAAAATCTGCATCACCATTACAATCACAATGACAACAATTGCGTATAAATTTAGTTCAAATAGTGAAATAATATTTGAGGGGGTAGATAAAAATACAAAGTTTGAAATAACATTTGATTTTGAAAAAACCTCTAAAGAAAAGGTTGAATTGTTTCATCAACATATTGAAGACTTAGATTATGATACCCCCCGAACCTTGTCATTTTCAGATAATTCTTACATTAAAATTTATATTGAAAACTCCAAAAAAAATATCATAGAATTTAAAAAGAATGGTGTATTTTTAAGATTTAACTTTTCATTATCACCGGAAACTTTACAAGAAATATTTGAGGATATAATGATTGATTTAGATTATTAAGGCGCCGAAGGCGCCCGCGCGCGGAGCGCGCAATAATTTTTTTTTTTCTATGGCCTCCGGCTATGAGGAAAAATTAAAAGAATTTATTAAGCGCCTTCGGCGCTTGCGCGCTCGCGCGCAATAATTTTATTTATTTTTTCCTCATACCCTCCCCTAGCTATGGCCATTAGGCGCCTTTGGCGCTCGCGCGCAATAATTTTTTTCCTCAAAGCCCGGAGGGCATCGCATCCCTTTAACGGATGCTTATTATAAATGACAAGAAAAAACAAGAAAAAATCACCTAAAACGAGAAAGGTGGCAAAACGAATACTGGCCATGCACAAAGACCCGACTTCTGTTTGGGGAAAAAACAAGACATTGGAAACCTTTTGGCAAAGTTTGGCTAATGGGAAAAAAGTGGTGATAATTTATACCAACGGCAAACATCAGTATACCTCGGTTCCAACCAATTACATTAAATTTTATGAAGAGTTGGGTAAAAACAAAGAGGTGGAAGCAGTATTATCCAGTAATCGGTCGCAAGATGCTTATGAAAGGCTTTTGTATCCAAAAGCAAAAGACCAATCTGTAGAACACGTAATTCAAAATTATAAAAAATATTTCCAAACAAAAATAAAGAAAAAAGTACGATACCCTTAAGATACCCCCTCGAAAATGAGTATAAAGTATCTTGCCAATATCATGAAATGCTTTCCCCACCAGCCGAACCTGCTACCACCTCCACCACCACCCCCACACCCACACCTCAGCCACCTTCAGTGTTGGCGATGCAAGTGGAAACGCATGCAGATGCGCTCAACTTGATTATTACTTTTTTGAGAATTGCCAACAAAAGAGGTGCATTTACCTTGGAAGAATCCAGTAAAATTTACTCTTGTATTCAAATGTTTGAAAAGCCTCTCCCCTAATTCCAAGAAGGCGCCTTTGGCGCCGATGAATTTTATTTTTATTTTTTCCTCATAGCCGGAGGCCGCTCCGTTAGGAGGAAAATAATGCATTAATATATATGAAAAAACCAAAAACACGAAAGAAAACGAGAAAACAAAAAATGCGAGGAGGCCAACATAAAAAAATTGCATTATTATTTTTGACCAAAGCGGGCATCATGCATTTATCCGAATGGAAAACTCAAGGATATGAAAACGCAAATATTTATATTCATCCTAAAATACCGGGGAAAAATAGTGATTGGAATCGATGGGAAGTAAGCAATCCAGTTGCCACTAAATGGGGAGATTGTAGTATTGTGGAAGCAACCTTGTTGTTATTACGAGCAGCCTTGCAAGAATCGCAAAATTACTATTTTGTGTTGTGTGCGGAGGATTCTTATCCATTGATATCTTTTTCGGTATTGCAAGCCAATTTACTACGGCAAAATAAATCGATGGTACAATGCCTTAGTAAAAGAGAAAAGAAAAGTTCGCAATGGTGGATGTTATTACGTAGAGATGCAGAAGACCTAGTCACCAGCCCACAACTTTCCACCACGATAATGACATTAAAAAAAAAGAAAACCGCGTGTGATGAGTATTTTTTATTGAATACCTTGCCTCAATTACATTATGATAATCGAAACACGCATTATGTAAAGTGGATAGAGGAGATGGTAAGGGGGGTGGTGGCCAAACATCCTACGACGTTTCGGCGTTTGTTATCAGAGGATATTGCGAGAATGCGTGGGTGTTTTTTTATTAGGAAAACAACGCCGGATTTTCTGCCAACCCCCCCTTTGGTAGGGGAAGAAGCATGGTTAATTATTCATGGAACTGAATCTCCTGCGAGAACCTTGCCCAATCAGCCCATTTTTATTTTGAATTTGACTGATACCACGCCCCCTACCTCTCCACATGTGGTACAAATTTTTTCCTGTGTTTGGAATCAAGTGGAGCCAGCAAAACAAGGATTAGTCAACTATTTGACTACCAAAGCCGGCTTCCAACACGTTCATGTATTGGAAGAACGAGCACGAGTGTGATAGCGATTCTTAATAACACATTGATTTGTTCCATTGGTTATTTACGCGGGAAATATAAAAATAGCCTATAATTTTAAACTCAACCTCGAAATATTCTTCATCGGATTCCTCTTTTATTTGATGAATAATAAAGGGATGAAAAGGTTGATATTGTTGATTATTATAAATAATCATATAATAGGGTAAATGTACCCAAAAGCAAAGTGTATTATTTTGTATTTTGGGTAGGTGGGTTAAAAATTGGAATTTTTCTAGAGGGATTTGCCACCAAAATGTCCCATCTCGCCAACGAACTTCTCGTAAATATTCTGCAATTTTACGCACCAATTCGATTGGTAATTTTTTCATATCCATATTTTATTGTAAATCTGAATAGTAAGAATTTATATAGTCATTTTTATAGGGGAACCTCAGCGGTTCCCCTACTACCCCTCCCCTGTAAACAGAATTGTGCCTATTTGTTGGCCTTATTTGTAGTATCGATATAATCCAAATCCTATAAATCCTACCAAAACGGACCATAAAATTAAATGGTCAAGGGTGTTCATGGCTTGGATTTGTTCTGGAGCCAATTCGCGAAATCGTTGTTGATAAGAGGGAGGTTTAAAGGGTAAAAATAGATATTGTCCGAAAGGGATGATGGTAGGTTCCAACAATCCGAGTTGGCATTGATAGATACTATCGTACCATGCCATTAAAATGTAAGGGAACCAGAGACAAAATATTAGAAAATAGATATTGCGTGGAGGTGCAAACCAATAAATACCCACAATCATCAAGGTAAACAAAATACATTTCAGATTTAAATGAAAGCGAAGACCAAAAAGCCCTCCTGCCATTTTGTTTATATATTGATGTGATTTTACTGAATACCCCCTTGCTATATGAGGAAAAATTAAAAAAAATAATTATTGCGCGCGTAAGCGCGCTGGCGCCGAAGGCGCCTAATAAATTCTTTTTTAATTTCCTCATAGCCGGAGGCAAATAGTTGCCCACTTCGTGGGATGGTATCCTAATTTTTTTTTATTCCTTTTAATCGGATGGCACTCTGCTCCCCTAGATATGAGGAAAAATTAAAAAAATAATTATTGCGCGCGCTTGCGCGCTGGCGCCGAAGGCGCCTAATAAATTCTTTTTTAATTTTCCCTCATA
>Ga0114963_10001367_pt1 | contig 16819 bp, 4 predicted proteins | sample C_131016_EF_Meta_FD_87019 | JGI IMG/M metagenome (GOLD analysis project Ga0114963, IMG submission 87019) | Freshwater microbial communities from Lake Croche, Canada to study carbon cycling - C_131016_EF_MetaG | ecosystem: Environmental > Aquatic > Freshwater > Lake | place: Lake Croche, Canada...
GAAAGTGACCCAAGTCCGAAGGAGGAAGAACCAGTTTTGTATCAGTTTCGATGATGGTGATGAAGGTTGCTACGAGTTTGGGGATCCTGAAGTTGTCTTCTTACCGACGGAGGACAATCAATGGCGGTCGATCCCGTCGGAGGATTCGCGACAAGGTCTTGTAGATCAAAGGTTGCGCGTGTTTTGCACTCTCTGCTCAGCAGTCCTGGGTAACCAAGAAAGCTGTGTTTGCGCTCGGTGCAGAATTACTGCGTACCATGCCGAATGCCTTGGCGTCGATCGGGCCTCTTCTGAGTTTTTATGCCCGTTTTGCAGATCTGAGCTTGCAGATCTTGGTCGCCGACAATTTCCGCCCTCTAGGAGCACCGAAATCATATCCGCAAAGGAGACTCGGATTTGTTTCGGCTGCGGATGCCCGATCACCAAAGTGAAAAACAAGATGGAGGCTGATGAGTGCAGATCTTGCAAAGCCATCTTCGGCCGCTGCTGTACTTCGCGAACGAGCAATATACCTTTACCTTTTACGTGTCCTGCGTGTATCGGAATCTTAGCTCACGATGTCGCTCTTGGATATTGCTTTCAGATCAATTCAGATCGCGTCAGGTCGATTGTGGGGCCAGAAAATTGCGGAGATAGAAGCTGCAAAAAAGAAGCTCTCTTTTTGGACGAGTTTGGACTAGCCATTGCCTCTCTGCAAGATACGTGTCAGTGGGAGCTTTTACAAAAGAATCTTCCCACCGCCATGCAACAGTTACGTTTTCAAGTTGAATTAGGAAAAGATCCGTCTTTGGGCCCATTTCACCTATTGAATCTATGGGGTATGGAGGGTGGACCCGATTACGAGCTTGTTGAGAAAGCGTTGCGGCTTTTTGCGCAGCATGCGGAGAAGAAGGCAAGGCAAGAGCTGGAATTGCTGCGGAGCAGTGCCAAAAAAAAATATCCCCCCCGCATCGTGGCACAAAAACAATCTCCTTCGACTGGAATCAAGATGGGATATGTCACGGCTGATCTCCGACACACTCCATGGTGGCAACTAAAGAAGGCAGCTCTTCTAGCACTTGCGTCGAGACACACCCTCTTCCTTTTTAGCAGACCTCCCGTTCAGCTTGATGGTGACCCGCATTACTTGGCTTTAAAAGGTCTTTGTACCATAATAGAATTCGAGGAGCATGCCAGCGATGCGTCAGTGGCTGAGTGTATCCGTACATATAAACTAGACGTGCTTATGGATGCAGGGGGTCCGACCTTTGGCTGCTTTACAGGAGTAATGGCTCTGCTGCCAGACATACTTCGAGGGGCGCATCTGGGATACCCAGGGACTCAGCCAGGCGGCCACATTGACTTTACTGTTGTTGATCAACATGTGGTTATTCCTGGCGAAATCCAGGCGGAGAAGGCTGAAGAGGCATTGATGTATTTGGGCTGCTACCAACCGAATGACTCTTTCCGCACCAGCGTGGCAATCTGTCCAGTTCCAGAAACCACTCGATCAGACTGGAATCTCCCAGATAACAAATTCGTGTTTGCGTTTTTTTGCCGTCTTGGGCGGATATCACAGCCTCTGATAGAGGCCTTCGCCGAGATTCTTACCGCCACTCCGAATACTGTGCTCTGGATTCGAGACACACCGTCGCCGGCGGTCATGAGGGTTAAGAGGCGCTTCTTGATCAAGGGGATTGCCGAAGGCCGCTTAATTCTCGCCAGCGATGTACCAAACGAGGAGCACAAGGAACGGCTGAGGCATGCAGACCTTGGTCTTGATTCAAATATCTATTGCGGTCATACAACAACCAGCGATTTTTTGATTCGAGGGGTGCCCTATCTTGCACTGATGGGAGGCTGGTGGCAGGCGCGCGTCAGCACTAGCCTGGTCAATAACATGATGGGCGATATTGCCAGCGAGTTTGTGTGCTGTAGCCTGGAGGACTTCAGGACAAGGGCCATACACTTTGCCACAGTCGGTAGCGAGGATCTGAAAGGACACCGTGCCCAGATCCAATCAAAAGTGGAGTCGGGGCTGGGGATTTGCGACGGTGAAAGTTGGGTTTCGGACTATGAGAGGGGAATCCTGGAGTTTGTCCGGCAGAAGCAAACGGCAGCAACCGGAACGCGTCTGCCAGATGTATTCCTTTGCAAGGTGGTCAACGAAACTACTACGGAGCGTTGTCGAAAGGTTTTGTGTGAGCAGGGAAACGTTATCGGGAATGGCATGCACCTGGATCATGCAGCGACTTGTGCAAGTGCAACCTCGGGCGTCGATGCTGAAGAGCAAACGTCGAAACGCCAATCTGACCCGAGTGGCGCAACCTCCGAGGCAAAGCGCCTTAAGACTGTCCACCAAGCGGTAGCACTGACCAGCAACGATTCACCAGTTCAGAAAGGTGTGAACAACGCAGTCTCTCAATCTGGTGCCGTCCGCCGTACCAAGGCAGAAAGGCACAGACTTCGTTGGCTATTTGAGTTGAACAAGACGGACCCTGATCAAGCCCGGCTACAAGCCTACACCTTTCTCATGGAGGATATGCCTGCGGGTCGCGAAATAGCACAGTATCAGAAGGAAGATGGATCTTTGATGTATGCCATACAACTGCCGTGTGAGATACCGAGGGTAAGCGCTAAAAGTGGCAAAGCAAAAGGTCTATCCACCGAGGTGCCCCTTTTGTACGTGAGCAAGGCAGTTTCTGGCCGTGGCAGCGATTTGTTCTGCGGGCAGGAATTTGAATCTGGGATGTTTATGACAGGATATGACGGCGCGTTGATGCACAAGAGTGAATTGGGAGAGGGAGATTCCATTGCCCACAACATATCGCTCGCTTACTCCCTTGGTCTTTTCATTGATAGTAGTCGGATTAAGGACTGTGAGCTTGTGCGGCAATCCTCGCTGGGTTCCAAGATCAACCACGACTATCGCAGCAGCAATGTGAGGTTCGAACGTTTCGATTGGGTTGGGCCAATCTCTCATTTTTCATCTTCTTGTTGGGTAGTTGCCAAGGATAGTGGATCTAAGCACGCCATGCTGAAGGCGTACTACACCGGCAGTGCTGCTGAGCGAGACCACGGTATTCCGAGAAGGATAGTGGCTGAGGGAGAGAATCTGATCCCTCCAAATGCGCTACAGGGTGTGCAGCCTCTTGTAACCGAGGCTATGGAAGTGCTCCGCAAAAACCTTGGACTGAACTTGGTCAGCATTTGTGGTGCAGGATCCGAAGGAGTGGCAGTTGAGGTCAGCCAGCATGACGTGCAGGAGACATTTGTTGTGAAGCTCACAAGTCAACCAGTCCATGCTTTGAAGAGGGGGGGCGTCCTGTGTGAGGCTGCACTCTTGTATCAAGCGACAAGGAAGCAAGGCTGCCAAGGCATTGGCATTTTTTGCCCAACGCTCGAGAAAGATATCGGATGGGGGACTTGCCCTGTTGCCCTCCTCAGGGCGAATGGACAGCTAATCGGCGCGCTTGCAATGCAGCATTTCGACGTGGATGGCAGCTTTATTCGGAAAAAATTGAGTGAACGATTCATGGTGGGTCGCGAGTCACAAAATGCAGAGGCTGTGCTTCGAGATATGCAAAGTGTTTTGCGTGGAACCATGCAAGCGACGGTGTGGATGCACGCAAGCGGCTTGGCGCATGGGGATTTGAAGGATTCCAACATGTTGCTGAAACGACTGAAGCAAATCCCGAGGGATACACGTGTCGCATTTTGCGTTGTGGAGGGCATCACATACCAGATCGTGTTTGGTGATTGGGGCCACGCTCGATGGTCGGGACAGTCAGACACGGCCATCCACGTGTTCACTAGGGGAGGGAAAGAGCACGAAACCACAACCCTCCTCGATGTTCATCCAAAGGAGAGTTTCACTCTGGTGCAAGCCCGAGAATTGAGTAAATCATATGGCCACAAGCTCCAAACCCCGTTTTCGTTTGTGCACCCCGGATCAGGAACTGTTTCGTCACGCTGCCCGAACCATGATCGCGAGTTCCAACATGGACAAGGGGCCGTTCAGCGCCTCTTTGATCAGGCGGCGGACATGTGGGCCTTGGGTGTATTCAGCGTGCGTGTTTTAGCTCCGCCGTTTCGGCGGCCTCGTGATAATTGTGGCCAGGAATGGGCTGAAGGACTATGGAAGGCCAGCGAGAGGGCTGAGAAGCAACTTAAAGCTCTGAAACCATCATCTGGAGGAAAGAGAGCGAGTGAAGCGTTGCATGCGCTGTCAGTCCCTGAGGATCGCGGATCCTGGATAGCAGCCATGGTCCGTGTGCTGTACCAAACAGATCGTTGGCCAATCCTGTCGGGCTGTTTGTCAGGGGACTGTGGATCTCAGTGGTTGTCTTTGTTGGACCTGCAGCAAGGCCTCTTAAGATTTACCAGCGAGGATCGCTTAAAGGCAAATGATGCACTAGAGCACATGTTTTTTGGCTTGAACCTCTGATTTATTTGGCAGGGCACTTTGGACTTGGCAGTCTATTTGAAATTGGCATAGTCGGTTCAATAAATCTTTTGGGGTCAGTCAATTTGTGAAGATCCTAATAGCGTTTAGGGACAGCACTGCAGATAGTTGCAGTGATGATCTGACTCAAATGTCAACTCCACTGGTTGCGAGTCCATGGATTGGACACAGATGCAGACAGTGTCAGAGCCTTATGTGTCGCCATAGCAGCGGCTAAGCAGCCTGTGTTTTGAGAGGTAGTGATTCTTTGCTTTCAAGTGATGCCACTGTGATGGTGTATGATGTAGATATGTGTGGAGTGAGCGCATTACGAAACCACCATTACCACTGGTTTCGGGTCTGTGCTGAACTGCAAACTACTGTATTACTCAAATCACTGCAGTGCTACAGATGCGCTTGTCAAGAGCTATGCTTGTCAAGATCGTAGCTCATCACTGCTGGTCTTTTTTCATCACTGCAGTGATTTGAAAAAAGTAGCTCGAAGCTGATCGTAGCTCATCACTGCTGGTCTTTTTTTATCGGCACTGAGTGGTAGTAACTTGAAGGCTAAGTTATCACCGCTGCTGGGACCAACTAAGAAACTACAACTTTGTCATCAACAGGGGAGAGCACAGACCGACACAGATGTAGAGAACTGTGTTTAATGCAAACAGCAAAAAACGGAACGACCTCTCTCCGTGTTCGTACGATTTCCGTACGAACACGGAGAGAGGAACGACCTCTCTCCGTGTTCGTACGATTTCCGTCATACAGCAAGTAAGATGTTGGCGTGGCGTTGAGGGCCCAAGAGCAGCTATTCGGATACTCTGGATCGCTTCTGCTGACAGGCATATTAGCAACACATTCGGAAAAAAACCAGCTCAATCTGTATAAATAAAAACTCACCAGCCCAGTAGTTAGGGCATTACGTACTGCCTCAACTGCTGCACGCAAGTTTTCGGCTTGTTCATGCGCTGCATCAGCGACCTCGAAGAGCTTCAGAAACGCTGCTTTGGCACTTTCCGGAACGGCATCGGTGTTGAAGTCCTTGCTTGCCGACATCCCTCGCTTGAGAGATCGTCCGTCACAAGGCAAAGTGGAGCCACTGACCATTGAAGCGGAGGAGCCAACATCACTGCTGATTTCGTCTCCGCTGTTTTCCGTGCCAAGCTGGAGAGACTGATCGCAATAATTCAGGAATGCTTGGTCTGCGCCACTGCGTTCATCGCATGGGGCTGCATGGCCTTCAAGTGCAACCACCAAATCAACGCTAGAAGACACCTTGACTTGATCAACGGATGGAAGATTTGCAGAAACCGTCTCCGCAGAGCAGCCGCCTTGATTTTCACAGTCCTGATATAAACATCAGGGTCACTTCAAGTCGGACCCAGAGAAATGCCCATAAATGGTTCAGGACGCCATATTTGGAAGAAAAAAATACCGCAGTTGATACTTGTTCGAAGGATATTTCTACAGCCGATTTGTCACAACCGAATGCCAACGTTTGAGCTTCAGTCCTCTGCCCAGCAGCCTGCTTACCAAACCAATCAACTTGAAACTCCAAATATTGTGAATCATGATGAACAACTGAACGCGCCTCACTGAACACGATGGCAGCAGCTGAAGCGTCGCCAGAACAGTCAACATGATCAGGGGATAAAAGCTTTCTAGCAACCTTTCGTGCAGAGCCACTGTCGGCATGGGGCTGCGCAATAAGATTCAGGAGCGGTTGAGTTGGCAAGTGAACTAAAGTTGACGCACTACGCAAATCGGTGTACCTGTATTGGTATTGGAGTGTTCGTATCATCTTCGCTGCCTGCCCACGAAAGCGATTTTATGTCCGGTGGCGTATAGACCAGAGTGCTAACCGGGGAACCTGCATTGTTGCCGTTTTCGGCCTGGTGCACGACGGATGTTTTATCCGCCGATTTGTCTCCACGTTGGCTAACCGGGGAACCTGCATTGTTGCCGTTTTCGGCCTGGTGCACGACGGATGTTTCACCCGCCGATTTGTCTCCACGTTGAGCTTCAGTCCCCTGCCCAGTTATGATTGAAGATCAGCCAATCTTTGCGTACAAAACCAAGAGCAGGAGCACAACATTCTTTACCTGTGGGACATTTTGGACGGCAGAAGCCAAACTAGCTTGGTTGCCTATCGACGAGATCACATTATTCTCAACTCGAAGCTCTAGATGGAGAGTGTCTGCAATGTTCATATTCCCTAGGCGAATTCTGATGAACTTTTCTGGAAGCTGGTCATCTTCGACGGTTGCCGAAAGATCAAGTTCAGCCTGCCACGGCATCTCTCGGGTATTGCACCCGTCACCACAAACAAAATGTGTGGATAATCTCAAAGGAGAAGAGCTCTTGATCTTGCCGCCACCCGAACAAAGGCACAGCATTCCAATCATATCCAAGAACCTTTGTTGTAACGCTCCGCATTTTCCGGCGTACAACAATCTATACCAGGGCTCGTAGGTTTTCAGAGACACGTTGCCTCCCTCCTTGAAATGATTGAGTAGATCCGCAACGTTGTCCTTGCACAAGGAATTTTGATCCAAGTAATTCCCCAGGAGACGCCTGGCAGAATGACCATTGCTACCCACACACGGTGGTGAGGCTTGACCCTTCTGGACTGTGAGTTTGAGCATAATAATGTCTGGTTTGACAGCAGGGCTGTCCCTCACCTCCCTGTATTCCAGTAGTTTCCTTTCGACAGTGACTGTCATCCAATTGTTACCGGATGCGGTCTGAAAATTAAAATCAGCTGATTGCAACAAACCGCGATAGCCGTCTTCGGTAAATTTAACCGTACGCTCCGAGGAATAAGATGGGTATCCTATTTTGTTATCAGGCAACGCGCCTGCTGCCAGAAGCTCAACAACAGGAATAAATAATTTCAAATCATCCCAGTCTTGAATAAGTCGATTCATCCAGTACGGTCGATCATTCCTTTTTTGAAACCATTCAGTTTTTGCAGCTGGACGAATAGTAACAGGTTTGCTAGAAAGGCCCATCGATAACCTCATTGCCGTCATCAACTGCTGACTGCCATCGGATCCCAGCAACTGGTCCACGATTCGAACATCAAGTGATGAACATGAACTGGGACCATACCTTGGAGCGGGTCCATGCTCTCCTAAATACTCGAAATCTACTTGGGCAATTAGCATATTCTTGGCCAATTTTAGTTCGCACTTGAGGCTTGCTCCACTATCCTTGTCGACGCCAGGAAATCTCACGTTTACGGGAAGACGTTGTGCTTCAACAAGCTCGCCGAAGGATATCCAGTTATGCAAACAGGGCCACTTATGATGTTGCACGCGTATTTTGGCTTGATACAAAACCTCTTCGATGTGATTCGTAACAGCATGGAGAAATCGACGCATTGCTGTCGGATCCATGCGCTCATAAACTTTACTACTGCGTGTCTTTATAATATCAGCCAATTGTTTGCAAATCTCCTGGTTTTCGATTTCAAGGGCGAATCTTCCGCTGTATATTCCCTCCCTCAATGCCCTCACGGACCTAACTTTCCATTCCATTCCATTTTCAACCTTTACAGGATGCATGGTGATCACAGGTTCTAGGGGTTTCCTCCAATAGCCAGGCCGGGCAGGCCCGGATATACCGAACCAATGAAAGGTTCCATTCCTTCGCCACACGACCTCTGGGTGCTCTGCGTCCGGCGGATAGCAGTGCTTGCCGTCATACATACGATGAACGGCACGACCAATGTCAGCAAATTCTGGATCACTGTCGTCGTCATCTAATTCGATATCGGAACGGTCTTCAAGGTCGCTATTATAGTCGTCTTCTATGTCGTCGTCGGAGTCAGCAGTCCGAACTGCGAGGGCATACATTCTGTCATAAGACCCACAGGTTATTTTTGGGGAATTTATCCATTCCCACTTTGTCAGACCCACCACCAGCATCATCTTAGCGCCGTCGACGAAGGTAAATAAGTGCGCGTGCTCGGCTATGCGTCCAGGCCTATATTCGTGGGAATAATACGACATCGGCAGTGTCGAAGTGTAACGTACGGGAAGCCAACCCTGCCAACCATCGAAAGCTGCTTCCAGTATACGGACCCAGAATCCCCCATCAGGAATCAGACACATCATGTTGTCAGGAATGTCCAAATGCTTTGATATGAAGTTTCCGTTTCTGTTAATTAGGGTTTCAACCTCGGAGTCTAGCCACGGACGCTGCGGCGGAGGCCATTCTTGCCTGTCTTCGGTTTTGGCCAGGAGGAGTACACGGGCTAATTGTTCTGCTAGTTTGAAATGCTGACGCGGGTCCATACCCGCGTGTTCCATAAGCACTGCCTCTATTCTTTTGGTTGATTTCTTCAACTCTTCGAAGAACACTAATACCTTGGCCTGGTAGGCTTGTTGTGATCTCCGCTCCGCCGAATCTTCATCTGAGCAGAATTCGACAGACTGGTCAGACTCGTCTGATTCCCCAGTTTCTTGCGCGTCACAGCCCGCATGTGAATCAATTCTCTCCCCCCCATGTGACACACCAAACTGGTCAGACTCGTCTGTTTCCCCAGTTGTAGACTTTTCGATTGGAGGGTCCCCAAGCAAGCCAAACGTTTTGCTGCGCCCCGTTTGTTTGCAGGGTGGTTCGCCATCTCCGAGACAGCCAGCAGATGGTTGAAATAGGTCATACAGTCTCCTCAGCATCGAGTTCGGAGGTAAGCGAGGGCGCATTGGTTTCAGTACCTCCTCACAAAGCAGAGCCTGTATGTCGGCGAACACGAGGCCGTCCAATGTTGCTCTGTTTTTGAATAGTTTGGGAAAGTATCTGAGCAGCAATCCCTTCGTGAATTCTTGGGGGAGAGCCGTGTTGGTCCGCGGCGCTGGACGGGATGAGGGTTTGGAATCTGCACTGTGTTGTTCCTGAAAAAAGTATCGATGGTTACGGCACCAGTCGCACGGGGAACAGGCATCGGCTGAGCCGCCGGGTCCTGACATCTGTTCAGAGAAAGGCTCATTGGCCGAGCCGCCTAATCCTGACATGATCTTTTCCTGTTCACAGAAAGGCCTGTGTCAGCAAAATTTGGAGATACCACGTGCACGTGGCAACGTGACGACATCAAATACATGATATGCACAAGATATCGCGCATCAATCGAAAAGAAATTTGCGGCAGCGATGGTCTGGATAACCGTGCGTAGATTTTGGAGGGACTGCGCGCTTTTTACGGCCCAGAAAAGCGACAACATTATCTAAACAGATGAGTGATACACGGTTTTCGTTGACGGAATCGCGTCCTGACTGCAGTGGAGCGCAACTGGAGCTCACCTGCGAATTCCAGCCTGTTCGGCTCGTCGAACTGTGGGGTGATGACATAATTCTGAGCCTGCAGAATGGAAGATCAAAGACACAGGCATCCGCTCCTTTCAGTTTTGAACCTGTTTGAAACGGTAGGAATAGCGCAATGGATCGCGTATCCCCGAAACGAAATTTGAGGGAGCTAGTATGGGCTTGCGACGGGCTTTTAGAAATTGGAGGCACATTGTGCTTTTTGTTGCAGAAAAACGACACAATTATCTCAACATATGATATTAACAACTTTAGCTTGATCGAATCACGTCTGGAGGGCGGTAGGGCGCAGCTGGAGCTTGCCTGCAAATGGGGCGAATTTCGTTCCTCGAAGTTTTTCTGAGCAGCCAGAATTCAACACCACAGATTTTGCACACTTAAATGTTAATATTTGATCATGCAAGGTATTGAAAGGTATGAACAACGCTTGGAAGGTGTTTGAACAGGAATGGAAGGGCACGAAAATGGCCAGCGCAGGGAACAGCACCTTTGGAATCCAATCAGGGCACGAAACTTGGGAAAAAATCAGGCCAGGGTTTGGATGATACTGAAAACAAATCATATTATCAGTGCATATTCCGATTGGATCGCGGCAGAGAAGGGGGGAATCGGAAAAATGCAGAAAGTTCGCACCCCTGCATCGAGTGAATTGACGGGCTCGAACGCGGAAAATTATTTCACGGCTCAAGATCCCCCCCCCCTCCCCCCCCGCCCAGCCCGGACCCCCAATGAAAACTCATCCTGCTCATTACAAGAAATTGTTGCTTAGTGGTTAATACACCATCTCTTGAGTCATGTGACATGAGTTCGATTTCGAAGTAGGGCATTTTGCAGAACTTGGTTTTGACCGGATCGTCTCAGCTGAGGGCACCGCTGCTTGCTCGGGCTTCCGAGTCATGACTGGCTTCAGGGTCACGGGCGAGGCAGACCTCCGAGTATAACCCCGGTAAAACCCCTCTATAATCCACTGACTCGGCAAGGACTCAGATGAAAGACTAGGGCGTTTTGGGGGTCAACGGTTCCATTGGCCTGTCTTGTTTGGACAAGGTTCTTGTCGCGCTGCAGGTCAATGGCCGCGAATTTATTGACTTTGGGACAGGAGACGGGCGAGTGCTAGTTGCCTCTCTCCTCATAGGGGCAACCAGCGCTTATGGGTACGAACTTGCAGCCAACAAAGCGCACCAATATGTTTTGAGCGCAGCCATTTCAAAATTCAAATGGTGCAGGGCGTCACATACCAGATTGTGTTTGGTGATTGGGGCAATGCACGATGGTCGGGACAAGGCTAGGCCATCGTGCACCGAGTGAGCCTTAGAGCGGGCGCGCGCTGAGCGAGAGTGCGCGCGCCGAGTGAGAGCGAGACAGCACTGCAGAGCGCCGAGCGAGACTTGACTGTAAGAGCAGGCTCTTGACAAGTGAGAGCGGACGCGCGCCGAGTCAGAGTGCTCAGGCTGAGTCCACTCGCCGGCGGGTGGCGCACGGCGCACAGCCCCCGCTACGCAATCGACAGCGTCGAGCTTAGCTTGCTCTCCTGCGCAAGGCGTACGGCGCACAGCCCCGGCGCCGCCCCGCAGCGCAATCGACGGCGTCGAGCTTAGCCCGCTCGCCAGCGCACTGCGCCGCGCAGCAATCGATGGTCTCGAGCTGAGCCCGCTCGCCGGCGCACGGCGCACGTTGCAAAGCGCCGCGACGCAATCGACGGCGTCGAGCTGAGACTGCTCGCCAGCGCACGGCGCTCCGCGCCCACGTTGTGCCGCAATCGAAGCTCAGCTTGCAGGCGCACGGCGCAAGGCGCACAGCGCCGCTCCGCAATCGACGGCATCGAGCTGAGCCCGCTCGCCAGCGAGTCATGCTGCCATCAGTCGCAACCACTTGGACCGTCACTTCCGAGGCAAGATTCTTGATGCATAGCAAAATTGGATGTCATTCACGGCAGCGACCCATATCTGGAATGTTGCCTCTATACCATGCCCTGGTCTGAAAAATCCTGCGCCAAATAAACCCAGTCGATCTCGTCAAGCCGTTTGATCAAGGATTCACCCGTGCTCCGCAGAGTTAGCTTTTCTTTCACTGTTTTGAGCAGATCTTTTTCAACTTCTGTGGAATTTCCAGCGAGCCTGCAGCCTAGAGGGCCGCAGGGTAGACTGTCCCACGCAATGAAACCAACGATGTATTGTGCTTTAGTTTCCCTGGGAAAATCCCCCCTGTGAAACACTGTACGTTGGAGCTTAAATTCATTTTGCTGCCGAAGACATTTCCGTAACGAATCAGCTCCAAGTGAGCTATTGCGACCAGTCCCTGAGCCAGGTGTCACGGTGCTATGAAAGTCACTATCTGACTTGCACTCGCGCAGAGCCAGCTCCGTGCAAAGGGCCCGCGTGTACGTAACACACCATTGTTTTTCGGTGCTCCGACGTCTTCTGGTTATTAGTTCATCGGAAGCAGGGACCTTGAACTCAATTTTCTCGACGTTAATTGCCTCCAGCCCATCGTCTCCATACAAAATGTAGAAAAGCCTATCGGTACTTGAAAGAGGAAACTTTGCTCCGTCGAGCCGCTTAAGAGTAAGGATTTTCCCGTTGTTCGATTCAACCTCTGTGTCTTTCCAATCATGGTGCATGAGCAGGTACCAGATGTAGGACAGCTTCCATTTACTCGTGTGTTTGAACTGTTTAGCTGTGAGTTCCTTAGCATTGGGGTACACCAGGTTTGGAACATGGTTCGGTTCTTGACCTTGTGCTCCAGCAGCCTTTATTTGACGGTGCTGGGTATCGCTTTCAGAGTCCGAATCGAAAAATTCAGATCCTACATCGCATTCGTCGCTCGATCCACAGTTTTGATCTTCAGAAGATTTGTCTTTTGGTTCGGAATGGCCGTCCTCCATGAAATCAGCGCCGCCACTGGCAGCCTCTAGTTGTTTGCTGCCGCTCAGCCGCTGGACAGCATCAGAGCTCTCATCTTTGCTTTTTGAGCCCGACCTAAGGTCTTGCTGCAGCGCTTCACCCTGCCTAGAAGGAATCGAAGTCTCAGACCCAAACTTGCTCTTTTCAGTGCTTTCGCCGTGCCTTGCTATCGTTGTGGCGTCCTGTGCCCGAATAGTCGAGTCTTCTGCATGGGACTCACTTTCACTGTCCTTGTTCTGTGACCCGGCGCGACTTTTGCTGCTTAGCCTGGACAGAGCATCTTGGTCTTGATATGAGTCACAACCTGCAGAATCGTCCACTGGAGATGAGACTGTTTTTCCCGCCCTCGCTGATTGCGCTCGAGCCCCATCGTCCCTTTCATCGTGATCATAGCTACTATCCGATTCATCACTCTGTCCGGCTGCATCAATCTCGGAAATCTCTTCCACAGAACAGTCAGAAGCCTGCTCGGAGTCTGAGGAGCTACGAGAAGCATCGGAATCACTGTCACTGGTATCTCGTCGAGTCATTTGATCTCCAACATGCCTTCTTGCACGTTTGCCTTTTTCCATTCTTCGTTGCTTTTCAGAACCCGTACTAGTACTGGCCGTTTCTTTGGTGTTCAATTTCGCATACTTCTCCCTCGGGTTTGAGCTCCGATGCTCTCTTTCTTCCGCCTCCTCCTGCCGCGGTCGGTAGATGTTTCGGTATTCGTGAATGTTCTGTCGCCTAAACTCACGAGCAGCAGCAAAGATATGGCCAAAATTCTCATTACCCAGATATTCCAGGTGGTTTGTCGTTTCAAAGTCCTTTTGTCGGAATATTGCACTCATGTATTCCGCAGTGACATGGCGCACATGCGCGTGATATCGATAGGTGAGAAGACTCCATCGGCTTTCGACGTTGTTGTTGTTGGTGGTCAGAGCGCAAGCCATGAGCGCAAGATGCGCCAAGGCTGGAAACGCAGTTACGGGCTTAGGATACGACGCCCTTGCTGACTTGGGATCTACCTTTCCAAGACCTTCCAAGTCCTCTCGCGATTGGTTTGTCGATCTGCCGTAAAGTTTCTTTCTGCTGGGAGTTTTACCATTAACTTGTGGTGCATTTGAAAACTCCAGCAGCGTTGACATCATGTCTGCTTGGTACAGGCTTTTGAGCGGTTCCGTCATGAATTCGTGCAGTTGGTCTCCGTGCATTTGAATCAATTCCCGTCCTTGACGATGCAACAGCTTGGCGTACAAAATAGCCTCGTCCGTCGCGATGTCCACTGTTCGGCGCTTCCTGCTCTTATCCAGAGACTCGCCGGGAAGTGTTTCAGCGTCGTCGTTCGCGACATCTTTAGCACTGCCCCCCTTGGCGGTCATCGATTCGTCTACCGCAAATGGAGCCTCGTATCCCAACGGAAGCAGTTCGACCTGCCAAAAATCGTACAGTTTGCTCAGCATAGTGAGCGGATGGCTTACAAGGTGGGCCATCTTCAGCCTGATTGCCTCAACAGCTCTTTCTGTATCACGCGCAAACAGCCATTGGGCAGCATATACCCTTGCATAGAAGTTTGAGCTCAGATCAGCGTGATCACCAAACCCGTCTCCGTACTTCTCGGCCGTATAATTGCTGTATGCGGACCTGTCCGCGTCAGACAGGATCGGGCCAATCATCTGGCACGATTCTTGCATCACCTTGAGGAGCCGGCTTGCCGCTGTTGCCATATCGGGATGGTAAAACTGGGTGTAGAGGTGCAGAAGAGCCGGCGGGACTTGGCTTTTCCATCCCTGTGGTTTTTTCTCAAGACGGGTGGAGAGGAACGTCTCCCCTTTTCTCCGACAGTCTGGCAATCCACGATGACACAGTCTCCAGAAAATGTCCCAGCGGGTCCTCTCCCTTTTCAGATGATGCAGCCTAGGAAGCTGCACCTTGCATGCTCGCCCCAGCACATAATCCACCACACGCAGCATGCGCTCCACAGCAGACGAAGCGCACTCCCGACGATGAGCACATGCACTCAAAAGCGGCTGCCACGCCATTGTATAGGTGAAGCTTTGCACGGCCGCTTGCAGGATCATCTGGGGCGAAACCAGCCTGAGGAAGCACGCTTTGACACGCTCTGATTTGAATCGAATGCGGCCATCGTCAGAAAACCCTTCCTTTGAGCAGACTGAAGCCGTAGCACCAATTTTGTTTTCTGTTGTGCCCTCAGCGAGTGCGAGGGGCATGGCGCTTGCGATGAGCCTACCTCTGAGGTCCATGTCCCGCACGGTCTTCTGTATTAGGAGCCATCGGCTTTCGACGCCTGTCTCCTGACGAGGCAAGCCGTTTGGAAACCTCTGTTTATATAGCTTCATCTGATCTTCTCCGAGAAGCTCACGAGCCTTTTGATGACACGGTTCTGGCATTCTTGCGCCCTTGATGCCAAGAATGCGGCCAATATGGCTCTTCAGTGGCACATGGTTGTTGATTTTCCGGAGTTCTGTGGCATTGGCCATGATCCCTTTCAGAAATGGCTTGAACATCTGTGTGTACCATACAGCGGCCCGCATCAGAGCGTGCTTATCGCAATAGTGCACAAAGCAATTCAAGTCTTTGCAGGCAGCGTCGTACAAAAAGGGGTGTTGGGTGACGGTCTCCCGTGATACTACCGTCTCGAGGCGTTCCGAGATGATGCTGTATTTTCGTTGTGCAGCATCCCAGGCGCGTTTCACGACCCGAATCTGGAAAGGGACAGTCCGCATAGTTCCACTCGTGTCTAACCGCTGCGGAAGGCTTCTGGTTTGAATGATCGTGTCTGCCTCCGGGTCCTTCAGAAAACGCATCACCTTCGTGAGGAAAGGCCAATACTCGCTGCGCTGTACATCTGCTATGGCCTCTCGAGTTCCAAAGATCTGTTCCAAGGGTCCACCGCGGCCTAGGAACGCCTTTCGCAGGGCAGCCCATTTCTTACCCTCTCCGGAACCTACAGCCTCGGACCCTTTGTCTGCCCCCAGGGTCTTGCAGGGGTGACTTAGAAGGCTATGCAGATGGCCAGACATGGCCAGGGAGAGCACCACGTTGAACGGCACCTCCTTGATCATGAGGCTGCCGTCCTTGCCCACTACATCGACACACTTTTTGTCCGCGCTCACAAAGCTGTTGCAACAGATGGTCTTCCTTAGCACCTTGTGGCGCTGGTGCCCTGCGTCGTCCTTTCCATCTTCGCAAATGTAAGATAGCTCCAATACTAGGCCCGTCATTGCGAGGTCATTGAAGGTGCTGCCATCAAGGTGCATGGACACAACGTCGGCGTCTTTGATGAGGTTTTCCACCCTTGCAACGTAATCAAGAGCCAGTAACGACGCATGGATGGCCTCGGTCATGACAGATCGGCTGATTCGGCCGATGGCGTCGACGGGGTGGGCCGTACGTGCAAGTCGGCGAGTGCTGTGGCCAGCAAGGGGGGCGTACTCTGCACGCACGGTTTCCGCGGAGATAGCAAGGGCAATGCCTGCCTTGCACAGCGTCCTGACCGATAGACTTTGAGTGAAGAACAGCGCCAGTTTGCCCATCAGCATGCCTTCATCCTTCGTCGTGCCTTTTCCACCCTTTCTCTTTCGATTCGGGCCAGGTACTATGTAGTGTACTTTATCGATTGCTACATTGCTGTAGCTTTTCGGGCCGGAACACCCCTTTCTAACGGTTGCTGCTGGCTGCCCGTCTTCTCCCGTCTTCTCCGAGTGTCCCTTGCCCTCTGTCGACTCCTCCGAAATTGACTCCTGTTCTCCAGCGTCCGAGTGCTGCTCACCCGCGACGGAATATGCTTGCCGTAGTCGCGCGGCATTGTCTTGCATAATGCTCATGGTGCTCATCAAAACTGTGTAATCCTCTCCTGGCAGAGAGGGCATCCAATTCTCCACAGGTTGAGCCTTGTGAGCGGCGAGCCCGGCGGCGTCGATCCCCTCCAGCTTCTTTTGCTGCCGCGCACACTTCTTGCGCAAGGCATCATTTTCGCGTCTGACGTTTTCTTTTTCGAGCTGGTGCGTTTTCTGTATGTCCTGAATTCTATCTGCAAGTGCAGCCTCCACCTTTGCCTTCACTTCTGCGTCCAGTTTTGCAGCGAATGCCTTTTCAAGTTCCTTCTCCTTAGCATTTATTTTAGCATCCATTTGAGCCTCTAGAGCCTTAATCGCTTC
>Ga0114963_10001373_pt1 | contig 16791 bp, 18 predicted proteins | sample C_131016_EF_Meta_FD_87019 | JGI IMG/M metagenome (GOLD analysis project Ga0114963, IMG submission 87019) | Freshwater microbial communities from Lake Croche, Canada to study carbon cycling - C_131016_EF_MetaG | ecosystem: Environmental > Aquatic > Freshwater > Lake | place: Lake Croche, Canada...
AAAGAATGAATCCAAGTAATGAAGAAAATTTCAATAACATTAATGATAATATTATTGAAATTAATAATAATTGTAACATATTCAGATATAAATTTACACAAGAGTTTATGGATATCATATATGAGTTTTCAAAGATTCATCAGTATGATGACAGAAAAATATTTAAAGAATCGTGGGAAAAATGGGTAGAAGAAAACGAGGAAATAATAGATAATGAAGAAAAGAGATTGAAGTCATTATCGTATGATGGAAATGTGAAAGAAAAAATGTTTAAAAGTGCGAGATATTATTTTAGAAAGAAGAGTACGGTAAAGAAGGAAGCAAAGAAAAGGAGAGAATATATAAGTATAGATAAGAATTTATTAAGAATAATTGACGAGGATATAACTACAAATATGAGAATAAAGGAATTAAAACCATCGGAATATTTTGAGAATTTCTCTAAAGAGAGAGATGAATTAATAAAGGACGAATTATTAAGAATGGTAAATATGGATATAAGAGATGAGGATTTAATAAAGGAAAAAATAAAGAAAACATATAAGAACCGTTACTTTATATTGACAAATGGATGTAAAAAGTCAAAAGAGAGTAATGAAAACCAAATAGATAATGTAGATAATGTAGAATAAGTTGTATTCTAGTAAATAATAAAAAAATAAATAATAATGAAAAGGAATAATAATAAATATATAAAAAGAGTATTAAAAAGCAATAATTATATTACCGCAAATGAAATAACGATGTCTCAAATAATAAAGACTATTGACAATTATAAATATTTTTTTTTGCCTGTAATGAGTAACAAAGAGTTGGATTTAGCATCAATAGATGACGAAGATTTTGATAATTTTGAAACGATTAATAAAAATGTATATATTTTAAATGAATATGAGTATGAATGTAATGATGATGATTATTATATTTTCAATGATTTTTTCAATAGAAATCAAACAAATAAAAAATGTGTCTTGAATATAATATTATCATATGAATATTTATTAAAAACCTTATTGGTTCTAGAAAGGAATAAAATAGTGCATTTGGAATTATGTCCAGAGAATATTGTGTTTGTAAATGATAAGAAGACATTGATAAGAAATTTTGAAAGGAGTTTTGTTTCGGATAAACCACACCACAATTTATTTAATGAATATAATCCAGCAAAAATATATTTGCCATTAGAGGTACAACTTATATGTTATATGAATAAACTGAAACTAGTGAGTTTATCATATGAAAATATATGTTTCTTAATAGAAGATTTTAATAAATATCTCTCTTTAAGTCCAATAAATAATATATTAATAGGCAATTTAAATAAAGAAGAACAATATCTCTCACTAAAACATTTGATAAATAAACCGAATGATTATATAATGGATAGTTTATTGGGAACCAGTATTTATTGGAATAATTATAGTTTGAGTATAATGTATTTAATTATGTTATCAATGTTGAATATATCGAGGGATAATAAGTTTGTAAAGAATTTCTCTCACATTCTTTTGTTGGGAATGAAGAGAGAGAGAATAGATAGTATTATTGAGTTGTTTAATTCAATGATATTATCTATAGATGAAAAGGAATGGAACGCAATATTAAATTAATGTTTTCGGTGTTTTCGTGTTTTTCGTTTTCCGCCAGTTCTTGATTTTGATTTATGTTGAGCGGCTGATTTACTTTTATTCTTATACATAGTTTTTGCTTTCATCATTGCTTGTTTAAGGGAAAAAGATTTATTCTTGCTTTTTCCATCTTTGTAAACACTACTAACTAGTTTTGTCCATTCACTCATTATATATATAATAATTAGAAAATAATAAAATTGAAAAAGAAAATAATAAATAAAATAAACGAAAAGACAAAGAAAAGAAAATGATGATATTTACCAGATATTTATATGCAAAAGATGAAGTAAAACTATCATTATTAATTTCTATTTTAAATAGAAAAAAAAGTATATTATTCTGGACTTATGAATTATATTATTCTGGGTTTGAAGAGGAATTATTTGAGTATTTATTTAAAATTTATTATGATTTCTATTATACAATAAATCCTTCTTTTTTAGAATATTTTATTAAAAACTATAAAATATGGAAGTCCTTAAATAAAGAAGATGAAGAGAGAGATATTATAGTTGGAATGATTGCAAAAAATATTAGTATTAGAAATTATAATTTAGATGTATTTATGTCAAAAATCCAAGACTTTCATAATCCAGGACCAACATTTTCAGTAAATGAATTTAAAATTTTATTAGAAGAGAGAAATTTTAAATTAATATCGGATTATGTTTTGAATAAAAGAATCAGTATTTCAGAAATAATAAAAACGTCAACCGATTATTTTACAAATAAAAAAATAATCAAAAAGTTGACAAATTGGAATAAGGTAAAGGGTTTCTTAAGTATGAATGAAGAAGTTCAAATATTTGCTTGGATAATGTGTAATTATCAACAAATATTAAAAGATTTGAGTAAAAAGATATATATAGTTTTAAATAAAGAAGAGATAAAATTGTATAAAACTATAAAAAAGTCAGATGAAATGAAAAGGTATAGAATATTGGAGAATGCCTGTTTATTTGAAATAGATGAGGATAATTATCTCTCTCTATTTGAATTGGAGAGAGATGAATTATTTAAAGAGAAGTATTGGTATAATTGGTTATATTATGCTTCTTTTACTCCATTATGGAAAACGAGAATAGATAGATATGGTGGAATAATAAATGAAGAAAAAAAAGAAATCAACTTTATCGATGAAGATGAATTTTATGACAATTATAATTATGAACCGGATGAACAATCAATTGAAGTTCAAGAAAAAAGTATAAAGGAAATAAAGAATGAAAAGACGTGGCAACAATTTTATGAAGAAAAAAAGTCAAATAATTTAATTGATAACATTGAATTACCGCTTTATTTAATAGTTCAATATTGTTGAAAGTTTGGTCATTAAATAAAATATTGGTGTTTTATTCTCTCCATTAAATATACTTTTGTTAATACTTTTATAAATTTCAATAATGTTTGTATTATTAATAGAGAGATAAATATTGTAAATAAGAAAAACAAATATAAATTCTGAAATATCTGTTTTATAGTTTATGTAGTTATAGTTATGACTATATAACAAATAAATAGGTAATCCTTTCATTAATAACATCATAAGTAAATAATAACTTATAATCAAAATATTTTTTGTTTTTATAGAAATATAAATAAAACTAATAATATTTTCAATTAAAGCAATCAAAAGACCGAAAAAGGGGTTTATATATTTTTTAATAGTAGAAGGAATTGGAGAAAAATAATAAATGATAAACCATAGAAAAATCCAATAAGAAAAGATAAAATCAGGTCTAATGATATCCATTTATATACTATGAAGAGAGATAAAGATAGAGATATAATATATTATTATTCTACTTAAAGAACCAGTAACTTTCACATCTCTCTCTTTTTCTCTCACCATTTCAAAAATAATAGATAGAAAAGAATAAATAGAAAAGAATGAAATAACAAAAACAAAAATCAAACCATTTGGTTGTTGTTTTTTAAATATAGTTAAGAATAATACTTATTGAAATGACTTAAACAAATAATATTATAGTAATAAAACCAAGAGCATAAACCCGAACAAAATAATAAAACACTCAAACAAAATAAAAGATGGTGAAAAACGTAAAAGGTGGAACCGGACATAAAAGTCAAGCAAGAAAACACGTGGTAGCAAAGGAAAATGCCAAGACACGATTGGCAAGCGATGAATATGAATATTATGGATTTGTTACTTCAGTATTAGGTGGAAGTAATTGTCACGTGGTGTGTCAAGATGGTGTAAAAAGATTATGTATAATTAGAGGAAAGTTTAGAGGAACGAGAGGAAAACGGGATAGTTATATAAGTAAAGGTACCTGGGTGTTAGTGGGCATTCGCGATTGGTCCACCGAAAGTTCCAAACCTGATGTATTAGACAAATGTGATTTATTAGAAGTATATAATGATAATGATAAATATAAATTGAAAACTGTTCCTAATATAGATTGGAGTAAATTTATAATTAATGATTTCGATACATCAAATAAATCATCAAAAAATGATGCATATGATGATGTTGAATTCACCAATGATATGGGTGAAGAAGAGTATAAATCATTAGTGAATCAGTTAGATAAAGGAAAAATAGAATTAGTTATTTCAGAAAAAGATGAAGAAAAAGATGAAGAATATAATGAGATAAATATAGATGATATTTAAAAAAATATAAATAATAAGATAAAAACCATATTATTTTAATTATTCGGCTATCAATAATAACCAAATTAATTAAATAAGTTATTGATTATTAAAATACTTTTTTATATTTTTGCTACCTCCTTTAAAATATAAGAGTTTTATTTTTGTATTTTTAAAATAATATATATATTATTGCTGTTAGGAGATAAATTATATACGAGTGATTTCTTTAAATACTTATATTATTAAATATATAAATATTATTATTTAAAAGTATAATATTTATAATATAAAACAAAAGATTATAATATTTATTTAATGAGTAACATTTTTAAACCTAAACCTAATAATAATAATAATAATAATCGGTTCAACTTTAATAATAATGAAAATAAGTTTAAAACTGTTTTCAAGAATGATAAAATTAAAGAAAGAAACAATTATAAAGTTAAGGATAAGGATAATATTTTTTTGAATAAAAAATATTTATCAGGTAATCAAGTAAAAACGAATCAACAATTTGTGAATGATATCGATAATTTTCCAATATTGGTTAACGTTAATAAAACACAAAAACAAGAACCAATTGAAGAAGATAAAAAATATTTAGAAATGGCAAAAACCGAAATTGTAAAGGAAGAATTAATAGAAGATGATATTAAGCCGGGACATATTCTAATTACTTTAGAAGGTAATAAAATCACAAAAAGGTATTCACGTACAAATCCATCAGAAAACACATATCAAGATTATATAAAAACAACATCTATCATTATAGATAATATGATTTATAGATGGAATAAATACAGAGATGAATTTATAGATTTATATGGTGAGGATGAATATTATAATGTTTATAAACCAAATGATGAATATAGTGATGAAGAAGATAATAATGATAATGAAGAACAAGACATAATGGATGATGATTATGATTATGATGATTATGATATATATTAAGTTTTAATTTATAATAAATTATTCTATTATAAATTATGTATTATGAAGAAGATGAAAATAAGGAAATATATGAAAATGAAGAAATATATGAAAATGAAGAAATAGATGAAGAATGGATAAAAGAGTTTGATGAAATAGATAAGAATTATAAGAATTTATATTTGGACGATTTATCATTCATATTATTGAATTGTATTTATGTAAATAATAATAATGAAATAGTGCAAATAAAAAAAGAAAAAATAATTTTGGATGAAATGAAAAAGAATTTTATAACAAAGCAAAAATTATTTAAAATACTTAAAAATTATAATAATAAAGATGGAATTACATATAACATATCTTCAATAATTAAATATAATATAGATTTAAAACCAGAAAACATAAATCATTTTATAATGGATACGGATGATAATAATTATATTCAAATAATGAAAGAAATAGATGATATATATTGGAATAAAACAATAAAAATGTTTGAAGATTTAAATAATTTAATAATTATTTTTTATCAGAATAATAATATAATATATAAGAAAGATAGAGATACAAAGAAGATTTTATTTTTGAGAAATAATAACCCGACGAAAAATAATAAAACAATGAAAAAACACTTAAAGTAAACACTCAAAATTTATACATCCAATACATTATGAATATTGAAACAGAATTAAAAGAAAGGGTTTTGTATTTTTTTAATCAAATAACTCGATGTAATGATTTAGAATTAGAAAAGCAATCCATAATTTTAAGGAATTTATTAATAGATATAAAAAATAACGGTAATAATAAAGAAATAATTAATATTTTATATAAAATAATCGGATATACGAGAGATATAATAGATGGACCAGGTGAGTATTTACATTCATATATGCAAATTCTAGTGTGGTATGATTATTACCCCGTGTTTGCGTTGTCGGTTCTCCGTAATTTTGTTTTTATAAAAAATATACATCCATACGGTTCTTGGAAAGATATTAAAAATTTTTGTCAATATTGTAATGAAAAAGGATTGAATTATAATCATCCTTTAATTACATTCTGTATATCACTTATAAACAACCAAATATATATTGATAATTTACCAACTACAAAAATATATAATAAATCCTTAGCAGCAAAATGGGTTCCAAGAGAGAAATCAAAAAAGAAGGGATGGATATTTGAAAAATTGGCATTTTCATATTTTCATAAATATTTTGACAATGTGAAAACGATTGAATCGAGAAATAAAGCAGAATTAAAATGTAAAATGAATTATAGAAAATTAATTTCAAAATTGAATAAAGAAATAGATACTGTTCAAATAAAACAATGTTCCGGAAATTGGCAATCCATCGATTTTTCCAAGACAACTTCTCTCACTATTTACAATCAAACAAATTCTTTTTTAAATATAAATCAAATAAATACACCTGACAGAATAAATTGTAGTAAAAATTTCAAAGAACATATAAATAAAGTAATAAATTCGGCAGAAGAATTAAAGACTCAAAATGTTGGAATAAATCAACTTGTTAAACGAGCATTTGAATTAATTTTAATGAAAAACGATAATAGAAATAATAATAATAATTACAAAACTGAAATTGATTTATTAAATTTACAATGGAAAAATAAAATATCAAAAAATCTTCATTTAAATCCGATTATACCTATAATTGATTTATCACGACCCACAAATATGTATTGTGATGATATATACTCGGCAATTGGTATTGGGTGTATAATTGCTGAAAAGTCATCATTTGGAAAAAGAATATTGTCATTTTCAGATAATCCGTGTTGGCATAATTTGGAAGAATGTGATAATTTTGTTGAAATAATTGAAAAGTTTGACAATCCGTATTCAAAAAATGTTGTCTCCAAAGAACAAGGGATTAATCTCCCGATAGAATATGCCATTAAATTGTTATTATATTCTATAATTGAAAGTGGATTAACTATTGAAGAAGTAGAAAATTTAACACTTGCAATATTTACAGATAATTATAATGAAGGATTAATAAATAATATAAATACAATGTTTAAAGAAGAAGGACTTAAATTTTGTGGTAAACCATATGTAAGACCTCATATATTATTATGGAATTTGAAATCTAACGTATTAATGCCGTGTTCGAGTATTGAAAGTAATGTATCTATGATTTCAGGATTTAATCCAAAATTGTTGAATTTATTCAGTGAAAATTATAAGGGGGTAGAACAATGCTTTGAAGAAAAAATAATAGTGCCTACTTTAACAACCCCTTGGGATTTTTTATTAAAAACGTTAAGTAATCCAAGATATGAATCACTATCTCTCTCACATTTTCTTTTTTAAAAAATTGATTTAATTTGTTAATTAAAATCTAAATTAAAAAAAAGAAAAAATATATATGATAATGGGCAAAATAGAATTGTCAACAATTAGGTTCAATAATGAAACTTTTAGTGAAAACTGTAGTTATCGTGAAAAACATAAAGATGTCGGATGTATTTATGGTTGTCCATTAAAAATAAAAGAAAAAATACCATTAGGAACATTAATATTAGTGGTTGAAATGAATAATACGAAGAACCAGATAGAAGGTATTGGATTAATAAGAAATATAGTTAGATTTGATAAATCTAACTATGTATATGATTGTGGAAATTACAATCGTTATATTTATAGGAGTAAATATAGATTAGATCGTGAAATACTTTCGTTTTATAATCCGCGAATTGTTGAGATGTTTGATGATATATTATTCAAAGGAAAATCGCATTTGAAAAGAGGACAAGGAATTACAAGTATTACCTCAAAATTATTAGATAAAGATATATGTAAATGTGTTGGCACAGTTGACGAAATAAAGAAGGAAATAATAAGAATTTTCAAGATTATAAATAATAAAACAACTGACGAAATAAATGAACCAAATGAAATAAATGAACCAAATGAAATAAATGAACCAAATGAAATAAATGAACCAAACTAAATATAATTAATCATTTTTGCACACTTTCTTTAAGTTAGAAATAATATATTATATCCCATTTTTTCTTTCTCTCTCTCATTGAAAATTAAACATATATATATATTCAAAAATTTGAAATAAAAATATATAATTTATATAAATTATAATGAGTGAAAATATTGATACTAATATTAATAATTATACATTGTATGAGTTATTACTTATTTTAGATTTGAATTCCGAATCTGACATTGATGAAATAAAAGATGCGAGTGATTATTTTATTAGTAAATATGATAAAAAGAAAGACCCTAAAATGACGAATTTCTTCAGAGATGTAAAAAGTAAATTGTTGAATTATTATGGTGATTTAATAAATGAGAATGATAATGAACCAAATGATGCAGAATTTACGCCATCTCAAATTCAAACAAGTAATTGGATTCAAAACCAATATTTAAAACAAAGCAATAAAACACAGAATAATAAAATCACTGAGAGAAAACAGAAAATAGATGTTTATGCAAATCAACACGTTCCGATGAATAAAGAACAATTGGGAATAAATAATAATTACAATGTGGAAGTTGCTCAGGATGTGTTGAACCCTAACTTGAAAAATATCACATCAAGGTTTATAAATCTTGATAGTCAATTTCGACAACCTACAGGAGGTGTTGAAAGTTCATCTACAGATTATACTCTGGATTTATCTGAACCACTTAATAATGTTCTTAGTCTTCGGTTATATTCAGTACAAATACCTTATACTTGGTATTCAGTAGATGTTTATTATGGAAATACTTGTTTTTGGATAATTACAGATGAAAATACAACAGTAACAATTTCCGTTCCTTCAGGTAATTATAGTACTACTCAATTTGTTACTGAATTGAATAGTTGTTTTTCAAGTAAAGGATTTACAAATTTAACTATACCAGGAACAATAACTCCAGTAAGTTTTAATTCAAATAATGGAAAAATTACTATAAATTTGTATAATTATAAATATAACGGTATCACATTTAATACAAATAATACTTATCAAATAATATTCTTTGATGTAACAGGACAATTGACTTGTGGTTCAACAAATTGTAATCAAATAAATATAAATAATATAAATCAAACATTAGGATGGTTAATGGGTTATCGTTCTCCATATATTTATCTAGATATCAGTGGAAATACAGCTCCTTCTTTGATTGATTTATATGGACCCAAATATTTAATTCTCTCAATTGATGATTATAACCAGAATCATATTAATAATGGATTGGTGACAATCACAGAATTATCAAAAAATCTTAAATTACCGTCGTATTATAATCCAGGATTTCCTATAAAATGTACTCTTCCAATAAATAATTTATCTACTAATATGGATTCAAATGAGGTAGATAATGGTGATTTATTAATGGATAAACTGAATTTATCATTCAAGAATATACCACAAGTACTTCCAACTGCTCCACGGATATTAACACAAGCGCAAATATATTCTATAAATGAAATAATGAAGAATAATGAGAGAAATACAAATTTTAGAAGCAAGGCACCAACAAATTCAGATACTTTTGCTTTAATACCTATAAAACATAATTCGCAAAATAGTACAGGTGACGTTTATGTAGAGTTCGGTGGTTCTTTACAGGATAATAAAAGAATATATTTCGGTCCTGTAAATATAGATAGAATGCGTGTTAAATTACTAGACGATAAAGGAAACGTATTGAATATGAATGGCGTAGACTGGTCAATAACATTAATTGCTGAAATATTATACCAGTATTAAAATTCTATTTTATATCTTTTGATTAAATGAAGTGAGAGATAAATATCCGATGTGTTCTTTAAGTTGAAAATTATATATATTATTCCCTTTATTTTCTCTCTCTCTCTTCACCCAGTAAAAAAGTTTATAAAGAATAATATAGTTTTTATATATTTATTCCTTTTTATTTTCAAATCGGTGAGAGAAGAGAAAATACACTTACATAATATAATTTTCAACTTAAAGAATCCATTGGATATATTTATCTCTCACATCTCTCTTCCAACAAACTATGAATTCAATTGAATAAATAGAATTATGTTTTTCCTTCTATTCTTTACTTTTTAACTTCAAATCGGTGAGAGAAGAGAGAAAATAAAGGGAATAATATATATTATTTTCAACTTAAAGAACCCATCGGATATATTATCTCTCACTTCATTTATTTTATAATCCTAAAATATATGAAAGAATTAATAAATCATATTGGTAATTTCGGACCTATAATATTATTATTATTTTCAATAATTTTGTTGTATAATAAACCGACTACATTATTCTTTTATTGTCTAGGATTTTTAATTAATAGTTTATTAAATATATTCTTGAAACTTGCAATTAAACAACCTAGACCGAGTGAAGATGAGAGATTATTTTATCTTAAATTGAATAATGGATATAATATTGAATTCAATAAATATGGTATGCCTTCTGGACACGCGCAAAGCGTATTGTATTCATTGGTCTTCATCTATTTTGCTTCAAATTATAATAAGAAAATTACATTACTTTATTTATTAATATCTCTCATCACTTGTTATCAGAGAGAAGAATATATGTATCATACTATATTTCAAGTATTTATAGGAATTATAATTGGGTTATTAGTGGGTTATTTATTTTATATGTTAAGTAAACATAAAATAAAAGGAATAATGAAAACAAAAAAAGACGATGATGCACCATAATGAACAACCATAAATTATAATATAAACTTAATTTATGGGAGCAGGAATACTACCAACTACAATTCATAATGGCACATTGTATTTTTTATTTGGAAAAGAAAACAAATTTGCTGATACACCTGGATGGTCGGATTTTGGAGGTGGAACAGATACTAATGAAACTTATTTACAAACCGCAATTCGTGAAGGAGGCGAAGAATTAACCGGGTTTTTAGGAAGTGATGCTGACCTGAGTAAGTTATTGAAAAAGGGAACATTTAATATTGATAATGGAGACACATATAGAATGCACATTTTTTATATGAAATACGACCCACAATTACCGCATTACTATAATAATAATCAACAATTTCTTCAAAAAAAGTTAGACCCTAAGGTTATAGAAAAGAGTAAGATATTCGAAAAAGAAGAGATACAATGGATTTCAGTCAATGAAATGATGAAAATGCGTTCAAAGTTTCGTAGTTATTTTCAGGAAATAGTCGATAAAATTTATAAAAATAAAAAGGAAATTATTAGTTTTATAAATAAAAAATCATCTTTAAGAAAAACACAAAAAAAACGAAATCACTAAAAATCTTTATCAACGTGGTGAATTAATACATCCAAGTTATTAAGCATAATTTGGACATCTTCTTTTCTATCTCTCTCGTGAAGTCTCACCAATTTATGTTCCAATTGGGTTTTAAGTCTTTCTAATGAATTCTTATAAGTTTTAATTTTATCCGTATAACCTTTATTTTGTGCTAAAACCATCCATCCAAGTTCTTCAAATACGTGAACATACCATTTACTAAGTCCTTGCATAGTTGCGGCTCTAACATCAATTCTAATCTTCTTGGTTTTTCCGTGTAAATTACGCATTCTTTTTGTTTTTACCATTAATATAATTAAATAAAAAATATTTCAAAATTTCTTTAAATGGTTTTTTAAGTATATTTATTATAAATGAAAAAATTACCAGTTGAAATAATAAATATGATTTTAACGTATCGGGAAAGACACCCTTGCTCAGTTATAATTAATGATATGTTAAAGAATTATAAAAAAGAAGTTCATAATTCACTTATAAATTTGTCAGATGATGGTTATTATCATTATTCATTTTACAATTGGTATTTCAATGTAAATTTAAAAAAATACATTTTTATATATTATATTTTTTAAATATTAATATTCAAAATATTAGGGTATCTCTCTGCAATTAATGCGTTAATATCGGTTAAATTCAATGTTTTTTCTTTCATTAATATGAAAGAACTTTCTAATATTAATTCTTTTGTGTTTTTTATAATAAATGTTGCTCTCTGGTGTGCATCATTGATTAGTGTGAATATTTCTGTATCAATCATTTCCTTGTATTTATCACTTGAATTAGGATAAATTATTTTATTACCCATTCCATAATATACAATCATTTTTTGCGCCAATTTCGTAGCCTCGTCAAAATCGTTAATGGCGCCGGTTGTTATTGATTTTCCAAAGAATAATTCTTCTGCAATTCTTCCAGATAATAAAATCATTAATTGTTCTAATAATTGTTGTTTTGTTTGTATATTTGTTGTAGAGGTTTCAAATATAGTATAAGCTGGAGTATTCGGTGATTGTAAATTAATCACGATTTTCTTCAATTTTGAATGATGTTTGCAGAACATTCCCACAATTGCGTGTCCCATTTCGTGAATAGCTATACAACGAATGATGTCTTCTGTATATTCGTGTTCACTTGATTGCCATCCTGAAATTACACGATTAATAATTAATTCAATATCTTGAGAATTCATAAAAAAACGGTTATCTCTCAATGCATTCAACATTGCTTCATTCAAGATGTTTTCAATTTGTGCTCCGGATAATCCGTTAGTATTTTCAACCAATTTATCAATATCAACATTACCTTCATATGGTTTTCCTTTAATATGAATATTGATAATAGCACTTCTAGTTTTAGAGTCAGGTGGTCCAATAAATATTTTTTTATCAATTCTTCCAGGACGTATTAAAGCACTATCTAATAAGTCTACTCTATTTGTAGCACAAATTAGAAAAATACCGTTCGTATCTTTAAATCCATCTAATCCTACGAGTAATTCGTTCAACGTACTATCTCTTTCAGCAGAAGAACCTTCACCATCCCCTGAACGAGAACGTCCGAGTGCATCAATTTCATCAATAAATATGATACAAGGTTTATTCTTTTTGGCAAGTTCAAACATTTCTCTCATTCTAGCAGGACCTACACCGACATATTTTTCTTCAAATTCGGAACCACTTACGGCAATAAATCCCACATTAAATTCTCCGGCTAATCCTTTGACTAGAAGAGTTTTACCATTACCTGGCGGTCCTTCTAATATAATTCCTTTGGGTAATCTCACATTATACTTAGCATATTTTTTATAATTGGTTAACATATCAACACATTGTTTTAATTCTTTTTTAATATTATCATATCCACCAATATCATTGAATTTCAAAGGATAATTATAAATGACTTCAAAATTTTTAGATTTAACGCTTCTTCTTCTTTTAATGTTAAAATTATCATCATTATCATCATTATCATCATTATATTCATTATTATTATTCTTATTATTAGAATTTTCAATATCATTATCATTTTCAAAAAACTTTTTTAATATTTCTTGATTATGTAAAAGTTTTCCATTGACAAAAATTCCAATAGGTTGTATATTTTTATTTATAAATTTATTATCATTATTTTGTTTTTCGTATTTTTTCAATAAATTTTGAATAAAATCATCATCATTCATTGAATTTTGTTTTGTAAATGAATATTTATCATTACATTTCAAAGAAACAATGGGGTTTTTAATATTAAATTGGTTTAATAAAGAATTGTTGATTCTTAGATTAACGAGCAATGATAATAATATAAATTTAACAAACATTTAATGATAATATAATTTGATTGTTCTTTTTAAATTATAATTGACAGTTTTGTTTTTTAATTTATTTTTATTGATATAAATAGAGAAGTGAGAGAAGTGATAATTCGAAGATATATATTATAAATTACGACTTAAATAATCGTCGCGTTGTCGGTTCCCCCATTAAATAAGGAAAGTAATTCTTGTGATGGATTTTCTATAAAATTCACGAATGGTTTTTCTTTCCATTCACAATAAGGAATTGCTTTACTCGTTGCTCTATCTAATTGTAATAATTGTTTCAATGCTTCCATTCTTTTGATTACTGGTTTAATCTTCAATGATATTTTTCTAGATAATTGTTTCCATCTCCATTCAAATTGAAGAGCAGATTTCCAATCTGGAAACCCCGAAACATAACATACAATATTCCAATATTCTCCATTGATTACTTTGTTGCTGGTGATATGTGCTCCACCTTTTATTTCTTTATTATGTTGTCTTATTCTACGGTCTAAATTCACTGTTGCTCCTACATAAGTATAATTATCAGTTGATTCTAGTAAATATACAACAGCAGCCATATAAATAAATAATAAATAAAAAAAATGATTTAATATGATAATAAATAAATAATAATAAATAAATAAATTAGAAACAAGAAACAAAACCACTGCAAAAATGAGTTATCTTTTCGATAATAATGATTATAAATGCGGAATAATTAAAAATATGAAATTAAATATAAATATAATAAATGAATTTAAAGAAAATTATGTCGAGCAAGAAATGTGGAATGATTATTACAATGATTTATTAGCAAATAATTTGGAAAAACTATTTGTTATGGTATTAAAACTTAATGACAAAAATGAAGACAAAATGTGTCACGTATTAGATGAAGAAATGTTTGAAAGTTTGAAAAATAATGGAGGAATAATAGTTGGATTTATTAAAATACAGAATTCAAGAAAATATATTATAAAAAATAAGAATTTCTGGTATATTGATTTAATCGATACTAGATTATCTAATCAACATATTGCCAGAATAATGTTATACAAATTGAAATTATTAAAGAAGAGAGATTTTGTTCCGCTTATTATAGCAAAAAAAGCAATAAAATATTGGAGAAAATATTTTAAGGTGGAATATGGTTTAATTACACAAGAACAAATTATGGGTTTTATAGAAAGTAATAATATCTCTCAACATAATAATTGGGATATATTATTTGAAAATGAAGTAAAAGAATAAACAAACTCTATGAGAGTGATTTAACACACATTGTATAGAATAATCTATTAATGAAATACATTATCAAACTATTTATTGCCGAAAATAATAAAAAACTGCTTGTATGCATATCCCTATATTTTTTATAGAATAATCCTACGATTAATGTTGATAAGATAATTATAAATGATAAAAATGAGAATACTGATAAAAAATAAAAATAATCGCAGTAATTTTTACTCAAAGGTCCGAATAAGTCATTCATTATATATATAAAAGTACAAAATAATATTTTTATTGAAGAGATAAGAGTGAAGAGAGAAATAAATGAATTGATTTCTTTAAGTTGAAAATTATATTATATATGGAAAAATCGCTATCTATATCTTCACTCACTATTGTATTGTTAAATGGTAATTAATTGAAATAAATCCAAATCTATAGATTCAATGAAATGTCTTTCTAATATATTAATATTGTATTTTTTATCATTTAATTTTCGGTCTTCAGAATGGAATTTCCAAATTCCTGAACTTTCAAAGAATACTGAATAATATACGTCACTATTATCAAGTTCAAATTCTTGACTAGTAAAATTAGATAATGTAACTTCTTGGTATTTATAATCTCCATCATTATATAAATATAATGTACCTACATCATCTATTTTAATTTTACTAATATGCATTATTGGTGTAGGTGATAATATAATCCACGCTTTTTTTCCTGAAATATTGTTTATTCTAACAATTCGTTTAATCTCAATATTTTGTGCAAATGTTGATTTTGGAGTTTCTTTTGTTTTTTGATTACCGAATATGTTAAAAAAATTAAATTTAGGTATTAACCCAACTACACTTAAAGCTCCTAAAGAATTAATTAATGAATTATAATTATTTTCTACTTTTTTAGTTTGAGAATTTTCATTATCTCTCTCTTTCTCTTTTTCTTTTTCTAATAACAATGAATCTAATAATTTTATATCTTCTTGAGATAAATTATCGTCTTTTTCATCATCATTCTCGTATTGTTTATATCTACAAAATTCTTCATATTTATATTCTTTGATAACATCATCTTCTTCACATTCTTTTACTTCTTCTTCAACTTCTTCTTCAACTTCTTCTTCTACTTCTTCTTCAACTTCTTTTACCTCTTCTTCAACTTCTTTTACCTCTTCTTCAACTTCTTTTATCTCTTCTTCAAGTTCTTTTACCTCTTCCTCTTCTTCAACTTCTTTTATCTCTTCTTCAAGTTCTTTTACCTCTTCCTCTTCTTCTTCAACTTCTTTTACTTCATCTTCTTCTTGTTTTTCAATAATTTCATCATAACAAACACCACCTACTTCATTTGGTTCTATATTACTCATTATAAAATATATAATTATTCTTTTTTTTGGGTAAAAACTAAATAATTAATTGAAGAGAGAGATAATAAAATATACAACCTCAAATAATAAAAAAATGACTTAAATAGCAATATCGAGATATCTTCACTCTTTATGATTAAAAAAAATTTATTTTTTATCTAGTTATTGTCTCCATTGTTTTATTTCAGACAAACCGGTTCCACGTTATCCAGTTTTTCCACGAACTTTTCAAGTATATAATCTTTGCGACCATCGCAAAATTTAACCCCTGTAAATTTTAAGTTTTATTGGGTTGTTTTATTGGATTTGCTTTGTCAAAATATAAAGTATTTAAATCAATTTTTTTTATTTCTAAATAACAAATTTTCAGTATTTCATTTTTTAACTAAAAATAAAAAAAA
>Ga0114963_10001374_pt1 | contig 16788 bp, 18 predicted proteins | sample C_131016_EF_Meta_FD_87019 | JGI IMG/M metagenome (GOLD analysis project Ga0114963, IMG submission 87019) | Freshwater microbial communities from Lake Croche, Canada to study carbon cycling - C_131016_EF_MetaG | ecosystem: Environmental > Aquatic > Freshwater > Lake | place: Lake Croche, Canada...
CAAAACGCGCTCGGTATGATGGCTGAGCTCATAGCGAATCTGATCCTGTGTGAGCTTTTGAAGCTGAACAAGATCTAACTGCCTGAGCAATCGGTCATGGATACTCTGTTTCAGATCAAGATACGCCACCATCAGTGCAGTACTCTTGAAATCCAATTACGCGACGTGGTTTCAGACTTGCCCGTTATTTTGGCAGCCCAACTGATTAAGCATTTCGAAACCGGGCTAGACTTTGCTAGCTTCACAACGGGAATACCTTGATTTACAGAAGCCGCAACAGCTGCATAGTGGTTGGGAATGATCCGCGCTATTTTTTTTGCGAGAGCCTTCTCCAGATGATGAATAGTGATTTCACTTTCACGATCGTGACGATTCACTACCGGAAATATTTTTTCAGAAGCAAAGCCAATGGTTTGCAATAAGTCCAACAAACGCTTGCCGTCGCGTAGGTAAGGAATTGTGTTTTGCAGAACGGGATACATTTGATTCGACAGCTCTAAGGCAGTGAGTCCAACTTTATCCAAGCCACGCCCAATATCCAGAATCACAACATCATATTGGCTCCGGGCTAATCGAATAATCGATCCAATTTGACTGGCCTGTATATCAGTGGCGAGTAAAGGGATTTCAGGTGAAGCCAGTAATCCAAAGTTAGGCAGTACAGGCAACATGGCTGCAGATAAAAGAGAAGCATCTAAATGGCGCGTGTTCTGCGATAACTCACCAAGATGAGTGGAAGGCTTTTGGTCAGAGACAAAGAGCGCTGCATCACCATACTGTAAATTCAAATCAATCACAGCCACTCGCTGATCGTGGTTTGCTGCTAAAGCATAAGCCAGGTTGGTCGCGAGAAAAGTGGCCCCACCCCCTCCCTTACAGGAAATGAAGGACATCACAGTTCCTTCTTTGTCTTGTGAAGGCTGGTGTTGTGACTGTAATCGCCGCATCGTCTCAATGAGTAAGGCATCACTCGCCTCGGGAGAAATTACTTCCCGCACTCCACTGCGCATAGCGTGCATCAAAAACTCTGGTGAATTTTGCCTGGAATACACCGCCAATAAGGTACGGGGATAACGCATCCCAAAACGCGCGAGCGCTTCCATTGAGCGGCGCTCTTCAAAAGGATCTGCGGCGATCACCACATCAGGAGGATCATTGAGTTCGGGTAAGTTTTGCAAATCACCATGTATGGTGATCACTTCTCCTAAGTTGGGAATCTGCTTGAGCCTGTGGCCTAAATCAAGCAATTGATTTGAAAGTGGAGAAATCACAGCAATAGTGGCGGGATGCAAAGGAAAACCTCATTAGAAATAAAGTTCAATTGAAATTAGTTTCATTCAAAAAATGATTCATAGATGACAGAGCACATCTGAGCCGGTACTGTATGCACTGTTGAGCGTTTCTCTGGGGCGAGTCACTGTGAGCGCCGGCCAGCTCAGTGAAGAACTCAAGAAAGGGTTTGCGCTATTAAGCGGAACATGAGGCAGTATTTTCACTTGCACCCACTGGCAATCACCGGCATCACAACCATCAGGCAGATACGCAACACTGAGTAATTCAGAGGGTAGCCCTTGCATGAATGGATTGAGTGCAGATGCAGCATTAACACCTCCCACATCACATTTTGATGCTGCTCGAGCCAGTATTTGGCTCACTGCTGCCACGGTGTTGATTTGCATCATGAGCCTTGCAAACTCTAAGGTCCCAAGCAGTAGCATCAAAAACAAGCCGGCCAACAAGGCAAACTCTATGGCGGTTGCCCCAATTTGCGATTTCATGATGTGGACTGGACCAAGGAATATTGAATAGTAGGAAACACAAGAACATTTAACCATTCAGGAAAATCGTTCATCTCAACCCCTTGCATAGTGACCGAGACAAGATTCAGTTGTTTTCCTCCCGACAACACCATTTGCTGGCCGTTCGTACAGTTTGAGATATCGCAGATCACGACTTGAGCGATCGTTGAATTGGGAACTAAGGGAGTGCCAATACATTGGCTTGAGCTCATACTGGGATCCCCCGTAATGACCAGACATTTGGCGGCTTGTATCGCATGAGGATCTCCGGCTTGAGACAACGAAAGATAGCGCGTCGCAGCCGATAATGAAGACTGTATGGACTGATAACGCTGCAGCGCCAGTGCACATTCAAGGCCTGCAAAACACAGTGTGAGAAGGGGCACCAAGAGAAGGGCAAACTCAACGGCAGCTATGCCTCGCTGAGACCTCATGGCTACTGAACCAATACTGGAATCAGATTTCCAGTACCCTTTTCAGCCCCCGCAAAATGGGTACTACTGCAGATGGAGCATGCGATTTGCTGTGGCCATACGGTAGCAAGAGCTTGAGCATTCAAGTTTTGCTCACCCACTCCAAATACCTGCAAGAGAGAAGGCACAAATCCCATCAGCGAAGATTGGCATTGCGCTTGATTCGCCTTAGGAAAACGCAGCGTCACGATGGCATAGCTACCAGGAGTTTGATTGGCTTGCGCCACGCGCTGCCCTGCTTCTGAGGCTACGGCATAATCCAGGGCTCCGCAGCTTGAAGCAGACGCATTCAAGGTTGCACAAGGTAAAGCACTCATCGCCGCTAAAGCACAACTCTCTGATAAGGATTGCAACTGACTTTGTGCAAGAAAAAGCCTTGTGAGGTCAATCGCTAAGGCCATCATCCCAATCAATGCCGATAAAGACAGAGCCGCCAGAATCGCAATAGAACCTTCCATGCCACAGGCGCGGTAAGTGGCATTAAAGCTTTGATTCATTTTTGAGTTCACTGGGGTGCCCCAATTAATGAAGAGGTGGCACGGGGAAGTCCTAGCATAGGCAGCGCACTTCCATCATCTGCTTGATAGCGATCTAAGGCGCGCAATGCCTGAGCGGCTTCGGAATCACTCCGCTTCCGGCTGAACTCAGCAGGATATCCCTCCGGTAAAGCTTCGGAATATGAAGAAGCATTAAAATGTGGGGATGGAGCCTCAGACTCTTCTTGCTGCTTACCTTCTAAAAAAAACTTTTTCTGCGTAGGTTCACTATAGTGGTCCGTTGGAAGGGGCAGTAAGGTGTCGCTTGAACTCACCAAATGTGGTGTGACTACAAACAATAACTCGGTTTGATCTTTTTGAAATTGACTGCTGCGAAACAAAGTCCCAAGAATCGGAATATCTGCCAACCACGGAACAGCTTGAATACTTGAGTTCACATTGTTTTGCATGAGCCCACCAATTGCAAAACTTTCTCCATCACGCAGTTCAACTGCCGTACTGGCGCGTCGAGTGGTGAACAAGGGAAGAATAGCTTGACCACTCACACCAGTAGCCGCCAAACCCAGTCCCTGAGGATTTAACTCTGAGACTTCAGGCGCCACCTTCAAGTGAATTCGACCCCCATCTAAAACCGTAGGGGTAAATTTCAAAGCAATACCAAATTCTTTTTCTTCCAAGCTGGAGAGCGGCGCGCCTTGCGCCGTACTTTGCACCACAGGGATAAAAACCTTTCCTCCTGCCAGGAAACTGGCTTGCTGCCCACTCATGGCTAAAAGGCTAGGTTCAGCCAATGTTTTAATAAGACTATCTTGAGTTTGGGCTGTTACCGAAATAGTGGCATCACCCGAGGCAAGACCGAGCGCAAGAGAGGCAGGAGCAGAGGTGTTGGAAAGCGCCGAGCCTAAAGAAGCGCTCCAAGCACCTTGACGGGCACTTAAGCCTACTTTCGCCCCCCATTGTTGCAACCAAGTTTTAGAAACCTCTGCTACTTTTACATCCAGTCGAACCTGTTGGGGCACAGAGATTCTAAGAAGGTTGATGAGCTGAAGCGGTGAAGCCATAGCGCTGCTGGAATGGGGGTCGAAAGATTGAGTTGATCCACTTACAGTTGCATGATTCGATTCAAAACGCGTGGGCGTCATAGAATGGCTTGTAGGTAAAGAATCCAACAATGGCGCTGCATGCGTTTGCAAAAAAGCACGGCTCAGCAGAATAATCTGATGCGCTTTAACTGCATCAGAGACGGTTCCATTCAGAACAATGCTCCTCCCCAATTGACTCACTTTTAATGCACTCTCTTCAGGGAAATAATGCTGAAATGCCCATTCAAGAGGCTGCAAATCCATCGCCACCTCAACATTCATTGACTGTGTTTTTTGAGTCGCTGTCCAAACCAGAAGATTGGTTTTGCCAGACCGCTTACCTAAAACATATAGTTCTCGTGCATTCACCAAGCTTACGTCAGCAACTGATGGGTCAGCCAATGCGATGCGATGGACCGATTCTGGCAAAGACAGGGTAACGGCTTGCCCAGTTTTAAGAGCAATCTGCTGCGTGATTTCATTGGCAGGCCAACAAGGTTCGGCAATCATCATCAGCGACAGCGCCATATAAGCACATAACTGAGAGGGGTTCATGAGCGTCAAGGCTGAGGGTCTCATCATAGCGGCCCCTCCCTTTTCCTCGAAAAAAAAGCGACGTGATCTACTCCTTTAATCAATTCAATCTTTTGGCTCTCTATAGGCGTTGAAGTATTCGCTACCTCTATACGATTCAGAGAAGACAAAGCTGAATCAGATTTCAATGCCTGCTTACGGGAAGGGGATAAGGGGGGCATTCCGGCCAATAAAGTTTGGCGTGTCACGCCTAATGAGGGCACCACAGCCATGTCACCTTGATTACGCAAGACCAAAGAAAGCGTGCCTACATTTCGAGCAAGATCCAGAAGTTCAGACTGTTCTGGGGTTACTTCAAGCGTCACTGCATTGACTACCTTAGGCTTTTTATCGTCATGACTCGTCTCTTGTGCTACCGCCAAGACCAATACTTTTTCTAAGATGATTTTAGAAACACTATGATCTGTCCCGATAGGAGAAGCATGAGCCTCTTGTGTATTGACTAGGATGTCGACAAAGCTGCCAGGCAGGGCGAATCCCGCTACACCTGCCACCTCATTCACTCGCACTGACATCGCTCTCATCCCTGGCGTGAGCTTATAAGACAGCCCCAATGAATCACTCGGCTGAGCTACTTTAACTGTACTCGCAACCGTCACAGCTGCAGGGTTGCGTATGGGCGCAAACTCTTTTTCTGCAATCCACACCGAGGCAAATGCAAGAACAGCAGAACCCAAGAACAAAGCAAAAGCGCGAAGATGTCGCATGCTGAATGGAAAGTATCGACTCATAGGCATGGTGGTGTTCCTTCTTTACAGAGCAATAAAAGTGAGAGTGCCTAAAGCAATAGAAACGCCATAGGGGATACGAGACATCGTCCGCCCCCAAGGCAAAAAAACGAGAACTAAGATGCTCAATATCCCGCCACTGATCGCACATAACACCCCGTTCCATAAAGCTGCTGTAGGCCCTAAAAAACAACCAATCGTGGCCATCAACTTCACGTCACCCCCTCCTAATATTCCCAGCGCATAAGGAATCATGAAGAGTGCCAGCAGCAGCGCGCCGCCTGAAATCCAATGTGCTATCCCCATCCAACCCTGTGATTGAAGGAGCAGAAAAAAACTGGTCGCAGCGCCTGCAGCCATTAAGGTATTGGGGATTTTTCGTGCATAGATATCCCAAATGGCGGCAGCAGTGACCAGAATAATCAGCGCGATGAGCCGGGGGTCAAGAGAAGGAATAAGTGAAGAGGTCATGGCGATCTCTTAAGCGGCAGCGAGTGTGATTTTGTTAGCAATATTGGTGAACACCAAAGTAAGACCACTGCCTAGATTGCTGACTGCAACCGTAATGGCAGCCCCTACGAGCGCGATGATCAAACCATACTCTACGGCTGTAGCACCTTCTTCGTCTCGCAAAAAATCACAACAGAATTTAACTAAAGTGCGCATCAATCTTTCTCCTTAAAAAATCAGATACAGTGCGTGGATCGCACTGTTGAATGACATCTTAGGGAAATTGATGAGGCTACAACACGGAAAAAACTCCCGTTTTATGGAGAGAATTCTCCTCATTGAACAGGCGACGCCTCCCGGGAATTGTCTCTCGTAAGGACTTTCCTAAAAAACAAGAATGCATCACGGAAGCTGTGCTTTCCAATTTTGAATTTGTGTCACTGCATGCTTAATTTTGAAATTAAGAAATACCTGTCCGTAGGATGGCGAAGCATGACTCGGCACGCCATCTGATCCTGTAGGGCTCCATACAGATGAAAGGAAAAGTGACCCGCTCATCCAAACATGACGAGGATCCACTGCCATCATTTCTGAAGTATCAATAATCCCGGCATGATGGCCCATTGTTTTATCGGTTTCACCTCTTTCAATCAGCCATGCTCGTTGCTCTTCATCGCGGTAATACGTATCGACATTCAGCGCATAGAATTGATGAGAGGCGTGAAGCTCCTCTTGATTCATTTTCTCTGCAACCAAAGTTTGACTCGCTTGGCTTTCGCCATGCTCCCCAATGAAACAGACATAACGAAAACCATGCACTTTCGCGCTTCGCACCATATCTTCCAGAACACCTTTAAATACTTCTGGCGAAAGCCCCAGCGTTCCTGCCCAACGCATATGGCCTGTTGGATGATCGAAACGACCTTCTGGAACCACAGCGATCAAAGGGGCAATCAAGGTATGCCCCAATTCTTTCGCAATACGCTCCGTCGTGTATCGCAATACGATGTTGTGCTTTCCCAGCGCCAGATGGCTGCCGTTTTGTTCAACGCCTCCAGTGGGTATCAGTAAGGTATCAAAGCCACCCGAGATCAACTGCTTCACTTCAGGGCTACTGAGGTCTTCTATAAAAACACTTCTGGCGGAGAGCGCTTGATAAGCCGCTGAGGCATTCACCCATATGATTTCTGCCATCAGCAGAGCGATTAATAGCGCAATGGGTCTTGATCTGGGTCGATGCCACACAGTGATAAAAGGGCGAATATAAAAAGACCAAACAGAGTGACTTCTATCAACATACATAGCCTGTGCGAGCCCTACTTGAATTCTCTTTGGCTTGGCAGGTATGTACAGTGTTCCACACAGGCGATCCCAGCATGCAAAGATAAACCCAAAGTTTTTATCAAAATGTTCCGACTTTAAACTGTGATGGATCTGATGTTGGACGGGACTGATCAACCATTGGCTCCAGAACAGTCCATAACTCACCCAAGCCCGAGAATGACGTGCATTAAATGCACCCAAGTAAAAAATAATCAGGCCAATATGCACTCCAGACCAAGTCAATATCTGACTGCTATGTCCCGTGATCAAGTGAAAGCAACCCTCTACCCCCCCCACCCACACTGCTGCTAGGGTCAAGGAAAGGATGTCATCTACTGGGTGAACCCGATAGGCCGTGAAGGGCGATAAGACTTCCGCAGAATGATGTACTTTATGAAACTCCCACAATGCGGGAACTGAATGCTGCAGGCGATGGCTCAAGAAAAAAGCAAAATCCATCGCAATTAAAGTCAAAAGCGTAAGTGCAAAATCACTCCACCCTGCGCTGCCCATAAACGGTTCTGCGGCGCAGACTTCAAACAAAGTAAAACGCTCTGAAAAAAAGCTTTCAAATGTACTCGCAATCCAACCATCCAGAACAAGGAATATCGGGCTAAAAAGTAATCCGAATATCACTCGATTGATCACAAAAAAACGATAATCTGCTAAAGCTGAAGGGCGTAAGGAGAAAAAATACAGCTTGAGCTTCACCAAGCGTAGTCGTTTTAAGGAACCATGACCGCATCCTGCAATGATCAAAGCCGACACAAGATACAGCCAATACAATCGATCTTCAGGCATCCAGAATGCTCGCAAAGGCGCCATCAAGCGCCCTAACAAGAAGTCGATCATTTCTTAGAGTGTTATTTTGTTTTCAGATAAAAACAGAATCAGGCCTGCTTTTCCAGTCACGCCCAACTTATCGTAAATAATCGTCAGGCGATTTCTGAGTGTTGAAGGGCTGATATTCAGCAATTGAGCAATCACATCATTTTTTTCTGACGCATTTTCATACATTATTTTTACGGTCTCGCGTTCAGATTTGGTGAGCTCAGAACATCTTTTATCCCCGTTCAGATCTTTTCTGGATGCAGTGCGAATTGAAAATAGTTGAGCTGAAGCTTTCAACCAAATAGGATTGAGCCATGTTTCACCGTTATGCAGCGCTTCAATCCCGCGTAATAACTTGGCAGGCGGATCATTTTGATCTACAAATCCGCGAACGCCATGCGCAATGGCTTCGCGCTTAAGCCACTCCTCAGCATTATTTTCCATCACAAGAATTTGTGTGGGATATTTTTGTAATAGCTCAGTGATTTCTGGCATGGACTGAGGTGTCAATAGCGCAATATCTAACACCACCACAGTACCCACCGTAGACGATAGGACAGTGTGCAAAGACGCAAAATCATTCACTTCGCCTACAACATGGATATGCCTAGCATATTCTTGAATCAGACTTCGCAGACCCCGCATGATGATGACTTGAGGATTGGCAAGAATGACGCGGATCGGATAACGACACACCTCACCGAGTTGAAGCGCATATTGCTTGGGCACCAAGTGAGAGGGATCAATGCGAAGAGATAAAGCGGAGTTCAAAATGCGGTCCTCGTTGAAAGAAAGATCGCAACTCTAAACGGATTAATTACTAAATGGATTAAGCTTTTATAAAACTTTTTTGACCGGAGCAGACAGGTAAGTCATTGATTTTAAATCTTGACCAAGTTTTGTTCAACACACCAATAAGTCATTTGGAAGGATGTGAACAGTGCGTTCCCCTTCACTAAACCAGATCTCTTTGTCCTGAATAGTTACCTGAACGCTCATCGTGCGCTGGGCTAAAGCAGCGAGTGCCTCGGTCGTATCCGAGTTGAGATCCGTAATGGTGAGATTTTTGAGTCGCTCCAACACAGCCTTATTTTGTTGCCACCACACGCCTGCCGAACGTCCCCCATAGGTATAGAGATGAACCCGATCAGCACGACCAGATGCCTTACGTAAAAGACGCTCATCCGGGAGACCTACCTCTATCCACAAACGCAAAGCACCGCTCAAATCATGCTGCCAAAGTGTGGCCTCATCTTCACTCGACAAACCTCTCCCAAAAGTTAAACCCTCACCTGCGTGGAGTACAAAGGCAAGTAAGCGCACCATCATGCGCTCGGTGGTTTCGGATGGATGACACGCCAAGGCAAGGGAAAAGCCTTCAAAAACTTGACGATCTAAATCATTCACCTGGAGCTCTACTTTGTAAATGGTTGCACGTAAGGCCATTTACAAACCACCTTGAAAGTGACGTGTAGGGATACAAGAACCATCGTCAAAATACAGATCACGCTCTGGCCATCGTAAAGCGCTCAAGCGTCCTATAAATCCACTGCTGACCGCATTTTTTCGTTCCACAAAACGTCCACCCACTGAGAAGTCCGTGCAAAACACCTGTTGTCTTGAACCAAACCAAGCATCGGGGTCGATACCATAGAACAGATTGGGGCCAAACGCGGTTCTGGGTTTGAAAGCTTGCACACCCCAGCGCCTCCAATAATGGCCAAAAATCACAGGGGTAGATTCATCATAGTGATCCCACCAAGCTGCTCGCTCCACAAAACGCCATGCACCTCCTGCGAAAAAAGGAGGCTGGGTCTCCTTCTCAATTCCAGAAGTCAACACTCGTATTGGATTACCCATTTGTAGCTTGGCATTCCATTTTCCGGTGAGGCGTAACAGCGGAGGCGCCGAATGCTCATTATGAAGGTGCTCTTGCCAAGGGCGTTTTTCATCAGCAGCCATGCTGGCTAAAGTACGATTTTCAATATCCGCTTTAAAGGCTTGATCTATTTCTTCAAAGGCTATCATCGACTTGGCAGTCATCGGTCTTAAGCGATCAACAGAAGGGGAATGCCACGCAGCATGGACCACTCTGAGATCTTTGCCCTCTAGCGCTAAAGGCAAACTATCAAAAAATGCTTGAACAGCGTGTTGCTCACCTTTCGCCAGCATCGCAAAAGGCAAGTATCGCTCGCCCTCCTCCGACACATCCCCATAGAACCAATCATTCCCATCTTTACGCTGCCTACGCATCAAGTTGAGTTCATGATTACCCAATACGCACTGCACCCTGCCATCATCACGGCGACGTCGAACCCAGTCGACTACCGCCGGACTATCTGGCCCGCGGTCACATAAATCACCCACAAAAACTAAGGTTCTGCCCTCAGGATGACGGGCTTCACGGTCGTATCCCAACACACGCACTAAATCGTGGAGTGCATCGATCTCGCCGTGCACATCACCAACCACATCAACGCCCTCTGAATGTAAGGGCTGAATTAAGGAAAAGGTCATTGGAGTGGAAAGTCGTACAATCTGGGTAAATTCGATGATGGATGGATGGATGTGAAAAAGATTTCTAAGCAGGCATGGCTGGGATTAGCTGTCACTGTTGTCGCTGATTCTTTTGGTCAAATTTTTTGGAAATCGCTTGCAAGCCAACTTCCAGATACAGATCATATCCCGACACTGATCCTGGCTGCAGCTGAAATGCCTATTTTTTGGATTTTAGCTGGATTACTTTTGGCCCAGTTGTTTCTATGGCTGGCGGTACTCAAACAAGCTGACTTGAGTTTTGCGCAACCCATTACTTCTCTGAGTTATGTGGGCGTAGGAATACTGTCGTATCTATGGTTGGGGGAGATCTGGCATATACGTACCATCTTGAGCGTGCTATTCATTTTGATTGGTGTGAGCTTGGTTTCCTCTTCCTCTTCAAAGGCCTCTTTTCCTCAAGAGCGTGAAGCACCATGAACTTAGCGACTGCGATTTCACTGGTACTAGCAGGATCTGCCCTCGAAGGTTTTGCCCAAGTGTGCTTGAAACTCGCCTCATCGCGACAATCTGGGGCCTATGTATTCTGGACTGGTTTCGGGTCGATACTGTTTGTACTTGAAATTGGGCTGTATACCCGCGCGCTTAAATCTCTAGATATCGCGGTGGCTTATCCTCTGAGTGCTTTGAGCTATGCCGCGGTAGTGATTGCTGCGCGCATGTTGCTGGGAGAAAAAGTGGCCCTGCGCCGTTGGCTGGGTGTGGCATTTATTGTAGCGGGGGCAGCCCTCGCCATCCCAGAGTGATGCTCACCGCGCATTGGTTTGACCGAGCGATTGAGTGCGACAGCACCTTATGGAAGGAAGGTTTTCCGCCCTCAATAGAAGGAAAGTGGTGGTATGAAGCGCTGGAATATGCCCGGCTTGAGGATCAGTTTTCTTTTTTGTACTTAGAACTTCGCAACACACAGAATGAAGCCATCGCCCTAGCTCCTTGCTTTGTAATGGATATGCCGCTCGAGATGGTGGCCCCGGAACCCTTAGTCCCATTACTCAAAGTCATTGCCAAACTGTACCCTCCTCTTCTTCATCAACGAACCTTTTTTGTGGGTTCACCCTGCAGCGATAAAGGGTGGATTGGCCTTAGCCCAAAGATTGAACCTCCAGAAATTGAGCAGATCTTCCGCTCCCTTCATCAAGCCATGCTGGAAAAAGCGCATGCACTCCAAGCCCCGATGCGGGTATGGAAAGATATGCCAGAACAATTCGACAAGGTACTCAAAGCGATCAGCGCTGAATATCAATTATTCCCCGTAGTCAGCTTTCCGGGGACTGAAGTCACTTTGCCAGATACTGTGATCAGCCCAATTAACAAAGGCAAAAAAAACAAATCAAATCCTGAAATTCAACATCTAGAACGGCACGATTCCTTGCTCAAAGAGGCCTATTTCGCGGGAATCAAACCCAGTCGTCGACAAAAATTACGCCGCACGCTCCGTCGAGCAGAAACTGCTAACCCATTGAGGATAGACGTCGTTCAATTCCCTTCTACAGAACTCCTTGATCAGCTCTTTGACTTATTCTGGCAAACCTATGAAAACGCCACGACGCGTTTTGAAAAACTCAACCGATCATTCTTTGAATCCATTGCTCAGTGTGAGTCCTGCCGCTTCATCGTTCTCTACCCTGCAGCCAATTCTGAATCCCATTTGGTCCTTGCTACAGCTCCGCATGCCAGCCCCCGCCTCCTATTCGACAGTACTGTGCCTGTCGCCTTCATGCTGGTGTATGTCGACGGCTCAATCCTGATCAACAAATTTATTGGAATCAATTATTCAGCTCCGAAAGAGTGGTTTTTGTACTTTCGTTTATGGGATGCCTGCGTTGACCTTGCTATTCAAGGTGGTCATCGAGCGATTGAAAGCGGGCAAACAGGCTATGACGCCAAGATTTCTGTAGGCCACCACATGATCCCATTGACTCATTATTGCCATCATTCCAATCCCGTTTTACGCTTGATTTATGCTCTGGTTGGCAAACAAGTCACCTGGGAGTCCTTAGACCCAGAATTAGCCCGATTGGGAAAGGATAGAGCGGACTAAACATCATCATTGCCGCAATTTGATATCCTAGTGAGATTATTGATGCGGTATCTAAGGAAGAACACCATGCCATTACGTCCTAGCCAAGCGCGCAGCCCTCTCATTGTGGTGGCGATCCTTTCCACCCTTTTGATCAGCTGCCCAGTTGTTGCCCATGAACATCCCGAAGAGTGGGCTATGCACGGTCATGGATACGGCAACCAACGCTTTTCACCTCTGAGCGAAATCAACGCACACAACGTGGATCAACTGATCCCTGCGTGGACTTATCATAGCGGAGTCAACGCAACCTTCCAGACCACGCCCATCGTGACCCATGGCGTGATGTATGTATCACTGCCGTTCAGCGGTGTAGCTGCGGTAGATGCAAAAACGGGAGAAGAAAAATGGAAGTATAAGCACGTATCAAGATGGAAATCGATTTGTTGCGGCCCTGCAAATCGAGGGGTGGCCGTTGATCATGGCAAGGTATTCATTGGTACAGTAGATGGGCGCCTTGTGGCTTTAGACGCTCAATCTGGAAGCCCCATTTGGGATGTATCGGTGGCCGAACAAACCGGATCTACTGAGAGCTCGAGCAACCTCAGCGCAGACGATCCGTTAAGCAAAGCAGAGGCGACGGGATCTACTGGTATCGGCATTTCAATGGCACCGATTGTGTATCACAACAAGGTGTTTGTTGCCGTGAATGGGGTAGGCTATGGATTGCACCCTGACAAAGGCTTGGCCGTGGTAGGGATGACGGCAACCCGGAGCCAGTCTGGATTTATGGCGGCCTATGATGCCAAATCCGGTAAGCGATTGTGGAAGTGGGAAGTCACCGGCCCTGGATGGGAGGGCGACTTCAAAAATAGCACTGGCGATGGTGTCCCCATGAACCGGGATATTGAAGGCGAGAAAAAAGCGCTCTCTGAGTATAGCGATGCATGGCGCCATGGTGGTGGTTCCATCTACGCGAGCCCGGCCCTTGATCGCGAGCGGGGATTACTTATATTTGGTACCGGCAATCCCTCCCCCCAAATGGCCGATGACAGCCGACCAGGTGACAATCTTCATACGTCCTCTTTGGTTGCCCTGAACATTAAAACGGGCAAGCTAGTCTGGGCCTATCAACAAATCCCCCATGATCGCTGGGGTTATGACGTGGCGACACCTCCGGTGTTGATGTCGCTCAAAATCAAAGGCCAAAAAATTCCTGCTGTGGCCTCACCCAGTAAATTAGGTTGGGTGTATGTGCATGATCGACGTAACGGTAAATTCTTATTCAAATCCGAAGCGTTTGTACCGCAAAGCAATATGCTGGCTGAACCCACTAGCGGTGAAGGCGTATTGATTGCCCCTGGTATTGCAGGAGGTTCGAATTGGTCACCCGCTGCATTTGATCGAAAAAATGGCTTGCTGTTTGTGCCCGCCCTCAACCTACCTACTCGCTACATTTCACATAAAGAAGTCAAAGATGGCAAAGCGTTTAGCTATGTTTCTACGCAAGATGGTGACGAGAAAAGTGGCACTTTAACTGCAATTGACTTGCGTCACCAAGGTGCGATTCGATGGCAAGAGAAAACAGCTGAACCCATGATTGGGGGTGTTCTCTCCACAGCGGGAGGGGTGATATTTACTGGCAGCGGACAACACCATTTCTCAGCCTATGATTCCCTGAATGGGGCAAAGCTTTGGGATGTAGAACTGGAAGCGGGGGTGAACGCCCCTCCAGTATCGTGGAAGCAGGGACATCAACAAATGGTGGCAGTGGCAGTCGGCGGGAATTCTTTATTTGGCTTCAAGACGGGTGATGCTGTAGCTGCATTTGCATTGCCAGAGTCCTCATCATCTCAAGTACATAAGCATAAAAAACACCCTCATTGAATTCAACAGCGCAATTCTCTAGGGGAATTTACGAATAAAGCCATTGCGATTAGGCATCACGATGGCTGCAAGTTCCTGCGCCCCCATGGGCTGATCGCTCGCCCATAAGCCATTTTCTGATAAGAGATAGGCACACAGAGAATACACTTCATCATGCGATAGATGCCCAGGAGTTGCAGGGGGCATGCTACGCAAGATGGTGTCGAATAAAGTGGTGGCATAGGGCCAGTAGGTCCGAAGGGTTTTATCGGCATCAGGCGCGTTCAGTGGACCCTCACCACCTATCAATTCCTGCGCTGTCCCCCCCTCTCCTTTTCTTCCATGGCAGCTTGCGCATTGTGCTTGATATAAAACTGCTCCGTTTTTAGCCAAACCCATTCCACTGGGTAAACCTTGCCCAGTGGGGAAAATATTCGGGACAAACTGAACCATACTCCCTGCGTCCACAGGTTTGCCCATAGGGGTTGGCCGACTTGCAGCGCTATCAGCGTGCGCGGGAATCGCGGTCAAGCTTGCGGCGGAGAAGAGCAAGCTAGCAAAAAATGCCTGCGTAAAGAGAACTGACTGCGCGCGCTTAAGCATAAACATGACGTACCGTTCCATCGGAATCCACGGCCCAACTCAAAATCGCGTTGTAATGAAAGTAGCCATTGCGCCCGCGTTGAGCGACAAGATGGGCGCGCGTAGGTTGAATATTGCCTTGATCATCTTTTACCCTACTTTGCAGCACAGCAGGTTTGCCATCCCATTTCCAAGCTGCGCGGAAACGCGCAAAACATTTGGACATCACAGGGCCATCGATGTGCGCTGTGCTCCAAGACTTCCCGCCATCGGCTGATACTTCTACCTTTGCTACTGCGCCGTGACCACTCCAAGCCAAACCACGCACTTCAAAAACTCCGCGGGTGCCCAAGGTTTGACCATATGAAGGAGAGGTGATCAGTGATTTGGGGCCCATCACAAAATCAAACTGCTCGGCTTTTCCTGAGGGGAGTAACTGGGTATATTCCCCTGTTTCATTTCGCGACATCACAGGCTGATCGGTAAACTCCAGCCGATGCAGCCATTTAATTTGTCTAACCCCTTCCCAGCCGGGAAGCACTAAACGCAAGGGATAGCCGTTTTCAGCCCGCAATCGTTCCCCGTTTTGAAATAACGCAAGTAGGGCGTCTTCACGTAATTTGGATATAGGAATGCTCACCTCGGTGGCAGCAGCGTCCAGGCCTTCTGCAATCGCCCAAGTCGCCCTGCTATTCCCACCGGCCTCATCCAACAAGTAGCTGAGCGGTACGCCCGTCCATTCTGAACCCGACACTAAACCATGAAAGGAGCCGACAGGTTTTTGCATGGGTTCTTCATGCCATCCCGCGTTACTATTGCCACCGCATTCTAGAAACAACATGCGTGATTGCAAGGGATAGCGCAGCAGCCCAGCTAAATCAAAGCACAAGGGCTTCGCCACCATGCCATGCAGGGTAAATGTAAAGCGCGCCGGTTCGACCTCTGGTACGCCATTGTGATGGCGCTCAAAATGCAATCCTGTTGGGGTGACCATCCCTTCCAGAGACTCTAGAGGTGTCCAAGAAACACCATTTCCCAACACCATTCGATTGGAGCCAATCAACCGTATGACTCTTTTCTCATGCACGGAGGGCATGCCGTAATTACTAAAGGCTTGCCCCGCCCTATGTTGGCTGGCCAGATCGGTTTTGGCTTGGGGCTCAGTTGGGATACCTTCAACCCCTTTTGAAACTAAAGGAGGCGCATCTTGAGACTGTGCCTGCGATACAGGCAAGGCTCCCGCAGCCGCTGTCGCCAGCGACAAGCGCAATCCTTGTTCTAAAAAAACGCGGCGATCTAGAAATGTGCTCACACAGGGCTCGGAACAATACTCGGTCAAGCTATAATAACGGGTTATATCAGACGATGCGCTTCAAACGCCAAGCAACCCACTCTCATGAATGACGCCGTACAGCAGATTACCCGTGAAGTTCAGCGCCGCCGAACCTTTGCGATCATCTCTCACCCTGACGCAGGTAAAACCACGCTGACCGAAAAGCTCTTGCTGTTTTCAGGGGCAATCCAGCTTGCAGGAACCGTCAAGGCGCGAAAAAGCGCACGGCACGCCACTTCAGATTGGATGGATATTGAAAAACAGCGCGGAATTTCGGTCGCCAGCTCGCTGATGCAGGTGGATTATCGCGACCATGTCATCAACTTACTGGATACGCCCGGTCACCAAGACTTTTCGGAAGACACCTATCGTGTGCTGACAGCGGTAGACTCTGCATTGATGGTGATCGACGCAGCCAAAGGGGTAGAGGCGCAAACCATTAAGCTGCTCAATGTGTGCCGCATGCGCGATACCCCCATCATTACCTTCATGAATAAGCTAGACCGTGAAATTCGCGACAGTCTGGAGTTACTGGATGAAGTGGAATCTGTTCTTGGCATTGAGTGCGCTCCTGTCACCTGGCCCATCGGCTTCGGAAAACGATTCCGCGGGGGTTATCATTTACTGCGCAATGAGGTACTGCTGTTTGCCCCC
>Ga0114963_10001375_pt1 | contig 16788 bp, 19 predicted proteins | sample C_131016_EF_Meta_FD_87019 | JGI IMG/M metagenome (GOLD analysis project Ga0114963, IMG submission 87019) | Freshwater microbial communities from Lake Croche, Canada to study carbon cycling - C_131016_EF_MetaG | ecosystem: Environmental > Aquatic > Freshwater > Lake | place: Lake Croche, Canada...
AAAAATGTTCGTATTGAATTGTCTACTCAACCAACAAAAAAATACATGGTTTATAATCCTAATGATAATACTTGGGTTCATTTTGGTAGAATGGGTTATGAAGATTACACTCATCATTTAAATTTAGAGAGAAGACATAATTATTTAGTTAGATCCGCAGGAATTAAAGGAGATTGGAAACAAAATAAGTATTCGGCAAATAATATGTCCCGTCATATTTTGTGGGAAGTTTAATTTATTTATTTTTTAATCTTTTCTAATATTATATGCCAAAAAAAAATAATAAAGAACCTATAAAATTAGTTATTGATACTAATGACAAAAATATTTCATCAATTATTAATTTACCAAAAAAACGAACTTATACAAAACATACAAATGATGAAGAAAGAAAAAAGGCTATTTTAGCATCTAAAAGAAAATATGCTAATGAACGATATGCTAAACAAAAAGCAGCAAAATTAGCAGCAAAGCAAGGCGAAGGTATTTTTGATTCTTTAAAATCTGCTGCTAAATCCGTTAAAAATACTGTAGAAAATACAGCAAAATCAGTTAAAAATACCGTTGTGTCAACCGCTAATTCTGCTGAAAAATATGTTAATGCGGTCGTTAACGGTCGCAATGATTATCCGCCAAAAGTTCGCACTATTTTAGCACAACAAGGTGACCAAGTTATTGTTGGTATTACTATTGGTCGAACTCCTGTTCCATCGGTTTTAACAAGTATTTTAAGTGTTGCTTCAGGTGGAACATTTGGGGCTAATTTAAAAAATAGTCCTTATGATACGTTGTTTCATTTATTTTTGAGATTGGAATTGGATAATGGTACTGTTGTTAGTTTAGAAAAAAATGAAGTCATCAATATGGATATAAATCCTCCTTTACCTGCTAATACTCAAACTCAAGTAGTAACTCAATATAGTGAAGGTCTTACGCCTAACGGAATTTTAGGAAACGCTCAAAATTATATGGGCGGTAAGTTTTTTACTTATTCCGCAAGAGATAATAATTGTCAAGATTTTATTTTAGCAATTTTTAATAGCAATAATATCGGAACTGCTGAAGATAAATCATTTGTTAAACAAGATACAAAACAATTATTTGGTAATATGACTGGATTAAGAAAACTATCGAATACGGTTACGGGAATTGGAGCTACTGTAAATACAATTACGACTGGGTCAGGATTAACTGATAAAGTAATTAAGCATTTGAATAAAGATAATAAAGAAATGATTAAATTATCAAAAGCATTTAAAAAACATTTAAAAACTGAAAAAATTTCTGGTAAAGGCGGGTTTCCAAGTAGAGAAGCAGAATATTATTCTCATCAAGTAATAAATACAGAAAGTATTACTGTTGAACAACTACGAGAATTAATAACTGATAAAGAAAAACTACTTAGAAGTGCAAATCGTGAACTTAGAGTATTAGAAAATAATCTCCAGAGACTGATTGCACGAAGAGCAGATATTAGTTCGAGAAAATCTATGCAAGATTTAATTGAAGAAAAAGACCATTATCGTAACGAAATCGCAGCCTCAATAGACGAACTAAAAGCAGATTTAGAACATCGTTCTACACCAGCACCAGCACCAGCACCAGCATCAGCACCACCATCAGATTCAACCGATACAAATGGAGGCGGATTAAAAAATAAAAAAATAAAAGGTAAAGGTATTTTATTTTCATCAGCAAGAGTTGCACCTGATTTTTATCATGCAGCTGATGAAAATACAGATGATATGACTGTTGAACAAATACAAGCTTTATTAGCCACAACATTAAGTGAATTGAACCCATATAGATTACAACGTAAGGAATTAATAAGACAACGAAGGCGTTATGAAACAAATCGTGAACGCTCAACTGACTTTAATGAAAGGAGAACATTAAATGAATTAATTCAAACTTGTCAAGAACAAATAACCAACCTCGACGCAGAATTAGAATTTCTTCATTTTCGTATGACAACTTTAAGAGACGATTTAAGAGAACGACAAGCCGCCGCAGTCAATACAAATGGAGGCGGGTTAAAAGTAAATAGTGTTAATTTTAATAAAATTAAATGGGGAACATTAACAACTCAATTGAAAACTTTTCAAAAGAAACATCCATCTATTACTACTTTAGAAGATTTTTCTAATTATATTTTAACTCATCCAAAAGAATTTAGAGAGAAAACTTTACAACGAGCACACTTTTATATAAATGTAGTAAGAAAAGGAAAAGGTATTGAAAATAAAATCTCTACTAATATTAAAATGCCAAAATATCCAAAAGGTTCACAACAAGCAAAAGATTTTATGGCTTCTATAAGAGCAAAAAAGGGCAAAGGTATTCCTCAAACAGGAACGATTGCGATTAATATAAAAAATAGAAAAGCCATTACTGGAACTGGTGCTAGTGTTGATACTGATAATAGTGATAGTGATAGTGATGATGAAATTGCTCAAGGACAAGGACTTTATGCATCTGGAGGTCATGGTCTTTATTCAAGCGGTAATGGTCTTTATTCAAGCGGGGCTGATACGGGTGGACAAGGCGTCCATATTCATCATCACTATCATATTGGTTCTAAAGGTGGTTCTCTCAAATCTATTGGAAATGATATTAAAAATGCTTTTAGTAAAAAGAATATAACTCATAATCTTGATGTTGCGGGTCATTATATTATTCCATCAATCACTGGTGCACTTGGCGGTGCGGCTGGTAGTCTTGTTGGAGGCCCTGCAGGAGGTGTTGCGGGTTCAGCCCTTGGTGGATTTGCGGGTAACCAAATTGATAAAGCTCTTGGTATTCAAAATGCTACCAATATCAATACAGGAGCAGGAATTGGAAAACGTAAACAAAAAAAGTAAATTAAAAAATTGATTTAAAATTTGTTATTTAATAAATACAACTAAATAACAAAAATGAATATTAACGGAGAAATTTGGACTGAAAATCGTCAAAAAAAGAAAAATACTGTATCTATTTATAAAGGGGTTAAATTAGATATTAGACCAAACATTAAAAAACCATGGATAACTATAGTAAAAACAAAAAATTGTTATAAACATTTATCGATGTTTAAAACTGAAAAAGAGGCTGCTTTATTTTATAACCAATATATTATTGATAATAATTTACAAGATTTTTTTTCCTTAAATGTTATAAATGATTAAACAATTTATTTCATAAAATTTATGTTTGTTGGTAATCTCATTATATCAGGGTCATTCTTTTTATACTCATCATCGCCTTGTATTTTTGTAATTATATCAATTGCTTTTCTTTTTGTTGGGTCTTTACTCATAAAAAAATGTGCTAAAATATATTCATTTTTTTTCCAATCAACAGATACATTTAAATCATCAAAATAAGACATAAACATAGCCACATCGTTATATAAATCTTTACAACGGTGTTCCCATGTATTTATGTAATGTAAAAAAGCCGCAACATAATATCCGCAAGCATTATTCATTAAACTTTGAATATCAGTTTTAGTATAAGGTAAATATTTTCCTGTATTATTTTTTACAAATTTTACAATATCTTCACTTGGAGCAGCACCGTATGGATCGAAGAAAATTGGCTCGATTTTTCCGTTTGGATATTTATTTACTTGTAAACAAGTCCAATGAGAACCCTCATTAGCATTACCTTCATCATCAAACGCATTATCCAAATTAATAATATAACCTTCATTATAAGTTAATTTACGAGGCAATTCGTCTTTAAAAAAACAACCTACAAGTTTAAAATTCATTTTTTTACTTAATTCGGTTAATTGTGTGTCTGTTAACATATAAAATATTCTGATATTATTATTTTATATTTTAAACTCTTATAATCACTTAAGCAAAAAGACCTCCACCTGATTTTGCGTATTTAGCAAATTGAGGAGGCAAAGTATGTCTAAATTGATAATTTGCTGAAAATGGTTGAGACTGCATAGCAAAAGGTAAAATTCCTTTTCCTCCAATAGAACTTACCTCTCGTCGGTGTTTATGATGATGAAGTCCCCAACCCATTGCTGAATCGAACGGAGAAGTAGAAGGTAAAATTTCGTTTCCACTTGTATAAGTATTATAAACTCCATTTGTTATTTTTGCCGATTCATTATTGGCTACAGCATTCATTAAATTACTTTTTGCTAAATAATTATGATTTGTTCCTAATTCTTTATTAATATTATCATAAACAACACTTTGTTTTGCAGCATCTTTTAAATTTGAAGCAACTTTTTGTTTACTGCCTTGATATTTGCTTGGATTATCTAAATAATCATTTGCTAATGCACCGAGAGAAGCAGCAGAACCATAAATGGCTGGAACAGCGGCAGTACCCAAACCACCAGTTGCGACCGTTTCAGTCCCAGCTAATGCTGTTGCACCACTCGCTAATCCCGCTAAAATTGCTGCTTTTGCCATTGGTTTTACAGCATCGCCTACAGCATAAGCTGCTTTTTTGACTCCATGTTTATCCAAAAATTTATCAAAATGTTTTCCAAAAATACCTTGACCTTGTAATTGAGGTGCGACTTCAGCATTTGTTTGTAATTCCGTAGGAGATAATTGAATCTCGAGACCATCTCCTAAATCAAAATTACGTGTTGCCGTAGAATAAGTATCAGGACTAACAACAACATCTACACCTGTTCCTTTAACGGCATGTTTTACTCTTATTTTACCTCCTTTTTTAAGTTTTTTAATTTGATTTGGTGATGCTTTAATATGTAAAACGTGGTGTGTCATTATATTATTTATGAAGAAAATATAATTACTTAAAAGTCTCAATTTTTTTTTGAATATATTTAAACTCTACTTCCACTCAAGATATCGATAGAAATTGATGTAGAATACTCAATAAAGCAATATAGGTCTAATGCTTGAGATGAAATATTCTGCCCGATAATTTGGACCGATTTAGGGACACTTTCCTCGACGGGCAACATTCTCTCTAAATTAACATAGTAATAACAGTATTCCATTTCAAAACCAAGACTATTTACCAAGCCAGAGTTCAAGCCCGAAGTCTGACCCCCATTAACTGAATTACATCCGTAAAATTGGTTGTTAAATTCTTCAAAATCGTACCGCTGGGTGTTATATATGGCATTTTGTCCGCTTACAACCACATTAAAGTTGGTAAGCAGAGCAAGAGGAGATGTAGGTCCAGCACCTGCAGGGTCAAAAGGACTTTGCCAAACGGGCATACCTACTGGTAGAGCCGTATTGGGATTTACTCCGTTAGCATTAGCAGCACCAGTAGATGAATAGTAAGGGAAAATTATGATGCTGCGTATTCCTGCTATGCCATTTGTAAGAAGGGAGTTAAACTGTGCACCTGATTGAACATTATTTACTTGGTATTGGTAGTAATCGCTATAATTAATTTGTTTTACGGGGCTGGAAAGATATGCTGATTCATAAACAGGGTTGAAAGTATACGAAGGCACATATAGGTAAATACTTTGGGCAAGAGGCGAAGGTTGATAAGCCGCAATACCAGCAACAGTAGAGTTCAAACATTTAGCACCGACTTGAACTGTAGCAATAAAAGGCGTAGTCGCTCCAGCAACACCACCAAGAGAATTTCCACCTTGAACACGTGCAGCCGTTCCATCACCAGAGGCAATCATTAGAGGATTGACACCACCAACGGGGACACTTACATTTGTAAGATTGATACTTGTCAAAGCACCACCGCCTCCCAATGTGGTTGAGAATGTCGTGCTTGAGTTATTCAAATTCATTGTCATCTTCATAAATACCCCCTTCAATAAAGGACACATTTCAAAAAATGAATGAACATGTTTCAAATAAACGGTTGCCGTAACCGCTATTTGAAGAATACCACCACCTGCCCCAATATTAGCCTTATTGTAAACATAAGATTTCCATACCAAATTCGCAGCATTTTGCTGTAATAGACCAGCAGTAGTAGAAGAACCTCCATAAGCAGTAAACCCAGCAGCAGCACCAGCACCCGTTGTGCTTGGAACACCGTCTGCGTCAAAGTTGATATATTGTTGTCTCATCAATAGACCTCTGTTACCACTTCCAGAATTATAGTGGTTAAACGAAGTCGTTATTGCGACTGGAATATCAACCGCAGCATAATCACTGTTATTACAGACACCTTGTCCAAAAGTTGTTCCTACCCCAGCCGCTGTTGGCGTATAATACGTCCATGTTAATGGGTCATCTGGATAAAATCCGATTGTTGACCCAAGAATTGTGACATCATTCATAGATAGACTCGTCATTAATTTGAACGAATTTACCATATTAATGAACGGCGTTTGTTGTATAATGGTAGTACCCATGTAATCCAACGTAAAAGAGTGAATCATCGTCCCGAACCAATTTTTCAAACCAAGAACGTAATCCGCAGACGTAGCCTCCGTAGCAGGTTTAAACGTGCAATTTGCTGTAGTAGATGAAAGAGTAAGCATAAGGGGCATCAAAAGATACGATTCTCGATAACTCAAATATTTATTTGAATTACTTAATTGAGATGTGTCAATAACAGACTGATTCGCATTATAATTTTGCGACATATTATCCAAAATATTTAACCAACTTTTTTGAACAAAGACATTTGGAGAGCCTTCTATTTCCTGTGATAAATCAAATATCAACTTGTCCGTCATTATATACTATTCTATTGAGAAAAAAATATAATGAATTGAACTCTAAATTAACCTTTTTATTTAAATACTAAAAGTAATATTTTTTTCCTTCTTTTTGCCTTTTTGAGATTTCACAAATAAATTCTCAAGTTTCGAATTCATACTTGCTAAACTTTTTTTGTTATTATCAGAAATTCCGCTACCTATACCTTTTCCTAAAGATTTATAAGGGTCACTACCTGTAGTATTAATATAGTCTTCTAAATTTGTATAACTACCACCAACAGACATACTTCCATGTCCACCATCAAGCAAAACATCTCCTATACCTCGCCCGTTAATATGTTTTTGATTAAATGTTTTTATAGCACCTCCTTTAAAATATGCTTTTGTAATATGACGCATTTATATATTACAAAAAGATTATTTTTATTTAATGCTTACACTAATCTATTCTATTTTTGATTTTTTGTTTTAAATTACGCAATTTTAAACTTGTAACCATTAATGTATGTAATAATGTTATTTGTTTATGATTTTCACTTTCTTTAACCGCATCACAACCCGTCTTAATATCTTGTAATATTCTTTGCTGTTCTTGCTGTAATTTATCATAAAGTTCTACTAAAAATTGTTCTGTTAAATCATTCATTTTAATTTATTTAGAGAGAATAATAATAAAATTGTAACGCATTATTTACCACTACTTTCGTCAGCATCTTTAATAACCAATATTACTGTAATTTGCGGGTCAAGAATCGGTAATGGTTGTAAATTTGTGCCTAAAAAAGTCAGTGTAAGTTGACTATATGTTCCGTCAATTAATTTATTCCATGTAAAATTTGGAGGTTTATCGCTAATAAGTGTTCCAACTGCTCCTTGTGGAACAATACTATAAATAATACTACTTGGCAATGCATAAGGATTGTTTATATTTGAAATAGAGAGAAAAATACTGCTATTAGGCTGAAGATTTGGTGCTAATGTTGATAAGCAACTGATAGTTCCAGCCCCATTAATATTAATAAGTGGCGTATTGGGACTTGAAACATACGGGTTTGTAGTAGAATTAAAAGGAGTTTCAAAATTTGGTGTAAATCCCATAATAACGTTTAGATTCGCATTGATTGTAAATTGAAGATTTGTGGAATCTGTTGGAAAACCTACAAACCCTGCTGGAGCAGTATATCCAAGAGTTGCTGCTTGTGCAGCAGTTGGAATTTGAAAAGTATTTATTTGAACAGCATAACGTGTTGGATTTAACAACCATTCTCCGTAATAAACATTTTTTCCAGCCGCATTTACAAGATATGTTCCATTTTTAATAAATTCATACTGCAAAAATACGTTTAAATCCGCAATTTCATACAACCCATTTGGTATCAATACAGTATAAGTATTTGTAACAGCACCAACAGTCCAAGTATATGTAAAATTATTGTTATTATAACCTGAAGTAATGTTAAACCAACTGTAATACATTGAAACTGATGAAACCGCAATTGAATTGCCTTGAAATAAAATAGAATTTGGAAACTTATAAACCATTACATTATTATCCCCGTTTTGAACAATATTTGACTGTGTTAAAACAATTGTTCTCATAGTATTATATTATAAATATATTTTTTATTTAATGAACTTGTTGCTAAAGTTTAATAATGTTCAAACGGCAAAGAATAAGGAAGCACTACATTATGTCCTTTTCGATGATAAACTTTTGAACCTTTTTTTGTAGTAAAATCTAAATCACCAATGTGGGTTTTTGATTTTGAGCCTTTATGAAAGCCTTTTCCCTCAAAAGGACTTTCTGTTTCTTTAACATAATGATGATTAATATGATGAACTTTACTACCTTTTTTACTTGTAAAATCAAGGTCTCCAATATGCGTTTTTGATTTAGAACCATAATGAAAACCTGACCCATGCATTCCTAAAGATGTTGGAACTTGACTTCCTCCGAAATAAAATGGAGTTTGTAAGGTATCACTTCTCATCTGTGGAATATTATTGCTCGTGTGTGGATGAGTTACTTTGGGGAAATACATTATACATTATAACAAGAAAAAAACTTAATATCCGATCGTGGCTAAATCCATCAAAATTTCTTTGGCTTGACCTTTCGGCAATAAATTATTATTTACCATTTTTACAATTAATATTTTAAATTTTTTCACTAATTCTGTACTATTATTGCCGTTCAAGATTTCACCCTTAAAAATATTAAATTGATTTATATCTTTTTCATCATCATCTTTATTAGGGGCTGGAATAGACAACTTATCAAGTATTTTTGTAGTTTTTGCTAATTTATACAAATACTTTTTCTCATCATCGCTTAATTTTTCAAGGTCGTGATATTGAGGCTGTCCACCACCAACAATTGTTCGAATAACATTACCTAATTCTGGTCTTACTCGTATTACTGGATTTCCTGTAACATTCACACCAGTTCCCCGTTTAATTGCTATTATATTATCTCCTAAACGAGTATTATCAATGTAATATCTTCCTAATGGAACATGTGGATTAGTTTGTAAAATACCTTTCTTACTGCTCAAATTGATATTTAACCCTGTGCCTTTCATACGGCTTGATATTTTTTTTTTACCTATTCCATGACCTCCTACTTGTAATTGTGATTCTAAATAATTATAAACATCATTTAATATAGGATAAACAGTTGTTCCTGAACTACCTTTTTGAATTCCCAAAGCGGATAATGTAAAAGGGTTTTTACCTCTTGCTCCTGCTCTTGTTCTGCTTTTTTTAATAATTGAAGCAATTGTGTCTAAATAAGTAATCATGTCATCTCTTGTTTTAGCAGAAAAATTACCTGATGAAAGTTTAGTAAATTGAACATTAGGCGGTGTTTGTAATAATGGAGCTAATTCTGTTCTTGCTGTAGCATCAATATCTCCTAAAGCCCCTTGAACTGCTAAACTTAATGTAGATTGAGTTGTTGCGGCACTTGCTGGAGTTGACGTTCCACTTGTTCTTCCTTTAGTTGGCGTTCCAATTGTTTGTAAACTTAAAGGTTGTGAACCACTACTTGCACCACCTGCTCTTTGTTGACTGGCTAATTCAGCATTAACCGCATCAATAACCGCAGCAAAACCTCTATATACACTATTATCTACATCAATTAATGCCAATAAATCATCTGCTGTAGCATTTGCGTTTGTTTTATCTCTACTTCGTATTTGTCTCTCTAATTGTTTTGTTAAACTAAATATTTGAGATTGAGTTGGTAATTGATTTGTTAAATCGTTTAAATCAGTCATAAATTGGGCTTTTGCGATTTGATCATTTATATTCATGATTTTTATATTAAAATCGGCAGTTAAAGCGGGTAAAAAAGTAGTCAAGTCATTTATATGTTGCTCCATTAAAGTTGCTTTAGCAGAATCAATTACTCCACGCCCTTGTTTGGTAACCAATTCAAGAGCCGATAATGCCGATGGCAAATTCTCAAAACTACCCAATATTTGAGTAATACCACTTAAAACATTAGCACCACTCGTTTGTTGTAAGCCAAAATTTACACCATTCGTTTCGTTAGTCATATCCATGTATGATTTTAAATATGGAATAAAAATATCTGCTGGAACACCGTATAAATACTGTGGTTTTATTTGTGTAATAATTTGGTTAATTTGTTGTGCTAAAAATTGTAACTCGTCATTTGTTAATCCTTCCACAATAGCCTGAGCATTTTGCCCATCAGCAATTTGACTCAATTGACTGCGTAATGACACCTTAAGATTTTCTATATCTGCGAGTTTTTCAAAAGTTGTGCGTCCGTCCGTCACTTGGGTTGGTGTCTGTCCCGTTTTTACAAATATTTTATTAGCTTGTAAATTAATATCATTATTTTTAGCTTCTAAAGCTAAATTCGCTAAGTATTGTTGCCTAAATTTTGACGCATCATTTGGATTTATTAAGGGTTGACCACTCATTATACTTTATTGTAATATTATAATTTAAATTTTACAATAAAACGATTATTTTTTTAAAAATATTAAACATTTTTACGAATAGGTCTTTTATAAATAGGGAATTTTGTATAATCCTCATCATTTATAGTCTCAAAAACAGTTTCGATACATGTTCTATTAAATTCGGCAATTATTTCATTATCATCTTGTTCAAATAATTCTTCTACCATTTTTAAAAGTTTGTTTTTTTGTTGTTTTTTCATTTTACTTACATTGGTAGTTATAGGGTGTAAATTCATTTTTGCTAAAGCAATTACCTTACAACGTTGAGCTTTGTTTCGTTTTGCTTGTAATTCTAATTCTTCGGGGGTTAACTCAAAGGTAGGACTATCTGGACGCAACTCTAAAATAGGTGTGGGGTCATAAGCTAATTCTGTCTGTTCTGTTTTTTGGGATTCAAATTCACTCATATATAATTGGATAAGAAAATAATATTATCATTTTTAACGATTTATTTTAACAATATTAAATTTCCCAAGTTCGGTTATAATCTTTTGGATAATTAAGTAACAATTCAGTATTTTTTTGTATATCTTCCTTAGCATATAAGGCTCTCTTTTTCAATTCTACATTACTATTCTCTCTATCTTCATTAATAAAGTTAGTTATGTTTTTGCTTTTATAAGGCTCTTCCTTCGCAACTATGATACGCCATATTCTTCGCATAGGATAAGTATTTAAACTATTGCTCTTATAATCACCATATTTATTTTTAAAATCTTTCCAATTCATTTCTTCTCCATAATAGTCTGCTATTTTTGTTCCTTTTTTAATAAATTCTTTCGAAAATACTCCGATTCCATCAATTAAAGAGTCTTTTGTGTAAACTAAATGGTTATCCATTACTATTATATTACTCTAAAAATAAAGAAAATAAACTTTCAAGTAAAACCTTATCTTGTTCATCTAAAGAATTATATTTTGCTGCTAAACTGGCAATTGTAAGATTTACTTGTGGTAATGCTTTGCGTTTATAAATTATTCCTCTTAAAATTAGTCTTTGTAAAAAAGTTAGAGAGAAAGAATACGGTATAAATACTAAAATTATTAAAAAGAGTTTCATTCCTTGTTAAAGTTGTTTATATTATATTTTTAATTAATAAAAAAATTGATTTAATAGTTTCTTTCTCTCTAATTATAAATTATAACTCTAAAATGTCGAATGAAACTAATAATAAAAAAGGAACAAGCATAGTAACAATTAAATATGACTCTATTCATCATGTAATTGAAAAAATTAAACAAGAATTTGATATGACTCAATTAAGAATTAATGATAATGAATTTTGTGATGTTAATTTAATGCTTTACTATTTACCACTTCAAATAAAATTAAGAGAATTAATTGAAAAATATGAAGATTTATTTGAGTATAATTATAAAACCGCTACATTAGGTTGTCAAAATATGTTTGCTATAATAATTGCTATATGTAGCGATTTAAGTATTTGTAATTCTTGGAAGGATTTAATGAAACAATGGGAAGATTATCATAATATAAGTTATACTTTTGAAAGTGATAATTCTGAAGATTATGATGAGAACAATAATAATACAAAAGATAATTCGTTAAAGCGTTGTTGTTGTGGTCACCCTTTTATTCATTTAAAAAATCAATATTTAGTGACTAATACATTAACTAATCTAACTTTGCTTATCGGATGTGATTGTATTGAAAAAAAGTTACTAATCAATATGGCTGATGAAAAAAGAAAAAGAAAACAAGATATAAAAAATAAAGAAAAAGAAAAAATAGCAGCAGAAGAATTAGCAAAATGGAATGAACAATTAGCAAAAGAAAAAATCAAAAACGCAATAAAAGCAAAACAAGCAGCAGAAAGATATGCTCTACAAAAAGCAGAATTAGAAGCAAAACAAGCACTCGAGTTAGCAGCCAAAATAGCAGCAGATCAAGAAGCCAAAATAGTCGCCGAAAAGGAAGCCATATTGTTAGCAGAATTGAAGCATAAAGAAATAGAAAATAAACCTCTTATATTCCGAGTGTTTTATAAACAACAACCAAATAGATTTATATGGTTAGGTACTAAATGGAAATGTATAATTTAATACTTATTCATCATCGCTATCCGTATCATCATTATTTACTACTTCTTCTCTCTCTTTAACAAAATTATAGTAATTATCTGTTATAAATTTGTTACCATTTTTAGTAGTTAATACTTCAAGTTCAATAATACCTCGGCATAAAGGGCATAATGTAATAGCCTTATAAATTAGTTGCTGACAGCATATAGTACAGACTTTGTGACAACATTCATTAAATTTTACCATTTTTTCATTCTCATTATAGCATACAGGACACTCTTGGTTCATTTTGGTTACTACTTATAATACCTTAATATTTTTAATTCAATTTTTTATTAATTTTACTTAAAAAACTAAACCAGTCTGTTGAAATAATTTACAAATTTAGAACCCTTTTATTGATTTTTCAAAAATCGGACATACTTTTGTTGTCCGTTTTTTTAATTTCCTAATACTTTTGGGAAATTAAAAATAAGAAGAATAAACTTGGAATCTTCAATTATCTTAAAAAAAAGCAAGGGTACTCCACACGATATTTTCACAAAAAAACTAAAAGTAAATTATTTTAAAAATTAGAAAAAACTGTTTCAATTTTTAAAAAAGTGAGATAGCCAAAAAAGTGGAATATGTAGTTTCAAAAAGTCTCAAAAAGTGGAATATGTAGTCTTACAAAACTACTTAAAGATAAGTTTTTATATTAACTTAATATGGAAAACATTCAATTAAATATTTTAAATGAAAAAATATATAACTGTAATATATGCGGTAAAACTTATAAACATTCTTCATCTTATTATAAGCATATTAAATTATGTAAAGTAAGTTTATTAGAAGAAACAAAACGAACAACAGAAATTAATGAATATAAAAATCAAATTATTGAATTAAAAGAAGACCATAAAAAACAAATAATAGATTTAAAAGACCAATATGAAACGCAAATTCAAATGTTAAATACTATAATATTAAATTTTCAAAAACAATCTCAAATACAGTCTCAAATACAGTCTCAAATACAACCTCAAATTATAATACAATCTCCTACTAATTCTCGCAGTTCTTCACCAAAAAAAACCATAGATAACTTTTTAGAAACAAAATGTAATAATGCTATGGATATGAATGAATTTATTAATACAATAACAGTAGATTATAAAGATTTTCTTGAAATAAATAACAAAGGACATTATAAAGGAACTGCCGCAATTATTTTTAACTTAATTAATAAATTAGACATAACTGAACGACCATTTCATTGTTGCGATAACCATAGAAAAATATTTATTATTAGAATTGATAACAAATGGGTAAAAGATAATAGTTTATTACATACTTTAATTAAAAAGTTGCGTAATAATATATATCCAAATTTTAAAAAAAAATGGATAAACGAAAATTATAAAGGAAACATAATGGACGCTTCAAAACAATCTTTTCTTGATGCTATTAACGGTGATGAATATGTAACTACAGGAACTGGAACAAATGGTATGACCGCAAAATACAACTTACACCAAATAGAAGAAAAAATAATTTCTTCTTTAAGTAATTTAATGACTACTATTAAATATAAATAAGCATTCATAAATTAATCTTCAAAATCATTATAATTTTGTAAATCTTCATAATCTTTATCAAATTCTTTATTCAAAAATTCAGCATTACAAGCCATAAGAATTTGAATAGTTGTTTCAAGCCATTTATTATGCCTTTTATATTTTTCATGCTCATTTATTAAATACATAACTACTTCATCTCTATTAAGATTTACATCATTATTTGTTAATATTAAATCAGGATTTAAATTTTCAAAAATGTGAATAGTTTTTCTTATTGACATAATATATTTTTCATACAAATTAATATTTTCTTTTAAATTCCTTATTAAAACTTCATTATGAGTATATTCTATTAATTTACATTCATGTTTGTCTCGTAATTGCTTATACAAATCTCTTTCTTTAATCAAATACATTACGATGTCACTTTTGGTAGTCATTTTTTAGTTTAATATCTTTTATATCTTTAAGTAAAAACCATTTCAATTTTTTATTTAATCTTATTTCGAACATATTTTAATTGTGAAATCGGCGAATGCCCCATTTGAAACGCAAGTTCAATTCTTTTTTCCTCTGTTAACTCAGGGTCATTCAAAATCTCAGTTGCCTTCATGTGACGGTAATTATTAATTCCACCTTTTACACCAATCAGTTGATTATTATTAGAGATGTACGATGTTAATTTCTTTTCTCCAAAAAGATAATCACCTTGCTTCAAATTATTCTTTTTGATATATTCTCTTAAAAGTTTAGAGAGAGTCTCATCTAATTTAATTGGTTCAATCTGATACTTATTTGATGTTTTAAAAATATTCATAACAACTTTTAATTGTCCTGTCTTTGGAACGACAAGATAATTTTTATTATCTGTAACATCAGCCATTTTTGAAACGATCATCAACTGGTAATCATCTCTCATTGTTACTTGGTCGTATAATCTACCAAGTAAATACATCTTTGAATTTTCACCCCATTTTTCTGTTACAAGCTTTAAATATTCAGGAAAAGTTAAGACGGAATCAAATGTCTTTTCAATTCCTTCCTTACTTGATTTACCTTTATAAAGTTCAAAATGCTTTTTGTAATCGTTAAATGTTGCTACAGAGTATGGTAATTTTAAATTATCAATTAGAAACACTACTGACTGGTATAATGATTTTTTCGTATTTATAGCATAACTTGAATCATCAATTATTTTTGATATTTCTTTTGGGTCTTTTAAACACTCAACTACGTTTTCGCATTTTGTAAGTTTAAACAATCGTTTTGTATCTTCTTTATATTTCTTCAAAGTACCATCGGTTTTTATTACGTTACTATCTCTTAATCCTTGTAATAATTCAAACACTTTTTCTAAATCAATAACTTTTGGTAATGACTTTTTAGATTTTTTAATCATAATAACTTCAGGTTCAGCTTCCTCTTCAACAACCAACTTCTTTGTTTTCTTAACTTTCTTTTTAATTGCTTTTAGTGGTTGATGAGATGCTCCTTGACTAATTGATACAGGTTCAGGTTCAGGTTCAGGAACTGGTATTGGAACTGGTTCAGGTTCTTTGACTGGTTGCTTCAAAGATTTTAAAAGAACAGTATTTTGTCGGCGAAGTTCGTTAATCGCTTCTTTATGTTTCGCATAATGACGTTGTTGCCTCAATCGGTTCAACTCTCTTTTACGGTCAGCAACTTCGGTATTCATTTGAATTATACCAATATTATTATCTTTAGAATTAACCGAACTCATTTCAATTTTTTTATATATTAAAAAAGTAATTTATCTCTAAATCAGTTATATGTATAATTTATATTTCGGTAGCCTCTTTAGTATTTAAATAATTTTGATGTTTTTGAGTTTTAAGATGTTGCGATTTATTTGCGTATGTATAATTACTACCGCATTCGCAGATAAAAGGTTTATTGTATCGTTCTCTTAATTGTTCTTTATGTTGTTCTCTATATACTTTTTGTTGTTCTTTTAGTCGTTCTTTATTTTGTTCGTAATATTCTTTATTTTGTTCTCTTATTTGTTCTTGATGTTGTTTTTTCCATTCTTTTACATATTCTTTACAATATTCTTTTTCTTCTTCTTTACTTCTAAATGGTCTTCTTATATTAACATTTGGAACTTTATCAAACCATTCTCGTTCTCTCATTCGTAACTCTTCGCTGTTATTACAAGGACAACTCTCTAACAATATAATTTTATAATCCCCTCTCTCTAAAATTTGGAATGAACTTAAATAAGTATAATTGTTATCTTGTAACCATCTATTATATTCTGTTTTATGACCGATTAGTCGCTCATCTAATGTTAATATTGTTGAACCAATATATTTTTCATTTGTAATATTACAAATAATACCATACACTTTTCCATTTTGATAATCATCATCATCTTCAGTAGTCGCCATTTTGAATGCTTGCTTGTTGTATATAATATGATGTAAATCTGTAGTCAAATAAAATTTCAATTTTTTTTTAATTCAAAAACTAAATTAAAATTCAAACTAACAATCAAGTGGAAGCGTAGTGAAAAAGTTAAATAGTTGTATTAAATATATATGGG
>Ga0114963_10001377_pt1 | contig 16776 bp, 15 predicted proteins | sample C_131016_EF_Meta_FD_87019 | JGI IMG/M metagenome (GOLD analysis project Ga0114963, IMG submission 87019) | Freshwater microbial communities from Lake Croche, Canada to study carbon cycling - C_131016_EF_MetaG | ecosystem: Environmental > Aquatic > Freshwater > Lake | place: Lake Croche, Canada...
CATATCGCGCACTTTGGCGAGATGGACATCAAAAACGTGCTCGACCTGCACGGCTTTAACCTCAACGCGACCCTGGACATTGATCCGGACTTCCTGAGCGCCGGCGACCATGGGCACGGGCATGATTCCCATGACCATGACCATGACCATGATCATGGTCATGGTCATGGTCACGGACACGCGCACGGCCCAGATTGCGACCACCCCTCGCACGCCCAGGAGGCCCACCACGGGCACCACCATCATGTTGATGACGATGTCAAAAGCTTTGTGTTCAAGTCCGAGCGCCCTTTTGACCCGGGCAAGCTGGAAGACTTTCTAGGCGCTATCGTCAATATTTACGGCCCGCGCATCTTGCGCTACAAAGGCGTCTTGTATATGCAAGGCAGCGAGCGTAAAGTGATCTTTCAAGGGGTTCACCAGCTCATGGGGAGCGATCTCGGCCCCCTATGGGGTGCGCAAGAAGTCAGGTCAAGCAAACTGGTATTTATTGGTATCGATTTACCCAAAGACATTTTGCTGCAAGGCATGGAACAATCCTTGGCATGAACCGTTTTGTAGCCGCTCGGGCGGCGTAAGACAGGCGGGCCCGACTTGCCTGTACACTCGCGCGCCGATCAAGGAGGCACCCCGGCGGCCCCTTGAACTTCCCGCCATCGGGCCCCTTGGGTTTCTATTAGGAGACACGAATTGAACGCCACCAGCACCAAGAAAGCCAAGCCCGGCACAGGAGCCAAGCCCGTGGCTGCGACCAAAGTCAGTGCGGCCAAGGCCACCAAGGCCCCTGCAGCGCCGGTCAAAAAGACGGCGGCGCCTGTTAAATCCATCTCCAAAACACCGGCGAAAGCCAGTGTGCCAGCCCCGAAAAAAACCGTGACTACACCCGCTAAAAAAACTGCATCACCGCCTAAGGCTGCAGCGCCCGTGGCAAAAAAATCTCCCACCCCCGCTGCGGCCAAGGCCACCGCAGCAGCGGTAAAACCCGCAGCCAAAGCAGCGCCGGCACACAAACCTTCCCCGGCACCCGCAAGCGCTGCGGCAACGGTAACGCCCAAAGTAGCAGCCCCTGTCACCCATGACCCAAGCGCGGTGCCGGTCAAATCGGGTAGGCCTTCTTCGCGCCTGGCGCAATTGACAGTGCCTTCGATGGCCCAGTCGATTGCATCCACGGCGGCCAAAGCGAGCTTTGGCCACGCCTACGAAGCAGAACCGATTGCGCCGGTCATTCCAGCACCGGTCAAGAAAGACAGTAAATTGGCCAATAACTGGAAAAGTAAGCCGGTGGACCAACTGAGTGACGCCGAATTGCAGGCCATGCCCGATTCCGAGTACATGAACGAGGTGCAAATGGCGGCTTTCCGCCTCAAACTGGTAGCGCTTAAACGCGAGATCCTTAGCAATGCCGGCGAAACCACCGAGCATTTACGCGAAGACACCTCCGTGGTGCCCGACCCCACCGACCGAGCCACCATTGAAGAAGAACACGCCTTGGAGTTGCGGACCCGGGATCGCGAACGTAAATTGCTCAAAAAAATCGAACAATCGATTACCCGCATTGATGCGGGCGATTACGGCTATTGCGATGAAACCGGCGAAGCCATCGGAATAGGACGCTTGCTGGCGCGCCCCACGGCCACCTTGTCGCTCGAAGCGCAACAGCGCCGCGAGCTCAAACAAAAAATGTTCGGCGATTAAACCCGCTTTATGGGCCTAGGCGATTGCGCAGACGCGGCCCAACATGCGCATGCAGGCGCACCTCGCACTTCATTGCCTGGCCCTCTGTTGGCCACGGCCAATTTATAGCCCTTCCATTGCTAAAGCGTGCAAAGTGCATCTACCGATTTACGCCCACACAAGCGTAAAACAAGCGCAAACCATTAGACGCAAGGCGCCAGCGGCATTGGGGTAGGACTTTGGCATTCTCTGGACCCAAATTGGTCCGTCCCGCTGCGCGAATCCACCCTTGCACCGCCTGTCCCGCGCCAGCCTGCTACGAAAGGCCGTGTGCCGCAACAAATCCACCAATTGCAAAACGCCAAAAACTATTCACCCGTTACTTGCAATGCAATTGCTAAGTGCTTAATTTAGAACATCTTTTATTCGACTTTTAGAGGTGAATCAGGTTCTAAGTCTTTGATTTCATTGGAAAAAACTTACAAAAACCCTGTTCCAAACACCAATTTGCTGGTAAAGTGCAAATAAGTGGAAATAAGTGGAGGAAAGTGCCAAAAATAGGGCCTTTCACTCGTTTAGTTGGAATAAGAGGTTTTTGTGGTGTTTCAAGGTGCTTCTTCGCTCACGCTCGACAGCAAAGGGCGCCTGTCCGTGCCGACGCGGCACCGGGACGTTCTGAGCGCGACCGCCCAGGGCCTGCTCACCATCACCAAACACCCGCACGGCTGCCTGATGGTCTTCCCTCGCCCCGAGTGGGACCTGTTCCGTGACCGGATTTCCGCACTGCCCATGTCGGCGCAATGGTGGAAACGGATTTTTCTGGGTAATGCCATGGACGTAGAGCTCGACAGCACCGGCCGCATCCTGATTTCGCCGGAACTGCGCCAAAGCGCAAGCATCGCCAAAGACACCGTCCTGTTGGGCATGGGCAACCACTTCGAACTCTGGGACAAAGTGGCCTACGAAACGCAGGAAGCCAAGGCAATGCAAGAGCAAATGCCTGACGTATTCAAAGACTTTTCCTTCTGAGCGCGCCCATGCACGCGGTTGCGCAACACACCACTGTTTTGCTTACAGAAGCGATTGACGCGCTTTTGACGCCCGCCGACCCCACTGACCATGCAGCCCAGGACGGCCTGTACGTGGATGCCACCTTTGGCCGCGGCGGTCATACCCGTTTGCTTTTGGCGCGTTTGTCACCACGCGGGCGCGTGCTGGCTTTCGATCGCGACCCGCAAGCCGTCGCAGAGGCCGCTAGCCTGAGCGATGCACGCTTTTCCATTCGCCAGCAAAGTTTTTCCCATATCGCTGAACTGCAAGACGCTAGTGCCGCCGGCATTTTGATGGACCTGGGTGTGAGTTCACCGCAAATTGACACGCCCGCACGCGGATTTAGTTTCCGCTTTGAGGGCCCCTTAGACATGCGCATGGACACCACCTGCGGCCAAAGCGTGGCGCAGTGGCTAACAGACGCCAGCGTCGAAAAAATTACGGAGGTGATACGTGACTATGGCGAAGAGCGGTTTGCTGGCCCGATTGCAAAGGCGATTGTCGCGCGCCGGCAGGAACACGGACCGATTGAAACGACCACCGAGCTTGCCCAACTCGTGGCTGACACAGTCAAGACCCGCGAGCCGGGTCAGAACCCTGCAACGCGCACCTTCCAAGCTTTTCGGATTTTCATTAACGCCGAGCTGGAAGAACTCGAACAAGCCTTAGAAGCCGCGCTGGACGCACTGGCGCCGGGCGGACGCCTGGTGGTGATCAGCTTTCACTCCTTGGAAGACCGCATCGTCAAGCAATTTATTGCGCGCCACTCCAAGGACGAATACGACCGGCGCCGCCCTTTTGCAGCGCCGCGTACCATGCGACTGCGGGCGTTAGGCCGCATCCGTCCCGGCGCGGCCGAGGTGGCGGCTAATCCACGTGCGCGCAGCGCCATCATGCGTGTGGCGGTGCGTAACGAAGCAGCGCAGGGGGTGACTGCGTGACACGCATGAGCCTGTTGCTGATTGTGGCGGCGCTGGCCAGCGCGATGTATCTCGTGGGCGTGCAATATGAGTCGCGTCGCCTGTTTACCGAGCTCGAACGCGCCCAGCGTGAAGGGCGTCGCTTAAAAACCGAATTTGAACGGCTGGAAGTGGAAAAGCGCAGCCAGGCCACGCCCGCACGGGTAGAGCGTGTGGCGCGAGAGAAACTACAAATGCACCAGGTCACGCCGGGTATCACGGTGTACATGGGCCAGGCCCAAAACCCGGAGCAGCATCCGTGAGCCGCAGCATCCGCTACACCGCCAGCCCCTTGCTGACCAGCCGCACGCCGGTATGGCGCAGCAAGTTGGTGGTATCGGCGCTAGCGCTAGGCTTTGTGGGTCTTGGCGCGCGTGCGGCCTACATCCAAGTGTTTAACAATGACTTTTTTCAGCGCCAGGGCGAAGTGCGCTACAGCCGTACCTTAGAACTGCCGGCCAACCGCGGGCGCATCCTAGACCGCAATGGCCTGATACTGGCATCGAGCGTCCCCTCGCCCAGCATTTGGGCGATACCAGAGGACGTGGAGCTCGATGAGGCCCAGCGCACCAGCCTAGCGAAGTTGTTGGAGCTGCCGCTGGCCGATCTGAAGAAAAAACTGGCCGACGAGGACAAAAATTTTGTCTGGCTCAAACGCCATATAGAGCCAGAAAAAGCCAAACAAATCGCCGAAGCCGGTTTCAAGGGGATTTACCAGCGCACCGAGTTCAAAAGGCAATACCCCGAAGGCGAAGCCGCCGCGCATGTGGTGGGCTTTACCAATGTGGAGGACAACGGGCAAGAAGGCATTGAATTGCTCTACAACAGCACTTTGTTGGGTCGCGCCGGATCGCGCCATGTGATCAAAGACCGCTTGGGTCAATCGGTAGAGCAAGTAGGCGAAAGCGTACCCCCAGTGGCCGGCAAAGATGTGCAACTGAGCATAGACACCAAGGTGCAATTTTTTGCGTACCAAAAATTACGCGATGCCGTGGTAAACAACCGGGCGCAAGCGGGCAGTATTGTGGTCTTAGATGCCATTACCGGGGAAGTACTGGCATTGGCCAATTACCCCAGCTACAACCCGGAAAAACGCCTTAACTTGAACGGCTCGCAGCTGCGTAACCGCGCGCTCACGGACACCTTTGAACCGGGCTCCGTGATGAAGCCATTTACCATCGGTTTGGCGCTGGAAACGGGGCGTGTAAAGACCTCGACCATCATCGATACCGCGCCTGGCTCGGTCACCATCACCGGCGCTACCATCCGCGACGCCCATCCCCATGGTGCCCTGACCGTGGAGCAAGTGATTCAGGTCTCCAGCAATGTGGGCACCACGAAAATTGCCATGCAAATGCCCGCCAGCGAAATGTGGGAAACCTTTTCTGGCGCTGGCTTTGGCCAAAAGCCGCAAATTGAATTCCCCGGGGCGGTGCCGGGCAAGCTGCGTCCCTATAAAACCTGGCGCCCTATTGAGCAGGCCACTGCCTCTTATGGCTATGGCCTATCGGCGTCTTTGTTCCAGATGGTGCGCTCTTACACCGTGTTCTCGCACGAAGGGCAAATCATCCGCGCCACCTTGCTCAAAAACGATGAGCCAGCGGTGGGTATTCCTGTGTTTTCCGGAGACACCGCCGCCAAAGTACGCAAGATGCTGCAAATGGCCGCAGGCCCCGGCGGTACCGGACCGAAGGCGCAGACCGCCGGGTACTCCGTGGGCGGTAAGTCAGGCACGGCCTACAAGCAAATCGGCAAAGGCTATGGCAGCGAGGGCAACCGCAAATACCGCAGCTGGTTTGTCGGTATGGCGCCTGTGGACAAGCCACGCATCATTGTGGGGGTCATGCTCGATGAGCCTAGCGCGGGCAAGTATTACGGCGGCGAAGTGGCTGCGCCGGTGTTCAGCGAGACGGTGCAACAAACCCTGCGCGTGATGGGCGTGCAACCTGACATCAGCATCCGTCCGCAAATCGTGGCCAAAGCGGTAGAGGAAAGTTTTTGATGCAAACGCATTTGCAGACCCCGCAACAAGCAGTCGCCTGGCTGCGTGAGAGGGTGACAGGTCAACTACAAACCGACCACCGCAAACTGCACGCAGGCGATGGTTTTATCGCCATGCCCGGTCTATCGGTCGATGCACGGCAATTTGTGCCGCAAGCACTGCATGACGGCGCTGCCGCCTGCCTGGTCGACGCACAAGATGTGCCGCTGTGGGACTTGGATGAGGCGCGGGTTGCAAGCTATACCCGGCTCAAAAACGATAGCGCGCAAATTGCCGCCGCGTTTTATGAACAGCCCTCGCGCAGCGTGCAGGTGCTGGCGGTTACCGGCACCAACGGCAAGACCTCTAGTGTCTGGTGGTTGTCGCAAGCGCTCAATGCCTTGGGATCCCAGCCAACGTGCGCGCTCATCGGCACGCTGGGCATCGGTATTGCATCGGCAGGCGAAATCAGTCTCAGCGGTCTCAGCCCCAGTGGAATGACTACGCCAGATAGCGTGCTGCTGCAAGGCAGCTTACGCAGCTTTGTAGACCAGGGTTTGGATTACTGCGCACTGGAAGCCTCCTCCATCGGAATCGAGGAAGGCCGCATGGACGCTACGCGCGTGCGGCTTGCCGTGTTTACCAATTTCACCCAGGACCACCTGGACTACCACGGCACCATGCAAGCCTACTGGGCTGCCAAGCGGCGCCTGTTTGCGTGGCCTGGCCTGCAAGCGGCGGTGGTCAATATCGACGATGATCAGGGCGCGGTGTTGGCCACTGAATTAGCTGCGCAAGCCCCAGAAATCGATCTATGGACCGTGTCCACGCATCTAGCCGCCCGCATACAGGCCAGCGATATCGAACAAGGCGCGCTAGGCTTGCAATTTTCGGTCAGAGAAGGCACGCAGCGCTGCCTGTTGCGCACCCGCATCATCGGCGGCTACAACGTTTCTAACTTATTGGGTGTCATCGCCAGTCTGCGTGCGCTGGGCGTCGACCTGGCGACAGCAGTGCAGGCCTGCGCCAACTTGCCACCGGTACCAGGTCGCTTGCAATGCCTAGGTGGCCAGGACGGGCCGTTGGCGGTCGTCGACTATGCGCACACCCCAGATGCTTTACAAAAGACGCTGGACGTATTGCGCCCGGTAGCGCAGCAACGCGGTGGCGCACTGTGGTGCGTGTTTGGTTGCGGCGGCGACCGCGATAGCGCCAAGCGCCCGCGGATGGGCGCCATCGCCGCCAGCAAAGCGGACCACATCGTGCTGACCAGCGACAACCCGCGCATGGAAAACCCCGCCAGCATCATTAGCCACATCTTGGCCGGTATGGGCGGCCAGCCGCATATCCAAGTGCAAGCGGACCGCGCCCTGGCAATCTCGGAGTCGCTAACCCACGCAGGGACCAAGGACGTCGTCTTGATCGCGGGCAAAGGGCACGAAGCAGCGCAGGAAGTAGCCGGACAAAAATTTATTTTTTCTGATGTGGACCATGCCGATATCGCGCTGGCTCTGCGCGCACAAAGGCAAGCGGCATGAGCGCCATACTCATGACCCTGACCCAAGTGCAGCAATGGTTACAGGCCGCAAGCGGTGGGCTGCCGGTCGCGCTGCAGGGAGCCCCAGACACAGGCATCCTGCGCGTGCACACGGACAGCCGCAGCCTGGAGCCTGGCGATTTATTTGTCGCCTTGCGCGGGGACCAATACGATGCGAATGACTTTTTGCACCAAGCCCAAGAGCGTGGCGCCTGCGCCCTGCTCTGCCACGGCGGCTTGCCCGCCAGCCGGTACCCGCAAGGCCTGCCGCGCATCGAGGTGGCAGACAGTACCCTGGCACTGGGTCAGCTGGCACAAGCTTGGCGCGCGCAATTTACGCTGCCCCTGATCGCAGTGACCGGCAGCAATGGCAAGACCACGGTCACGCAAATGATTGCGGCCATCTTGCAGCAACATGCCCCAGACGGCGCGGCGCTGGCCACGCAAGGGAATTTGAACAATGCCATTGGCGTGCCTTTGACGCTGCTGCGTCTGCGCGCCACGCACCGTATCGCGGTGCTGGAACTGGGCATGAACCATCCAGGCGAAATTGCCCAACTCGCCGCCATGGCGCAAGCTACTGTCGCACTAGTAAACAACGCGCAGCGCGAACATTTGGAATTTATGCACACCGTCGATGCGGTAGCCACAGAAAACGGCGCCGTGCTGGAAGCGCTGCCCGCTAGTGGCTGCGCCGTGTTCGGGCTGGACGATACCTATGCCGGCTACTGGACAGCACAAAGCAAGGCGCAACGCACGCTTGGTTTTGCTGCCACACCGGTGCAAGAAGGCGACGGCGTATTTGGCGAACAAGCGCTGTGGCACGACGGCAGCTGGTTCGTGCAGGCGCGCTGGCGACAGGGCGCCGCCAGCGGTGCCTTGCAGTACCGCCTGGCTATTGCGGGTCAACACAATGTGCGCAATTCCTGGGCTGCTGCCGCTTGCGCGCTGGCCGCTGGCGTTAGCCCCACCGCCATCGAGCGCGGCTTGCAAGCGTTTGAGCCGGTCAAAGGCCGCTCGCGTGCGATGCGCTTGGTCTGGGGTGGGCGCAGCATCAGCCTGGTCGATGACAGCTACAACGCCAACCCCGACTCGGTGCAAGCCGCTATCGACGTACTGCGCGACTTGCCCGCTCCCCGCCTTTTGGTATTGGGTGATATGGGCGAGGTGGGCGACCAAGGGCCCCAATTGCACGCACAAGCCGGTCGCTACGCACAAAGCCAAGGCATAGAACAATTATTGGCCTGCGGCAGCTTATGCCAGTGGGCCGTCCAAGCTTTCAAGCAAGCGGGTGGCCAGGCGCAGCACTGCGCTGACACAGGCGCTTTGACGCAAGCGGTAGACCAGGCAATGGCGCACAGCGCCAGTGTGCTGGTCAAAGGCTCGCGTTTCATGCGTATGGAAAAAATCATAGAAGCCCTGCAGCACAGGGCCAACACCCAAACCACACCAGCGGAGCCTGCACATGCAGCCTGAGCACCCGAAGGAAGCCAAGCTATGCTGCTAAGCCTGACGCAATGGCTGCAAGCGCTCTACCCGGAGTGGGGGTTTCTGCGCGTGTTCCAGTACCTGACACTGCGTGCCGTCATGGCCGCGGCCACGGCGCTGGTCATAGGCCTGGCGGCAGGTCCTGCGGTGATACGGCGTTTGCAGTCGCTCAAGATTGGCCAACCCATCCGGGGCTACGGCATGGAATCGCACTTAAGTAAAAGTGGCACCCCCACCATGGGGGGTGTGCTGATATTGATTGCCATTGCCAGCTCCACGTTGTTGTGGGTAGATTTGTCCAATCGCTTCGTCTGGATCTGCCTGATTGTGACCCTGGGTTTTGGTGCGATCGGCTGGTTTGACGACTGGCGCAAAGTCGTGAACAAAGACCCTGAAGGCATGCCCTCGCGCGAGAAATACCTGTGGCAATCGCTCATCGGACTGTTGGCCGCCTTGTGCCTGGTGTTCAGTATTTCGGAAAACTCCAATGGCCGCGTATTGGAATTATTTGTCAACTGGGTAAGTTCCGGCTTCGATGTCAGCCTGCCGCCCAAAGCGGGCCTGCTGCTGCCCTTTTTTAAGCAAGTGAGCTACCCGCTAGGCGTGTTGGGTTTTGTGGTGCTGACCTATTTGGTGATTGTGGGCTCCAGTAACGCGGTTAATTTGACCGATGGCCTGGACGGCCTGGCCATCATGCCGGTGGTAATGGTCGGCTCAGCGCTGGGCGTGTTTGCCTATGTCACGGGTAGCGTGATTTATTCCAAATACCTGTTTTTGCCGCATATTCCCGGTGCTGGCGAGCTTTTGATTTTTTGCGCCGCGATTGCCGGTGCCGGCCTGGCGTTTTTATGGTTTAACACCTATCCGGCCCAAGTCTTTATGGGCGATGTAGGCGCGCTAGCTTTAGGCGGAGCGCTGGGCACCATTGCCGTCATCGTGCGCCAAGAAATCGTACTCGCCATGATGGGCGGCGTGTTTGTGGCCGAGGCCTTGTCGGTGATGCTGCAAGTGATGTACTTCAAGTACACCCGCAACAAATATGGCGAAGGACGCCGCCTCTTCCGTATGGCGCCTTTGCACCACCATTTCGAAAAGCAGGGTTGGAAGGAAACGCAGGTCGTAGTGCGTTTTTGGATTGTCACCATGCTGCTGTGCCTGCTCGGCCTGTCTACCCTGAAGCTGAGGTAAGCAGATGCACATGCAAGGGCAACAGGTGTTGGTCGTCGGTCTGGGCGCTTCTGGCCTGGCGATGGCACGCTGGTGCACACAGGCCGGGGCGCAGCTCACGGTGCTCGATGACCGTGCCGCGCCGCCCCAAGCCGCCACCTTAGCGCAAGAGCTTCCCCATGCGCGCCTAGTGCATGCTGCGCTCGATGCGCACGCCTTGGAGCAGGGTCCCTTTCAGCGCATTTGCATCAGCCCCGGCTTAGCACCCGCACGCGTCAGTGCCTTGGTCGTCGCAGCCCGCGCGCAGGGTTTGTGGGTGGGCAGCGAACTGGGCTTGTTTACGCAGGCCTTGCGCCAGCTGCAGGAAGCGCAGGCTTACCAGCCTCAGATCATTGCGATTACCGGCACCAACGGCAAGACTACCGTCACCTCACTGACCGGCCAATTGGTCGCTCGCGCCGGTAAAACCGTAGCCCTGGCCGGCAATATTGGCCCGACCTTGCTCGACACGCTGGCACAGGCAGTGAAAGCGGATACCTTGCCGCAGGTCTGGGTACTAGAGTTGTCTAGCTTTCAGTTGCATTACGCAGAGGACTTTGAACCCACCGTGGCGACGGTGCTCAACCTCAGCCAAGACCACCTGGATTGGCACACCGACTTAGCGGACTATGCCCGTGCCAAGTCAGGTATTTTTGGTAGCAAGGGCATCATGCTGCTCAACCGTGACGATGCGCTAGTGATGGCCATGCTGCCCGAACCGCAGCGGGTGAAATTACAAAAACCGGTGCAACGCGCCCACCTGTGCTTTAGCGCACAAACGCCCGCACACGCTGGCCACTACGGCCTAGAAGAAGTCAATGGCGTGGTCTGGCTGGTGCGGGCAGCGCCCGCCGATGAAACCGTCAAGCGTGGGCGCAATGCGCCCGCGGAGGACTTGTTCTTGCAACGGCTGATACCCGCCGATGCGCTGCGCATCCGCGGTCGGCATAACGCTTGCAATGCCTTGGCTGCACTGGCACTGGCCAGTGCCATAGGCTGCGCTCTGGGTCCGATGTTGTTTGGACTGCGGGAATACGGCGGGGAACCGCACCGGGTGCAATCACTGGGTGTGGTCAAGGCGGTTGAATACATTGACGACAGCAAAGGGACTAATGTCGGTGCCACCGTCGCCGCCCTGCAGGGCTTAGGGCAGGACCGCAAACTGGTTTTGATTTTGGGTGGCGAAGGCAAAGGGCAGGACTTCTCGCCCCTGGCTGCACCGGTGCGCGCCCATGTGCGCGCAGTGCTACTCCTTGGACGCGACGCCGCGCTGATACGCCAGGCTTTGCAAGACACCGGTGTTGCGCTACATGATGCGGCCTCCATGGACGATGCCGTACGGCAGGCAGCCCTTTTGGCGCACGCGGGGGATGCGGTGCTGATGTCACCGGCCTGCGCCAGCTTTGATATGTTCCAAGACTATGCCCATCGCGCTGCGGTGTTTGCGCAGGCCGTGCAGTCATTGGCTCTGGAGCAAGGGCAGATGCTGGAGCTTGCGCCATGAACATCGCCGCCAACCTGTGGAACCGGTGGGGCCTGGGCAAATCCACCTCCGAGAACGACGCACTTCCCGTGCGCCTGGGCCGTCGCGCCAACTATGCCAATACACAAAGCAACAGCCGTGTGAGCAATCTGGACCACGCCCTGATCGCGGTGGTTTCTACGCTCCTTGTGTGGGGCGCCATCATGGTCTACTCGGCCACTATTGCCATGCCCGATAACCCCAAGTTTGTGGGTTACACGCACAATTATTTTCTGATCCGGCACCTGGCCTCGATTGGCATGGGTCTGGTCGCCTGCTTGATCGCGTTCCAAGTGCCGGTGCAAACCTGGGAAAAGCTGGCCCCTTTGCTGTTCATGGCGTCGCTGGTTTTGCTGGTGGCGGTACTGATTCCTTACATCGGCAAAGGCGTCAATGGCGCCAGGCGCTGGATCTCGCTGGGCATAACCAATTTCCAGCCTTCGGAGCTGGCCAAGTTTTCTGCTGTGGTTTATGCCTCGGGCTATATGGTGCGCAAGATGGAGGTCAAAGAAGATTTTTTGCGCGCCGTCTGGCCTATGGCCGCTGCGGTCGGCGTGATGGGGGTTTTGTTGCTGGCCGAGCCGGACATGGGCGCCTTCTTGGTGATCGCCATCATCGCTATGGGCATCTTATTTTTGGGTGGCGTCAACGCCCAAATGTTCTTCCTGATCTCAGGTGTGTTGGTGGGCGCGTTCGGGCTGATGATCGCATTTAATGATTACCGCCGCGCACGCATTTTTGCTTACCTCGATCCCTGGAGCGAACACAATGCACTGGCCAAGGGCTACCAACTGACGCACTCGCTCATTGCGCTGGGACGCGGCGAAATTTTCGGGGTGGGTCTGGGCGGCAGTGTGGAGAAACTGCATTGGCTTCCAGAAGCGCATACCGATTTTCTGGTGGCCGTAATCGGCGAAGAGTTTGGCCTGGTCGGCGTGCTGGCCTTGATCGTTTTGTTCTTGTGGATGACGCGGCGCATTATTCACATCGGTCGCCAGGCAGTCGCCCTGGAGCGGGTGTTTGCCGGTCTGGTAGCACAGGGCGTCGGTATTTGGATGGGCTTTCAGGGCTTTATCAATATGGGTGTCAACCTAGGCGCACTGCCCACCAAGGGTCTGACGCTTCCACTCATGAGCTACGGCGGGTCCGCGATTTTGGTCAATTTGGTGGCGCTGGCGCTGGTACTGCGCATTGACTACGAAAACCGCAAGCTCATGCAAGGAGTCCCGGCATGATGGCGCTTAAGCCTACCCGCACCCCTTGCGCCCTGGTCATGGCCGGGGGTACGGGCGGGCATATCTTCCCGGGCCTGGCGATTGCGCAAGCCTTGCGGGATAAGGGCTGGCGGGTGCATTGGCTGGGCGCACCGGGCAGTATGGAAAGTCGCCTGGTACCGCGGCGCGGTTTTGCGCTGGAAACCATTGCCTTTTCCGGTGTACGGGGCAAAGGACTCGCCGGTCTCGCGTGGCTGCCGCTGCGCCTGCTGCGCGCTTGCTGGCAAAGCCTGGCCATACTGGGCCGGGTTCAGCCCGATGTAGTTTTAGGCTTTGGCGGTTATATCAGCTTGCCCGGCGGATTAATGAGCGCGCTCAAACGCATACCGCTGATGGTGCACGAGCAAAACTCGGTAGCCGGAGCCGCCAACAAAGTGTTGGCGCGTGTGGCACACCGCGCATTCAGTGCCTTTCCCCATGCGCTGCGTACAGGGCAGCATGTGGGTAACCCTTTGCGCGCCGAGTTTCTGGTGCAAGACCCACCAGCGCAACGCTTCGCGGGGCGCAGTGGGCCTTTGCAGATTTTGGTGCTGGGCGGAAGTTTGGGGGCCAGTGCGCTCAACCGCATCGTGCCGCAAGCACTCGCTTTAATGCCTGCTAGCGCGCGCGCGGAGGTGGTCCACCAAAGCGGCGAGCAGCATATCGATGCGCTACGCGCCCACTATGCGCAAGCCGGTGTGCAAGCCACCCTGGTGCCTTTTATCGGCGACACCGCCAGCGCCATGGCGCGGGCCGATCTGGTCATTTGCCGCGCCGGTGCCAGTACCGTAACCGAAATTGCGGCGGTGGGCGCAGCCGCTTTATTCATTCCCTTCCCTGCTGCCGTCGATGACCACCAAACACACAATGCCCGCTTTCTAGCAGACCAAGGCGCTGCAAGCTTAATGCCGCAAGCCAGCCTGACCCCCCAAGAGCTGGCCCACTGGCTGCAAAGCTGTGACCGGGCCACTTTGCTGCGCACCGCGCAAGCAGCAAAAGGCCTGCAAAACTTGGCGGCTACCACGGCCATGGTGCAGGCTTGTGAGGAGATCGTCGCATGAAGCACGCGGTACGCCATATTCACTTTGTAGGTATCGGCGGCTCGGGTATGTCGGGCATTGCCGAAATCTTGCACAACCTGGGCTACCGCATCAGCGGCTCGGACCTGAGCGACAGCGCCGCGCTGCAACGCTTGAACTCTTTGGGCATACGTACCTTTGTCGGCCACCATACCGACCATGTGGCAGGCGCCGACGCGGTGGTGACCTCCACCGCAGTACAAGCCACCAACCCCGAGGTATTGCAAGCGCGGGTGATGCATATCCCGGTGGTGCCGCGTGCGCTGATGCTGGCCGAGCTGATGCGCCTCAAGCAAGGCATCGCGATAGCCGGTACGCACGGCAAAACCACCACCACCAGCCTAGTGGCCAGCGTGCTGGCCGAAGCCGGGCTGGACCCGACTTTTGTCATCGGCGGGCGCCTCAACAGTGCCGGCGCCAACGCGCGTTTGGGTCAGGGCGATTACATCGTGGTCGAGGCAGACGAGTCCGACGCGTCTTTCCTCAACTTGCTGCCGGTGATGGCCGTGGTTACCAACATCGACGCCGACCACATGGAAACCTACGGGCACGACTTTGGTCGCTTGCAGCAAGCCTTTGTCGATTTCCTGCATCGCATGCCGTTTTACGGAACGGCCGTGCTGTGCACCGATGACGCGGCAGTGCGCGCCATCGTCGACCAGGTGACCTGCCCGGTCACCAGCTACGGCACCAACGCCGATGCCCAGGTGCGCGCACTCGATATCCAGGCGGTCAAGGGGCAGATGCATTTTCGGGTGCAAAGGCGCAACGGGGTGACCTTGCCCGACCTGGAGATCGTGCTCAACCTGCCGGGCCACCACAACGTGCTCAACGCGCTCTCGGCTATCGCCATTGCGGTAGAACTCAACATCCCCGACGCCGCAGTACAAAAAGCTTTGCGCGAATTCAAAGGCGTGGGCCGGCGCTTTCAGCGCTATGGCGACCACGGTCTGCCCGATGGCGGCAGTGTGACGGTGGTGGACGATTATGGGCACCATCCGGTGGAAATGGCCGCTACGCTAGAAGCTGCGCGGGGCGCCTTCCCCGGTCGGCGTTTGGTGCTGGCCTTCCAACCACACCGCTTTACCCGCACCCGCGACTGTTTTGAAGACTTTGTCAAAGTCATGGGCTTGGCCGATGTGGTCTTGCTGGCCGAGGTCTATTCAGCCGGTGAAGCGCCCATCGTGGCCGCCGATAGCCGCGCCCTGGCCCGCGCCATGCGCGTGCGCGGCAACACCGATCCGGTGTTTGTCGATGCCATCGGCGACATGGCCACAGTAGCGCTGCGCAATGCACAAGATGGCGATGTCTTGCTGTGCATGGGCGCGGGCTCTATCAGTGCGGTACCCGGACAGATCGTGGCGCTATTGCAGCGCAAGAATACGCAGGAGGCCGGCGCATGAGCAGTACGCGCTCCTTGCAGGCAAGCGCGATGGGCAAAGTCGCTGTATTGATGGGCGGCAGCTCGGCCGAGCGGGATATTTCTTTGCTATCAGGCCAAGGCGTGCTGACGGCCTTGCAATCGCGCGGCGTCGATGCCCACGCCTTTGACCCGCAGCAGCGGTCGCTGTGGGAGCTTAAGGACCAAGGATTTAGCCGCTGCTTTATCGCCCTGCATGGCCGCCATGGCGAAGACGGCACGGTGCAAGGTGCGCTGGAATTATTGGGAATTCCGTACACCGGCTCGGGTGTGATGGCGTCTAGCATCGCCGTGGACAAGGTCATGACCAAGCGGATTTGGCTGGCCCAAAGTCTGGCCACACCGGCTTACCGCGTGCTGGGGCCGCAAGCGCAAAATGATGCGCTGCAACTGCAGGAACTCCACCTTGCTTTGGGCCTGCCCTTTATTGTCAAGCCACCGCATGAGGGCTCGTCCATCGGCGTTACCAAGGTGATGGATGCAGCGCAGACCCCCGAGGCAGTCAGCCTGGCCGCGCGTTATGACCGCGATGTGCTGTGCGAGGAATTTATCGGCGGTCAAGAATTGACCTGCCCGGTGATAGGCAGTGGCGCTGACGCCCGAGCGCTGCCCATCGTACGGATCGAAGCGCCCGAGGGCGCTTACGATTACCAGAACAAATACTTCACTGACGCGGTGCACTACCACTGCCCTAGCGGCCTGCAGCCAGCGCAAGAACAAAGCATCCAGGCCATGGTGTTGGCCGCTTACCGGGCGCTGGGCTGCCGAGGTTGGGGACGCGCCGATTTGATGCTGCGCGCCAGCGACGGTCAGGCATTTTTGTTGGAAATGAACACCTCGCCGGGCATGACCAGCCATTCGCTGGTGCCCATGTCGGCACGCGCAGCAGGCATTTCCTACGAAGACCTGTGCCTGCAATTGCTGGCCAGCGCGGCGCTCGATGCCGACAGTACACGAGGGAGGGCCGCATGAAACGCGACGAAGCCCCAGCCCTGGATGTTCGCCTGATGAACGCAGCGGCCGTTGTCTTGTTTGCCGCCTTTGTGCTGGCCTGCGCGCTAGCATTCACGCGCTGGGTGGCTAGTAACAAAGTGTTTGCCTTCCAAGGCATTACCGTGATTGGCGATGTCAACCACTGCAACGCGGCAACCGTGCGCGCGCATGTGGTCTCGCGCGTAAAAGGCAATTTTTTCAGCATGGACTTAGGCAACACCCGCGATGCCTTTGAAGCGATTCCTTGGGTGCGCAAAGCAGTGGTGCACCGCGATTTTCCCAACCACTTACGCGTTAAGTTACAGGAACACCAAGTTGTAGCCTATTGGGGCGATGAAAGCGAGCAGCGCCTGCTCAATAGTTACGGCGAAGTGTTTGATGCCAATACCGGCGAAGTCGAGCAATACGGCCTGCCGCGCCTCAATGGCCCGCAAAGCCAAAGCGCGCAAGTGCTTGCCGCCTACCGGTAGATGGAGCCCCAGTTCACGCTGCTCAACCTGACGATTGAATCCCTGGACTTAAGCGTACAAGGCAGCTGGCGTATCACCCTGGCCAGTGGCGCACGCATCGAGGCCGGGCGCGGCGACAGCGAAGAGCTGGCCAAGCGCACGCAG
>Ga0114963_10001380_pt1 | contig 16766 bp, 27 predicted proteins | sample C_131016_EF_Meta_FD_87019 | JGI IMG/M metagenome (GOLD analysis project Ga0114963, IMG submission 87019) | Freshwater microbial communities from Lake Croche, Canada to study carbon cycling - C_131016_EF_MetaG | ecosystem: Environmental > Aquatic > Freshwater > Lake | place: Lake Croche, Canada...
TCGCCTTGTCCGTGTGGGTAAATTCCCCCTCGGCATGGGCACTACCCTGACGGAACTCACCGTTGAGCGTGTTCTTTCTGGCAACTTTGAAAACACTTGGTCTAACGTCTCGACTTCTTCGGGACTTGGATCGCCTAACAACGTTGCTGGTTGCAATCCTACCCCCAACAGCCTTGCGTTTGGTCAGACCCTCCGCACTTGGCAGTTGCAGACCCAGAGCTATCAGACTCCTTGCATCTGCTTGGACGATCTGAAGACGAGCTTCCAGATTGAGTCTCAGGTCGGCAAGACTGTCGATCAGCTCACTCAGCTCACCAAGACCGTTCTGGATAACCGCCGTCGCTCGGAGTATCTCCGTGTTGCTGGCAAGGTTGTCGCTGGTGATGTGACCCAGACTGTTTATCAGTCTGCCACCATCAATGGCACGACCGTTCCTAACGCTCTATACAACAGCGCAACTGGTAATGCGATCCCCGCCCCTACCGCCAAGCTCTCGCAGGATCTCCTTGATGTTCTGCGTGTTCAGCTTATCCGCGATGGTGCTGGTCACAATGCCCTCGGTAAAGAGAACGGCGTTCCTGTGCTTGGTCTTATCACCTCGCCCGAAACCAGCCGCGATCTGCTCCGTAACAACGCTGACCTGCGTCAGGATATCCGCTATGCCACCCCTAGCGAGCTTATTGCTCCTCTCGGTGTCGAGCGTTCCTTCGCTGGATACTACCACATGATTGATCTGGAGCTTCCTCGCTTCACGTTCAGCAGTAACAACTGGACTCAGGTTTATCCCTACATCCAGTCTGCTACCTCCAACGGCTACACTTGGGAAGTTAACCCTGCCTACAATGTTGCTCCGTATGAGGTCTCGTACATCTTCCACCCCGATGTGTATGAGGAGAGCGTTCAGCAGGTTGGCCCAAACATCCCTGGTGCGCCATTTGACGACTATCCGTACTACTACAGCGGACAGTTCTTCTGGCTCAACATCCGTGATGCCGTGAACAACCCCCTCGGTAAGATCGGTCGCTGGCTGGCAATCTTCCAGTCTGGTAGCCGCCCGATTGCTCCGTATCTCGGTCGCGCTGTGATCCACAAGCGTTGCCCGTATGATCTGAGCTTCGCTGGTTGCTCTTATTCCTAAGAGTTAGATAATCAAAGACTGGGCCATCAGGTTTCCCTGATGGCCCTTTCTTTTTTCCCATTGACTTCTTATTAAGCATATATTAACAACATTCTAATGTCAGCGGGCATATTTAACCTCACGGATTCCAATGCAATAGAGCAAGGTAGCGACTTTGCTTTCAGCTTTATTTATGGTGATGTGAACAATAATCCTGTGGATTTGACCAGCGCGACTATTACTGGTCAGATTAAGCAGAATTGGAATACTACTGCCCTTGCTTCCTTCACTATCACAAAGCACTCTCCTGCTACTGATGGGTATGTGAAGATTAGCCTTCCTGCTTCTACGAGCGCATCCATAGCCCCCGGTCGGTATAAGTACGACATCCGAATCTCCTTGGGTGGAGTGAGCCATATTATCAAGGGTTCGTGCGATGTGGTGGAGTCGATTACCTTCTCTTGATATGGGATTGACTATAACGCCTTCCAACCCTGCCAACATCATCAAGGTAACTCCTCCCTCTGGTGGGAATGTTATCACGGTTTATGCTGGAATTGCTGGGCCTACTGGAGCGCAGGGAGCGCAGGGCCCACAGGGAGCGCAAGGGCCGCAAGGCCCGCAGGGGCCGAAAGGAGACCCAGGGAGTGATGCCTCTGTGACCAAAGCCAACATAAAAACTGCCCTTGGGTATCTCCCAGTATCCCCTGATGACGCAATAGCCTACGCCGTATCTCTATGAAGCAAATCTGCACATCGTATTCCGTAACTGGACAGAACGTAACAATGAACGGGGTGAATGTCCCGTTGAATCAAATTCTGCTGATTTCCGATGCGACTACTGGTGGGGTGCTTTATTCTCTCACAAATGGTAATGCGGCTTCTTACTCGCAAGGGACTAATAGCGTTTTGACATTGAAGTCTGGGGTGGTTGTTGGAAGCTCTGACAAGCTAACGATTTACTATGATGATGGTCTTGCGACTAATTCTCCGACCAATGTATCGGTAAGTAACTTCCCTGCCACTCAAACTGTGGCTGGTTCTGTATCGGTAAGTAATTTCCCTGCATCTACTGAGATCAGTAATGATGCTGGCAATCCTATCCCTGTGAGTGGTTCTGTAACTGCAACTATTAGCGGAACTCCTACGGTATCAATTAGTGGGACTGTGCCTGTGAGTGGGACTTTCTATCAAGCCACACAGCCTGTATCGCTGACATCACTCCCATCACTTGCTACTGGATCTAATACGATTGGTAGCGTGAATGTGTTGGGAGGAAATGCTACTGCGGTTAAAGTTGATGGGTCTGCCGTGACTCAACCTATTTCTGCTTCATCTCTTCCATTGCCTACTAATGCGGCGCAAGATGGCGTAGATGGAACTGGAATAACTGCCCCTACTGGTGGTAGTGGAATTAGGGGGTGGCTATCTGGAATTTACAATAAGCTATCCAATTCACTAACAGTTACTGCCAGCAATCTTGATGTAGCTCTGTCAACCCGATTAAAACCCGCCGACACTCTTACTGGAGTCACGGCAGTTGGGTCAATTACGAACGCCCTGCCAGCAGGAACAAATTCTATTGGTCAGGTAACAGCAAATGCTGGGACAAACCTCAACACTTCTTCTCTTGCACTTGAGTCTGGTGGCAACCTCGCCACGATTGCAACCAACACGGGCAAGATTCCATCAAAGGGAACGGCAACGATAGCCAACTCTACTCCTGTAAATATCGCCAGCGATCAGACTGTTCCCACCTCTGTCACTATTCCATCAGCGTTCAAAACAGGACAATCCAAGATTGCTGTTACAGGAACGGCTGTTCAGCTAGGAAGCAATACGCTGACACAGGGAGTTCTGATCACGGCACTTTCAACGAATGCCGCCAGCATCACGATTGGGACAAGCTCGTCGCTTACCAACGTAGTTGATGGAACTGGTAATGGAGCTATTTTGACCGCTGGTAGCACCAAGAGCATTGCCGCCACCAATACTAATCTTATCTGGATTAACGGAACTGCTGGAGACATCATTTCATTTATCGGAAGCTAATATGCCACTTCTTCCTTTTTCAGACGCATCTCCCCCGACTACTGACGCATCCCTGCTGACTAGCGGAACGCTTGCGGACTTACGTTTATCCAGCAATATCCCTAAACTTGATGCAGCCGCAACGCAGCAGTTCCAGAACGAGGTTGATTTTGGACAGTCGCTTGGGTGGCGCATTGGTATACTTGGCGGGTCGTCGTCTGGTTTTATCTCTGGATTCAATAACGACGATACTTCCCCGAACTACGGGACAAACTGGATAATCTCTCAAAATGGAAATGCTAGTTTTTCAGGGACACTTTCCGTTGGAGGCAAAATCCCCGCCTATCTCTCCGTAGCGAACTCGTTCACCGCAGGCCAGACGATCACAGCCGCCGCGAATACGTCCGCGCTGACGGCGAGCTACAGCGTTACTGGAGCGAACACGACCCAGCTTCTCAACTTGACGGGAACGTGGAACACGACAGGGCAAGTAACTGCTATAAAACTTAACATCACCGACACGGCAAGCAATAGTGGTTCCTATTTGTTGGATATTGGGACTGGTGGTGGATCGTATGCAAGTAAATTTAGTATCAACAAGTCTGGTGTTTTGATAAACGCAAGCTCTGCACAGTTTGGCGGGAATATCTCCGTGCCTAATGGAAGCGCAATTTCTTTGGGTGGTGGACTAGATTGCAACCTCTACCGCGATGGAGCAGCAAACATTTTAGCACAGCGCAACGGCACGAATGCACAGACTACAAGGATCTACGGAACCTACACCGATGCCTCAAACGGCAGGAGACTAGACATCACCTCGACCACGGGCGGAATCTTCACGCTTACGGCAACTGGTAACGGCACAGGGGCAACTGGCAATCTTCTAAAGCTCACCCAGCCGATCCTCCTTCCAGCATCGTCGGTCACACTAGCGACCAATGGCGACCTTGCGTTTGAGGCGACTTCAAACACCTCCCTTACCATCAAATATCGCGGTAGTGATGGAACCGTCAGAAGCCAAGCCATTGCCTTAGACGGCAATACTTCTGCGTCAATTATAACATACACCCTTCCAGCCAATTACGTAGTAAATACAACCAATTCTTTTGTTGATAGTACCCTTTCCGTATCACTTGGTGTGGGGGTTTGGCTTATTCAGTATTCCGCTCACGTTATTTCTGCTGCTCCTTTAGTTGGTGGCTCGAAATCAAAATTTAGATTTAGCGGAACAGCGGTTGAAAGCTCTGGAACACATCAATACTCTGGATCAACAAGCAACGTCAACGTGGAATCCGTAGCGATAACATTGGGAACTGCTGTTCGTCAAGGTTTGGCATTAGACCAAACCTCGCTTTATTCGAATTCAGGAACTTCGCATAGACTTAGCGGCACGGCAATTCTTTCGGTGTCTGCCGCAGGGTCGCTTACATTTCAAGTATGTAATTTTGATAACGCAACCTACGTTTCTTTGCAGACCCCTAGCTTTATTTCCGCCACACGCATTTCGTAACCCAACAACCAAACAAAACCCCATGACCCCACAAGAAGCCCTGCAACTCCTCTCCGATGCTCTGGAGCCTCGGAATATCAACGCCATCTCCCGCGCTGGCTACATCGCCATCCAACAGGCCATCAAGACTCTAGCCAAAGCGATCACCCCCGAATCCTCCGAATCCGATGCAACTAACGATTGATTTCACGCCAGAGCAACTCCGAGGCATCACCGCCGCTAGGGAAGCTCACAACGCTAACCCGCCCTCCGAATCGGACGCACCTTTCGCCACGAACGAGGAGTATCTAGCTTGGGTAATGACCCGCGCCGCCGACTCCTACGCCTCGCAGTATCCAGCATGAAGCTCCTCGGGGAGTTTACTTGGATTCCTTCAGAGTTTTGTCAAATTGAAACAACAGAATAATATCCAATCGCATTGACTTAACTATAATAACATCATAAACATTAACGCATATGGCACTTTCATTCCCCATCCCCAAAGGTTTTTCTGCTCCTAGCGGAGTTAAAGAAGGAAGCGAGTTTTCTGAAATCGCAGGATTTAAGATTGAGGATGGCGAGATTCACATTCTCTCGATTGGAGAAGACAAGACTCCCATCGCCTCCAAGGAGGATAAGTCTGAAAAGCCCAAGGGAGCCAAGGCCGCAATCAAGGAACAACTTGCCGCTATGGAAGACAAGAGTGGCTCTGAAGAGATGGAAGATACTGGAGATCAATATGCCGAAGGCGGCGAGGAGGAATAATTATGAGTGGATACCCTGCTGTTTATAACCCAACTTACGCCAATCCTAACGATGGCGAAAACATCACGCTTTGCAAGATCCTTGATGCTCTTTCTCTTGGAACTCAAAATCTTTCATCTGGAGGAAATGCTTTTGATGTGAATGTTGTTCCATCTATCGGGAATGGACTATCTTCTGCAAAGTCATTTACTTCTAGTGCAACTGCGGCAAATAACCTTGTTCAAGTTAAGACAAGTGCCACATTGCTTGGTACTATAATGATTACAAATACAAGCGGGACTGATTACTTCTTGTCTGTTTATGATTCTGCTTCAGCGACATCTTCAACCACACCTTCTTTTGTGTTTAGGATTCGTGGGAACTCTGTGATTGTAGCACCTATTATCCCAAGTGGATTTAACCTTATCAATGGTTTGGCTTTTGGAATCACCACCACTTTTGGTGGCTCCACACTAATGGGAGCAACTGGGGTGGATGTAACTGCATTCTATCTTTAGTTATGGTTCACCACGTTGACACAGCCGCAACAGGAGCCGTAGGGATGACTGCCCCACTAGCGGCGGCTACGTTGAGCCTTGATCCAACCTTGGACTTGGAGCTTCGGATTATTTCAATGGTGATTGGTATTTTTGTCGGACTAGCCTCTTTTGCAAAATTGGTTTACGATATTTGGTACGATCACAAGAATAAAAAGTAATGAAGAAGGTAGCCATCCTTGCGGCCCTGTTGCTGTCGGGGTGCGCTCATAGGCAGGAAGCCATCCCTGTTGATTTATCCCCCGCAATCAACTCCATAGAGAAAGCCAGTATTTCTCTGTCCAAGGCAACCAAGTCCAATGATAAAAAGCAAATCAATGAAAGTCTTGTCGAGGCCCAGAAGGATCTTAACCAAGCCAAAGGCAACATCTACACCCAACAGGCGTTGGCACAAAAGCTCTCCGAAAATAGGGATTGGTGGAAGAATCACTCCTCTGAACAGGACTCGGAAATTCAAGCCCTTAAAACCAAGCTCTCGCATTTCAACCATCTTCTCTTCCTTTCTTCATCGCTGGCAGGGATTTTGGTTGGGCTGGTGGTAGGTAGGTTTGCAATGGCTTTTAGCCCCTATGGGGTGTTGGTTGGTATTGGAGCAGGAATAGCCGCATCTGGAGCTACATGGGCAATTCTCGCACATCTGTAATTGAGGCCAAGCTACAGCAACGCCCGTTGGAAAGTAAAAAGGCGGTATATGCTTTCTTGGCTGGTGGTTGCGTTCTTCTTGTATTTTCTGTCTCTGCTTGTGTCATCATCCTCCATGCCGAGGCATCCAAGGAGATCGTCGAGCTTGCCAATTTGGTCGTTCTATTTTTTGGAGCTACAGCAACAACCCTAATCACGGGCCAGGCGGCTATGGACTGGAAAGCGGTATCTGCCCTTCAGCACATAGACGAGGATACCAAAGTTGAATCCAACGCAGAGGCTCCAGAGGTAGAGGTGAATCAGAGGGTGTATAAGCCCAAGTATTTTGGCGATGACCGCGTTCTTCCGTAACAGAGTGATCCCCTTCCTCTGGGAGCATGAGGGAACAACGTATGAGAATGATCCTGACGACCCAGGTGGTGCGACGAAATTCGGAATAGATCAACGCTCCCACCCAAACATTGACATCAAGAATCTCACCGCAGATCAGGCATCAGAAATTTATTGGAACGAGTGGTTGAGGGATGGTTGCGATCATCTTCCATCGCCTCTTGATTGGTTGTTCTTTGACGCTTGTGTGAATTGCGGAATAGGTCGGTCACAGAAGTTTTTGAATGAATCAGGAAGAGACCCAGAGAAATTTCAAGATGCCCGTAGAGGCTTCTACAATCGGCTTGCAGAGCAGAAACCAAATCTCAAGAAATTCTTGAAAGGATGGTTGGCAAGGGTGGATGACTTGAGCAAAGCGACTGGCGTTTAAGTCAGCTCTCCGCAGGAGGGAGTATGGGGATACATAAGGGGATTCCAGAAATCGTGTCAAGCTCAAAATGAGGACATGAATTTTTTTTCATTTTTTTGAAATTGGTGCTTGCAACGTGATTTGGGTTGGGCGATTCTCGCATCGCTATGAGCAAAACAACCAAACCCAAAACGACAAAGAAAACCACCACCCGTATCAATTCGGATGAAATCCTTCAAGCCATCACAACAAACCTTGAGCATCTTGCTGAAGCGGACGCTATCCTCATCCCAGCAGTTGCAAGCCTTGCAGAAGGGCTGGCGAGAGCAGAGGAGAAAATCGCTCATTGGCGAAACACCACGATTTGTGCCGTTGTCGTATCAGGCATTGCAATCGCAGTTTGCCTCATCAAATGATTACATCATCAGCACCACTAAGCCCAGAGGACAAGATTGAGCTTCTTCTTGAGGCTCTTGAGTCAATCCGAGCAACCCTAGATGAAACAATTTCCTTTATCGACGACTCAATGATTGAGGCTGACGAGAGAGGATAAACCAAAACAACAATGAAAAAAATAACTAGAGCATCAGCAAAGCAAGCATGGGATCAAACAGTTGAACAACTCGCAAGTGACTCCCCATTAAAATTTGGAGTTATGGAGGAATTTGTTTTTGATTCATATACAAATGGAGTGATTGGAATTGCAATCCCCCATTCGGTGGCATTGATTAAGAAAACTCTATTCTGGCCTCAATTTATTAAAAAGGTGAATAGCGTATTGAATGAAAAACTTAAATCGGAAGTTGAGATTTATTTTTCAATTCAGTCTACAGAACCAATTAAAGAGAAGACCGAGCAAGTTGAACCAGAGGTTAATGAACCCATCGAACTTGAGATTAATTGGGGATGGTTGATTAAGGCGGCACTTTATTCAGTAATTGCCAACGCCATTCTTGCAATCGCAACCCTCATCACACTCATCTGCAAATGAGCATTGAATTCACAGAGCAGAACCAGAAACTTTCCGAGGCTTTGGTAAAGGCAGTCGGAGAGCTTTCCAATGTGGCAAAGACTGCCAATAACCCGTACTTCAAGAGCAAGTATGCTCCCTTGGATGCGATCATTGATGCCACCCGTCCTGTGCTGGCGAAGCATGGATTGGCTGTAATTCAAGAGCCTGTGTTTGCAGAAGGAACAGCAGGGGTGGAGACTACCATCGTTCACAAGGACGGAGGAACAAGGTCTTCAACGCTTACCCTCCCCCTCAAGGATCAGTCGCCGCAGGGAGTGGGAAGTGCCATCTCTTACGCTCGTCGCTATTCCCTATCCGCCGTACTTGGCATCGCATCGGAGGATGACGATGACGGCAATGTCAGCACAGGGCTACACAAGAAGGAAGAGGCCCGTCCTGCCGTGGCAAAGATGCTGGACAAGAAGAATGAAGCCCCTCGACCTGTGGGAAATCCCACTTCCACATGGCGCAATGTGGAGATCACCAATGTCAAGGTTGCCGCACAATCCAAGGAAGGGGCCGCAAAGAAGTGGACTCTGTTTAGCGTGGAGTTTGACGGGAAGGCAGAAGCCCTCACGTTTGACGAGAAGCTATACAATACCGCCAAGGAATTGAGTCTTGAAAAGGTGGACGCAGGGGTAAGCCCTGGCAAGAAAGATCCATCCAAGTGGGAGCTAGTTACCCTATCCCCCACTACTGGTGCAACTGCCAACATCACGACTGATGAAAAAGCCTAAAGCAAAATCCAAGGGGGCGGCGAAAGCCGCCCCCCATATTGCCTCCAAATATGAGAAATTCTTGGCTGTTTCGTGTAGTCATGGGAAATACGCTGACGAAACTGCAATTCAAGCAGTCCTCACAATGCGTGAGAGATGGAAGCCCAGTCTTGTCATACACTTGGGAGACTGGTGCGATACCACGGCCTTTCGATCAGGTGCGATTGGAACTTCGGATGAAGCAGAGCCAGTTGCTCCCGACATTGACGGGGGAATTGCGTTCCTTAAAAAACTACGACCAACTCATGTGTTGGATGGGAACCATGAGGACAGAATACCCCGAATGCTTAATAACCGTAACGCACTCGTGGCATATGCCGCCCAACAAGCCACCAACTATATTGAGGAATCTTTTCTCAAGATTGGTTGTAGGAGGATTCCGTATGATGGAGTTTATCAAAGGCTTGTGGTTGGCAATGTGACCTTCACTCATGGAAGCATTTACAATGAAAACTCCTCAAGGGATATGGCAGAAATGTATGGAGGGAATGTGGTCTTTGGTCACACGCATAGGGCGCAGTTTGCGCCAGGGCGAACCATCCACCCCAGCCGAGGATATTGCGTCGGTACGCTTACTCGCAGAGGTGAAATGGATTATGCGAAAAACCGCCGAGCAACACTTGGATGGTCGCAAGGAATAGCCTATGGGGAGATCGGGCCAAAGGATAGCTGTGTTTGGCTCACCGTGAGGGATCAGTATGAGCAGGAATGGAGGTTGCCTGTATGAGTGCGAATGAATGGGCTGAACTTATTGCAAGGGCAGTTGGTAACAAGGAAGATCCTGTGCCAAGGGGATTCAAGACAGTCATGCAATTATGCCATGAACAAGGAATACCAGAAAGAACGCTCAATAGAAAAATAAGATTATTGAAAGAAAATAATTTAATTGAGATGAAATCTTTCCGAATCAAAAAGCCATTTGGCAAAATCATGTCTACTCCTCACTACCGAATCATCAAAAACAAATGAACAAAGCAACTACCAGATACCGAATTGAACCAGACTTCTCCATCCTTGCAGGGCCATATAATCCCATCTTCAGAAAAGACACGGAATATATGAACCGAGTCATTGAGGATATGAAGAGGGGAGATATTGAATACCGCATCACTTCTCATAATAATTGCTATTATGTTGAGAGGAAGGGCATGATTGTATATAACGATGAGTGATTTATATATCTTCATATTATCAGGAATAGCTATCTGGATTTTAATAAACACATTTAGACCACGATGAAATTCAAATCTCTTGGACGGGTGGAAATTGATGGTAAAAAATGGAGCGTAGGATATGGATACCCAGGAACCACAAAAGGAAAAATCAACGATGGGATATGCGATTACTCCAAGCGGCGTATCGTCATCCATCGTGGATGCTCTCGCAGTCTCTTGTCTGTGCTGGCGCATGAAGCAATCCATGCTCGATTACCAGACCTTTCAGAAGATTCAGTTGATGAAACAGGCGAGCTTATTGGCAAAATATATGATCTATTTTCCAAGCAATCTTCCTGACAACGAAGAAGAAGAAATCCCTTGGCACGATGAAACACCCGAAGAATATGATTAACACCGCAGATTTTTTTAATGAATGGTGGGATACCTATGGCATCCGAACCTACAGCCGCAATCATGGATCATCAGATGGGCATAGGGAATACATGAGCATGGCCTTCCAAGCTGGGTATCATACTTGCCTAGCCAATGATAACGGATACCAAGAACTCAAAGAAGAGAACAAAAGGCTCAAGGATGCACTTAACTGCCGACTCACATGACAGATATATCTAAATGCGCTAATGAGGATTGTCCCTCAAAAGAGAAGTGCTGGAGGTATGTGGCCCCTAGCTCTGAGTATCAATCATACGCAAACTTTGATCCCAAGGGGGAGGAGAAGTGTGAATACTTCTGGGATATAAACGACCGATGAGCTTGTTAAAACTATCAAGGGCAGATCAAGTCCCTCCTAATAATTATCGCTTCACCGTTCCAGAAACAGGGTATCGGATTGCCAACATCCATACTTTGCAGGAGCTTTATGACAAGGTAGAAGAGCATTACAGAGACAACAACATTCCCCTCCCCGACCAATGGAAGGAGTTGGTGGTAGATCAACTCTGCCGCCAACTCCCAGAGGGATGGTGCTATTACTCTGACGGAAAGCAGTATGAGGGCAATACACCCATTCTTTCCTTTGACAATATCCTCAAGGGGATTACCAGTTTATCTGCCCTTGCTACAGAGGCGGCATCTGGGGGAGATCCCTTTGTAGGTGAGAATGAGGCAGAGGAGAGGGCGAAGATATGCACAAGGTGTTACTATAACCAGAAAAGTAGCTTTTGCATGGGATGTGGGGGAGCTAGGGTGATATTAGATATGGTTGGCAAAGTGAAGGGTAGCAGGAAAACATCGGTAGATTATATGCTTCAGAACTGCGGAATTTGCGGTTGCCGTAATGATGCTATTGTTCATGTCAAGAAAAATCTCTTGCTAAAAGGTGAAAAAAAGGAGACAACTAACAAGCGTCCAGATTGGTGCTGGTTAAAAGCCGATAACCTTTCTGAAGCATCCTCTCAATTACATCTATGACTAATACCAATCAGCCATACGGACTCCTAGACCTTGACGAGAACGAAGTTCCAAAAACAAGGGTGCAGGATGCTGGTTCTGCAAGGGCAATGCTCTTCACGCTGATTGATGACGACCAAATAGCTTCTTATCGGAGAAGCCAGATCCAAGGGCAGATTGACGGGAATGCTCCCTTTAACGACACCCAACTTAAAGAGATGGGTCAGGGAGATAGGATCAATGTGAACTGGGGCCATGCGGAGGCCAAGGTTGAGGCGGCAGTTATCCCCTACTTTGACATCCTTACCAGCGTTGGGCACTATGCCACCATCAAGACCAAGTATGGAAAGGACATGGGCAAGAGGGAGGAATGGAGTCGAATCATCACGGAAGAGTTCCATGACTTGCTGGATCGAACCAATCCCAATTTCATTCAACAGCATCAGATAGCGCACAAGCAACTGGTCATTCATGGTCAGGCTTGTATGTTCTGGGGCGATGCAATGGATTTCAAGGCCAAGGCTGTTGAGCCATGGCAGATGATTGTTCCCAAAGGCTCCTCTGTGGATTGGCAGAATTGGGAGTTCTGCTATGTGTTGGACGATATGTATACTGAGGAACTTTATCAGTATATTGCCAACGAGGAGGCCGCAGAGCGTGGTGGTTGGGATGTTGAGGAGTGCAAAGAGGCCATCATGCAAGCCCGTATTGATGAGCAGGATCAACGCCGCCCTTGGGAGTGGTATCAGAAGGAGTTTAAGAACAACGCCCTATACTACTCCTATGCCAAGAGCAAGATCATCAAGGTTGCTCATATGTATGTGAAAGAGTATGACGGCAGGGTTAGTCACTATGTTTTTGACCGACTGAATTCAACCGAGTTTCTTTGCGCCCGTCAGTCCTGCTATAAGAGTTTCAATAATGCCTTCACCGTGTTTCTGAATGGAGTTGGCAATGGATTTTATCATGGAGTGCGAGGGCTTGGTCAGAAGGTTTACAAGTATGCTCAAGCTATGGATCGCATCAACAACGCTCTCCTTGAGGGAGTGATTGTGGATAGTGCGGTGATGATCCAACCGCAGAGTGCCAAGGATGCGGAGTCGCTGAAGACTGTGCAGATTGGGCCTTACCGGATTCTTCCCCCTGGAATGAACTTTGTGCAAGTGGGAACCACCTCCAAGTTGGGAGGGGCCATGCAAGTGGCACAGATGTTCCAAGGGCAGGAAAGCGATGACATTGGTAGCTTTATGCCTTCCGTTTCTGGTGGTCGCAAGAAGGGAAATAAGGAAGTTGAGGCAGAGATTGGTGAGAAGAGCAGACTTACCAACACTAGGGCAGAAATCTATCTGCAAGCCCTTGATGTGCATTATCGTGAGGTTTACCGCAGGGCATCCAACCCGAACATCCTTGAGGAAGATCATGGTGGTCTTGAGGCATTGCGCTTCCAAAAGGCTTGCGCTGATCGAGGAGTGCCTATGGCGGCTTTGCTGGATATTGATTCCGTGAAGGCAACCCGTAGCATTGGTCAGGGTTCAAGTGCCGCCCGTATGCAAGCGATGGAGCTTATCAGCGGGTATCTTCCCCAACTCCCAGAGTCCAACAGGAAGAGGGTTATCAACGCCAACATTGCGGCGATTGCAGGGCAAACAGGAGTGGAAACATTCGGCATCCCAGAGGAAACCAAACCAGATGGCAACGACCTATCCATTGCGTCTCTTGAGAACAATGCACTCCAGACAGGGGGACAAGTTCTCATTGATCCTGACCAGAATCATTACACTCACCTTACTGTGCATTTGCAATTTGCTGGGCAGATTATCCAAGGGGTGCAGGACAAACAAGCAGATCCCGTTGCGGCTGAGAAAGCCATGCAGGGTCTTGTTCCTCACCTTCTGACTCACCTCAAGTATCTGGAGGAAGATCCGACTAGGAGGGAGCAGTTTGACAATCTCAATGAGCAGACAAGCGAGTTGATGAAGATTGCCGACCAGCTTGCTCGTATGAGCCAAGACATCCAGCAACAGCAGATGGAGCAGATGCAATCGCAACAACAGCAGGGAGGGCAAGATCCCAAGATGCTTCTGGCGCAGAACAAGATTATGCTCGATAGGGCCAAGTTCCAGAACGATGCCCAGATCCGTCAGGCAAAAGCCCAGCACCAGATGATGCTCCAAGATCGCAAGACGGCACAACGCCTCATGGTCGAAAAAGTAAAACTAGCAAGCAAGTATAGCTCTATCGCCCCGTAATATGCCCACCAAAAAAGATAAACCCAAAGGAGCATTGGAAGTTGTTAGGCAACAACTAAAACCACTTGAGTTCTCTGATTGGAGGCCCGATCCCAACAATCCAAGCCCAAGAGATTTTAGACCAGACGGAACAAAAAAAGGACTTGGATTCCTTGGCCCATTGAAGCGTCCAGATGGCGGGGTATCTTCTGAATTGTCTGTTGGGGTTGAGCTTGATGGAAAAGAAATGAATATTCCAACATTTATTCCAACGCTTGCCAGACATGAAGTTGATTATCTTCTCACAACCCCAGAAGATAAAATCCAAACAATAGATCCAGATTTGTATAAATCTATTCTTGACAAGGCAGTAAAACACGCCACAATGCGAATGAAATCTGGAAAGTCTGTATTTGCTGAAGAAGGCGAATCGCCAAAGACCCCGCCAGATTTAAAATAAAAACCCACAAAATGACAACGCAAAGCGCGAGTAATGACCGCGCAACGATAGACCAGCTTCGCAATCGCGTAGCATCACTCACCGCAGTAATTTATTCTGCGATAGAAGAAGACACATCCTCCCTTGCATCTCGTTATATGCAGGAGAAGATGGATCGACTTAACGCCCCTAATGTGGAAAAAATTGGAAGACAAGAAATGCTGGAGGAAGTTATCTCTCTCGTTTATGAGCGTTACTTTATGTATAATCGCAACTTCCACGGAGTTGATTCCGACCGAACAATTCAAATGAAGAATCTGATTCACGATCTTCGTGAGATGCAAGCACAGGAGATGGCATGAGCAGGTGTCTTGTGATCGATCATGGCCTTTTTACGGCCTTTGCAGAGCGATTGGCTGAAGAGCATGAGGTTAGGTATTTTGTTCCATATGCTGACCGATCCTTCCCGATCCCTGGCCCTGCTTTTCTAGGAGAGGGACTCAACGGGATTGAACGAGTCAATAACTGGGAGGAGAATCTTGATGTGGACTTTGTGGTGATTCCCGATGTGGGATTCATGTATCTCGCAGAGCATATCCGATCACTTGGTATTCCTGTATGGGCGGCTGGACTAGGCGAGAAGCTGGAAGTGCAGAGATGGAGGGCAAAGGAAACCATGAAGGAGCTAGGACTTCCCGTGGGAAAGACTGCCCTTGTTACTGGAATGCCAGCACTTCGCAAGTATCTTGAGGAGAATGAGAATGTGTTTGTGAAGATTAGTGGCTTCCGAGGAGTGGCAGAAACTTTCTCTTCCCCTTCATGGGCGCATAGCGAACAGCGAGTGAATGAGCTTTGGGATGCTTTGGGGGGTCTGTGCAATGTGTTTCCATTTGTGGTGGAGCATATGGTTGATTCAGTTGTGGAAGCTGGATATGACGGCTATTGCATTGATGGGAAGTTCCCCTCCACTTGCTTGACAGGGGTAGAGGTGAAGGATTGCGGATATGTGGGATGCGTCAGGGACTACGCCGATCTTTCAGACCCCGTGAGGGTAGTGAATGAGAAGCTGACTCCGTTCCTTGAAGAAGCAAAATATCGTCAATGGTTCAGCACAGAGATCCGAGTTACCGATGAGGGAACGCCATATCTCATTGATCTTACCACTCGTTGCCCTGCACCTCCATCTGCCCTTGTCTGGGAGATGGTGGATAATGTGGGAGAGATTGTGGAAGCTGGGGCCAATGGAGTGCTTGTTGATCCAGTATGGAGGGCCAAGTATGGAGCTTTGGCAGTTATTAAGTCTGCCTTTGCCGAGGAACGCTGGTGTCCAGTATCTTGTGATCCAGAAGTGGCTCGATGGGTGAAGTGGCGCAATGCTTGTCGTATTGAGGATACTACCTACATCATCCCCACTACGGGAGTTAGGATGTGCGAGATTGGAGATTGTATCGGCATGGGCGACACGATGGAGGAAGCTATTAAGGCTTGCCAAGATCATGCCGAGGGAGTAAAGGGATTTGATCTAAAAGTGAATACTGACGCTCTCCCTGCGGCACTCAAGGAAATTGAAAATGCCGAGGAGAACAACATCATCTTCACGGAAGATAAACTACCTAAACAAGCAGACCTACTAGACTAATGAACTTAAATGAATGGAGATCCAATGTGGATCTAGCGATTGAGCTAAAGAAGCTCCTTGAAAACCCTGTAATGAAACACGCTTTGTCCGTAGTTGACGGATTGAGCATGGCAAAGACTTTAGGCAATGGATCTGGATTGATTCAACAAGCCAACAATGCGGCAGTATTGTTTGGATTCGATTCTGGACGAGCTTCAATTATTGCAGACCTCCACATCCTAGCAGAAGTGCCAGAGGAGCAAGTCAACATTGAGCCTACCTATACTAGCGAATTTTAACATATGGAAATAAAAAATATGGAATTAGAAGATGTCAAAAATTCCGAAGAATTTTCAATCCCATTTCAATCATTCCCTCCCTATTTAGGAGGAGAGAGAATTAGCCCATTTATAACTAATTGCACTAGGTTTGATTTCTTGTCTGGAGATGATTGTAGGCACATCCCTATTGAATCTGATGTTTGGAAGCAGAATCAAAGAACAATTATGAAACAAAAAATTAACAAGCTCATTAACGAAAGCATTTTTTAACATATGGACACCAACACACCACCACCCGCCACATCCACCATCCCTGCCGAAGCTACTCCTGTAGCCCCTGCTGAAAGGCCAAGTGACCTCTCACAGCTAGAGCAGAGACTAAAGAACAAGCCCAATCTGCCCAAGACAGACTTCAAGTCCCTTTCGCAGATCCCCGACATTGCCACCAAGGAGGTTGCTCCTGCCCCTGTGGGAGTTGATGTGGTTCCAGAGCAGAGCGTGAATGACTTCCTAAAGGCTATTGAGA
>Ga0114963_10001382_pt1 | contig 16759 bp, 11 predicted proteins | sample C_131016_EF_Meta_FD_87019 | JGI IMG/M metagenome (GOLD analysis project Ga0114963, IMG submission 87019) | Freshwater microbial communities from Lake Croche, Canada to study carbon cycling - C_131016_EF_MetaG | ecosystem: Environmental > Aquatic > Freshwater > Lake | place: Lake Croche, Canada...
CTATAAGTTGGTCACGTTGCTTTTTGGTGCACGTCCGGTCGAGGTGCCGCTGGTCGCCCACCGTCACGATCTGGATGCCCTCGCCCGAGCGGTTACACCGCGCACCAAGCTGGTTTTTTTGCCCAGCCCGAACAATCCCACGGGCACGGCCAATACCGAGGCGGAGATCCACGCTTTTGTGCGGGCTTTGCCCGAGCAGGTGGTTTTTGTGTTCGATGAGGCCTATGCCGAGTATCTGGACAATCCGCCTGACCTGCGACCGTTGTTATCTGAGGGGCGCAAGGTGATTGGATTGCGGACCTTTTCCAAGATTTTCGGCCTCGCCTCTCTCCGTGTCGGTTATGGTTACACGTCTGCCGAGTTGGCAGGTTTGCTTAACCGCGTGCGGCAACCCTTCAACGTCAACGCCATTGGGCAGGCGGCGGCGGTCGCAGCCCTCGACGACACGGATTTCATGGCTCGGGCGCGCGCGACCAACGCGACTGGTTTGCGCCAGCTCTCATCCGCCCTGATCGTGCGGGGACTTGAGATCGTGCCTAGCGAGGCGAATTTCCTTGTGGTCAGGGTCGGTGATGGAGCTCGGGTGTTTGCTGAGTTACAGCGGCGCGGCGTGATCGTGCGCCCGATGAAGCCCTACGGAATGCCTGAGTGGGTGCGCGTTACGGTGGGGGCACCCGCCCAAAACGAACGTTTTTTAGCCGCTCTGGATCAGGTGTTCGCTACTTAAGCGCAGGGATGCTTAAAGATTCTTTTTGATATCATTAAGCAGCGCTGATCGTTGAGGAATGAGCAGGAAGCGGTCGCTAGCCAGACGATCATAAGCCTCCCGCAGCAGGAGGCGGGGAGGGGTTCTCATCGTGAGCAAGGTCTCGATGTGACGAATCACAGCCTCTGCCCTGCCCGAAGCGAGATCTAGGCGGATCAATCCGGTAAGGGCGGTTTGGTTGAGTGGGTCCGAACGCACTGCCTGGGCTAAAACCAGACGCGCCTGATCATCCGCCCCGACGCTTAGTAAGCGATTCGAAACGGCCACAAGATTTTCTGCACGAACGCCGGATTGGGCTAGGAAGTTGCTTAAGAAGAGTTCGGCTGCCTCTACGTCTGAGAGGCCGTAATTGGCGATGGCTTGTAGACCGTTAAAGACAGAATAAAAACGTTTTCCCCACTCGGGATTTTCCTTTTGCAGGCCGGTGCACGCTTCGAGGGCTTCGCGGTAGCGTTTCGCGACCACGTAGGCCTCGACTGTCATTAGCGCTGCGCCATCCCACGGGAGTTGCGTATCCTTGCAGTGGTCGTAGACTCGTCGTGCTAATTCAGGGCGACCGGTATTGGCGGCGAAGTCTCCGAGAGCCAACATGACCTCTCCGCTGGCACTGAAATCGCGAAAAAGATCCTCCACGCCCATTTTTAAGCTATTTTCCTCGTTGGCTTTATCATAAAGATAGAGGAGGTCGATGCGTGCTCGTGGCCGATCGGGATAAGAAAGTTGTCGGAGGACGGCCTGTCGGCGCATTTCGTCGTCACGTCTATCTTCCCGCAGGTAGGCGGTGTATTGGGCATAGACCTGTTCGTTGTCCGGCAACTCTTCAGTCATGCTTTGCAGCGCGGCCAGAGCGGACTCGCGTTCGCCTCGCTCCCAAGCGACGCGAATAGCGAGCAGGCGACCGTCGGTAGAATCCGCTATCCGATAATCGCGAATGGTGTCCTCGGCTAAATCGTAGTTGCCGCGGAAAAACTGGGCGGTTGCGCGAGCGGTGGCGATAAGTCGGAGGCGTTCGTCGGGCACGCCATTACGCTCAGCTCCAGCTAAAAGGCGGTCAGCGATCTGGATCAACTCGTAGTCAGCTTGACGCTGCAGTAAGAAACTGAAGGTTGTTTGCAGATACTCCCTATCCTTGGAGTGGTCTTCCAGACCTTCAACCAGTAGATTGTGGGCGAGGTCAGGTCTCTGCCAAACCACATAAAATTGCGCTAGCAGCATTCGTCCGTCTCGGTTGTGTGGCGCCAAATTGGCTCCGACGCGCAGGTGATAGAACGCCTCGCGAAATTTTTTCGCCTCAAGTTCCTTTTGGGATACCGAGATGAGGTAGTCGCCACGGGCTTGGCGGTAATTTTCCCTTTCGGCGGGATAAAACAGCATATGCTTGAATTGCACCTCGCTGAAGTCTCGACGGTATTTGACGAACAGATACGCACCGGTCGCCAGCCCGAGCCAGCCCACCAAACCCAGCATGACCAGCCATAGTGTGGCCAGGGGCCATAAAATGCGGACGCTCGTTCCCAGCGGAGTCTGCTTCAAGCGGATCGGGAGGAATTTCTCCCAAGCTCCAAGCGTTGTGGGTTGAGTCGGCTCGGGCACTTTCGCGCCTAATGAATTTACTGGTCTTGGCTTTTGGGCAGGTGTGGGCGTCGGGGTATCAGCCATAAACGAGATTGAGGTAATCTTGCCGTAAGGCTGCAAACACACATTTGAAAGGTGCAGAACTTAACCTTAAGTATTAAATATTTGATAATAGGCACTTAGCAATTTTTTAGTGTTTCCGGTGGGCCTGATTTTTTAAAACGCCCATAATTATCGCTCGTCATCTGCATTTAAACTGCATTAATTCTAGTTGTTTGCTTCACTTTCAAAAATGTGACGCTTCTGTTAACACACTTTTCGCCAGTTAAACTAAGCTTGCCACTCGGCTAAATTCCTATCGAAATCTTCTATTTAATCTAAATTCAACTATGACCACTAAAAGCCGCTTTGCCCTCCTTTCCGCCCTAGCTGCCACGCCTGCGTTCGCTGCGCCGTTCCTTGCTATCGGTGATAATGCCGAACTATTTTTGACCGCTCGCTCGGAGGCGCGTTACGAGGATAATCTCACTTTTGCGTCCGGCGGCAGGGATACTCCCACGATTCAGGACACTATTTTTGAGTTCGCTCCCGGACTAGAACTTAACTTCGGTAAAAGCTCCCTTACTAAAGGTTCAGTAGCCTATTCTGAGCGCTTCACCGCTTATACTGACCACAGTGACCTGAATGAGGTGCTTGCCAACCTCTTCGCTAAGTCTACTTATGAAGGCTCCAAGCTTCGCTTGGATTTGAACTTTTCCTTCAATGAACAGTTTCAGAACAATCGTGATTTGGCTGGCACTGGCGCCAGCTTGATTCGGTCCGATGTCTACACGGCTGGTGGCAATGCTGAGGTGAGCCTTACCCAGAAGTCTAAAGTGGGTGTAGGTGTTCAGTATGATTCCACACAATATATTGGTAAGTCAGCCGCTGGTTTGCTGGATCGGGAAACCTATGTCGTTCCGGTGAACTACTACTTTGCCGTTCAGCCCAAGTTGGACCTCAGCCTTGGCGTTCAGTATCGTGGCACCCAGGTAAATATACCAAATAATGATTATATGGATGTTTACGTGAACGTAGGCGCTCGAGGTGAGTTTACGCCCAAGCTCCTCGGAAGTTTCTCCGTTGGTTTCAACTCTCGCTCGGGTGAGGCTACAAACAGCGATAGTGATGGTATCGGTTTGAAGGCTGCCTTGACCTACGTTTTCACCCAGAAGACCCAGTTTACCTTGGATGCGAGCAATGATTTCTCAACCGGTGCGTCCGGTGGACGCCAAGAGAAAGCCTCCCTCTCCTTGGGCGCTCGATCCAAGATCGCGGAAGAATTCAGCACCTTTGCCTCTTTAGGTCTTGAGCAAACCAGTTTTCAGGGTTCTGACCGCGACGATACCTTTATCTCCGCCCGTCTTGGTGTTTCTTATACATTCAACAAGTATCTCTCTTTTGATACCAGTTATAGTCACTTTAACAATGCTTCCGCTGGTAAAAACGGTAATGCTGACTTCGATGCCAACATCGTATCGATCGCCGCGAATATCCGTTACTAAGGTTGCCTTGCCTGTCGCCGTTTAAAATACAACAAACGGAAGAAGATTTTGGTCTTCTTCCGTTTTTTTGTTCCCATGCGCTTTTCTAGTTTTTCCGCTCATTTTAATCTCTCTGCTCTGGTTTGGCTTTGTATTTTGCTACCGCTCGGGGCAACTGAAGCTACAAATCCGGCTACAGCGCCCTCTGCTCCCGCGGCACCTGTGGATTATGTTTTGCGGCCTGCGGATATTCTGCAGGTCAAAATTTACAAGGAGGAGGACCTTACCCGTGAAGTCTCTGTTTCCCAAGAGTATACGGTTTCTCTTCCTTTGATCGGAAACGTGTCAGTCAAGAATCGTAGCGTTCGTCAAATTGAGGAGATGATTCGCCAGCTTTATGAACGAGATTTTTTGGTTAATCCACAGGTAACATTGATCGTTCTAAAGTATGCTGAGCGTGCGGTAAACGTGATTGGCTCCGTTAATTCTCCGCAGGCGGTTCCTTTCCCCCCGGAGCGCGGGCTGACGCTGCTTGAGGCCGTGGCTAGGGCTGGTGGTTTTAGCCGACTGGCGGATCGATCTAAGGTGAAGATTATCCGGACGGATGAAAAGGGAGTGAGCACAACCTTTACGATCAATGCTGATAAGTTAATGGAAAGTCGTTCGGTCAACCTTTGGGCGCTTCAAGTCGATGACGTTATCCAGGTCGAAGAGCGTATTTTTTAAACAATTCTGAATTAAACGAAATGGATTCGCAAAATAAGCAACCGGCAGGCGCTCCGCCCGCCGATTACGGTAACGGCGGTTATGGCTATGGCTATAATGCTCCAGGTTATGGCGAAAGCACCGCCCAGCGAAGCCTCAACGACTATCTGCTCATTCTTCGCGAACGAGTCTGGTATGTGGTGGTAGTGTTCTTGGTCGTGTTTTCATCCGCACTGGTTTATACTTTCAGCCAGACTAAAATATATGAGTCTGTGGCAAGTATTCAGGTGCTGCGACAGGACGCCAAAGTTATTCAGGCTGAATCCGTGGTCGAGACCCGGGTGTTGTCCACTGAGGATTTAAATACTCTCGTCAAGGTCTTGGAGAGTGCAGTTATCATCAAACGTGTCGCGGATCGCATCACAGGCGATGAGCTACGGCAGTTCATGGCACCATATGAAAAAGGCCGATGGGGTGATCCGCTTACCCCATTAGAGGTCTTGGGTGGTAACCGTAAAATCGTGCCACTGCGTTTAAGTTTAGTAGTTCAGGTATCTTACCGGCATCCTGATCCTGTGATAGCCGCTAAGATATCGAATATGTTTGTGGATGAGTTTTTGCAGTGGAACGCCCGCGTGCGAATCGATGAATCCATGCGAGCAGTGGAAGACCTTCAAATTCGTGCTGAACAACAACGTAAGCGTGTTGAGGAGCAGGCCTTGGCATTGCAGGCCTATCGCGAAAAAAATGACATGGTTTCGCTGGACCAGCGTAAGGATATCGTGACAGAGACGCTTAAGCAGTTAAATTTGCTTGTTACTCAGACGCAGTCGCAGCTCAAGCAGTCGGAGATCCGCTGGAAACAAGTTCAGGAGCGTTTAGAGAGTAAGTCCGATCTCGCTGAGTTGCCTTTCATTGCCCAAAGTCTGAATATTGCCCAACTGACCCAGCAAGTGGCCAGTCGCAAAATTGAAATCGCGCAAATGCGCGAACGATATCGGGACAAACACCCGACTATGATTGAAGCCAGTAATAATTTGGCCCAATCAGAACGCGAGTTAGAGCGTGCTTTGGCTTCTGCCGCCGCTTCGATTAAAGCCGAGTATGAAAACTCTGTTCGTAACGATGAGCAGGCACGCAAAAATCTCGAAGAAGCTTCTACCGCCACTTTAGCTCTCGATCGGTTAGCGGTTCAATATTCCGCTCAGGAACGGGAATTTATGATCAATAATGAGATTCTCACCAATCTCATTGCACGCATGCGCGAGGTAAACATGCAGGCTACGATGGAAAACAGTGGTGCACGCAAGGTCGATTCCGCGGTCCCTTCCCTGCCTAATCGCTATGTAGAGCCCAAGATTGTGCTTAATATCGGCATCGGCTTGGTCGGTGGTCTCGGTCTTGGACTCGCCTTCGCCTTTTTCGTCGCCTTCATTGATGATCGGGTGAAGAGCTCCTTTGATATTGAGTCGGTTGTCGGTCTGCCTTTGCTCGGGATTATTCCGCAGATCAAAAAGATGGAGCAACCGGACAAGGCTCAGATTGTGGTCAATAACGCTGACCGTCAAGTTTCGGAGGCCTTTCTTACGCTCCATTCCAGTCTCCGACTTCGCGATGATGCCAAGGACGCCAAGGTTATCCTAATCACTTCTACCATTCCGGGTGAGGGTAAATCCTTTACCACCACAAATTTAGCTCTCACTTACGCCGCGCACGGCGACAGAGTGTGTGTTTTGGACTGCGATTTGCGTAAGCCGAACATTCATAAATCATTCCGCCGCGAGAACCTTAAAGGTGTTATTGATGTATGTGCTGGCACGTCAAGTATTGATGAAGTTGTCATCAAGGATGTGCATGCCAACCTAGATGTGATACCGACTGGTGGACGTGCTAAAAACCCAACCCAGATTTTGAATAATAAGAGCTTCGAGGTGATGATTTCGGATCTCCGCAAGCGTTACGATCGTATTTTTATCGACACTCCTCCCCTTGCTGCGGTAAGCGATGCCCTGGTTGTATTGCCACTCGTGGATGGTGCTATTTTTACCATATTCTTTAATAAAGTTCGCAGAAAAGCAGCGCAGTCTGCCGCTCGGCGCCTGCTGGATTCCAATGTGACTTGTTATGGTGCGGTTTTAAATGGTTTGAACCTAGCTGTTTCTGGTTATTATTACGCTCAATATTACGATAAATCTTACAAAGATTATTACGTGGTGGGAGCTACCGAGGACGGCCCTGAAATTCGGGATGGCGACAAAAAAGAGCCTGTTGAAAGTTGATTTTAATCCCGGCACCAAGTTGCCGGGATTTTTTATTTAGCCCCATTATTATGATTTTTATCACTAATGGTTTTGGTGCGGTCCACTTATCCGCTAGAAAATAGTTAAAATCTTCCGGTAGCGGTGGGCACGTCGAAATTTGGACAGGCACCACTTGTATGCTCTCTGCTGACTTCCAGACTAATTAAAACCCTCTGATGGAATTAGTCAGGTTTTTTCTAAATAAACTTAGTGGGACTAGTTGATGGTAAGGTTGGCTTTGTGGAAGGTTTCTAGGAGATCCCGCCAGTCTTGCTCCGAGGTCTGCCAACCGGAACTGATGCGTAAGGAGCGTTGGGCGCATTCGGCTTGTAAACCCAGCGCGGCGAGCACGTGAGAAGGACCGTTCTGGGCGGTGGTGCATGCGGAACCGGTGGAGATTTGTGCACCCAATTTATCTAACTTTGAAACCCATTGGGTTTGGTTGCCTCGGGGAGCTATAATTAAGCTAGTATTCCATAACCTTTCTCTCTCTTTGGCAATTATTTGAGTTCCTTGGAGTGAGTTGATTAAGCTGTTTTCGAAGTTATCCCGCCAGCTGAGGCGTTGCGATTCCCAGATGACTTTTTTTTGTTCTGCCTGAGCTAGCGCGGCGGTGAACGCGGCGATTCCCGCGAGGTCTTCGGTGCCGGCGCGGTGACCGTTTTGTTGCGGGCCGCCGCTGGGTTTTTGAAAATCGGGTTCTGATCTGGGCAATTTTATGAGCCCTACTCCTTTAGGGGCCCCAAATTTGTGACCGCTGGCAATTATCCAGGCATTAATAGAGCCGAGGCCGGCGCCGGGTAATTTGCCTAGCCATTGAGTGGCATCGCAGAGGTAGGGAACCGCGGCGCACTGGCAGACCGTGGCAATTTCAGACCATGGTTGCAGGACTCCGCTTTCGTTATTAGCGGCCATCACCACAATACCGGCTGCGCCGGCGGAGATTGCAGTTTGGATTGAGGCCGGGGTGAGGAGGCCGCCGCTTTCGTGGGGAAGCCAGTCGATTCGTTTGGGGAAGTAGTGTCCAGCGGCCGCCAGCACGCAGGCGTGTTCGGTCGCCGAGACTGCGATTCGGGCATGGGGTGGTAGTTGCTTTGCCCAGTGGGCTAGCACGGCGTGTGCTCCTTCGGTGGCTCCGGAGTTGAATACGTATTGGGTTGGGTCTCCTCCGAGAAGGACTGCCACGGCTTCGTGGTAGGATTCCAAGCGGATGCGGGCACGGGCGGCGGCACGGGTGGGGCTGGAGGGATTGTGCCAGTTTTCCGCCTGGATGCGTAGCCATGCATCTCTGGCGCAGTCGGCCAAGGGTGTGGTGGCGTTGTGATCAAAATACAGCATCGTTGGTTAATAAAGTGGAGTGTGGGCTTGCCGGCGGGAAGCGCGAAGGTGAGGGTCGTTTTTTTCATCCATGAGCACCACCAAAGAACTAGCAGTAGTCAGCACCACCAAGGGCGATATCACCCTCGAATTTTGGCCCGACGTCGCGCCCGGTCATGTCGAGAATTTCAAGAAACTTGCCAAGCAGGGCTTCTATGACGGGACTGCCTTTCACCGTATAATCAAAGGTTTTATGATTCAGGGTGGTTGCCCAAACTCCAAGGCTGGTGCTCGCGGGCAGCCAGGCACGGGTGGTCCCGGTTACCAGATCAAAGCCGAGTTTAACACCAAGGCTCACGTGCGCGGCGTGGTTTCCATGGCGCGTTCGTCCAGCCCGGATAGCGCTGGATCCCAGTTTTTCATCTGCCACGGTGATGCCCGCTTCCTCGACAAGCAATACACCGCATTTGGTCAACTCGTCGCGGGGGACGCAGTGCTTGAGGCGATCGCTACCGTGCCAACCGCCGGTCCTGAGCGCAGCACCCCGAGCGAGCGCATCGAGATCAAGGGTATAGTCTTCGTGGCTGCTAGCTGATCCGGGGTGTGCCTGCGCCATACCGTGCTTCCTTTCGTGTATGGCTCATTCTGAATCTAGCACAGAATCTCGGAGGAACCACCTCTGGGGTGATCTCTTAGTAATCGCGCTTTTCGGCTCCGTCCTGCTTGCGGCTTTGAACGTCGAGCAAGAATGGCGTGCACCTCTGAGGGTCTCTGCGCCAATCGATCTCTCGCCTTCAGTGTTGCCGCTCTACGCGATATATTCGCTAGCGCGCAGTTGGATAGCCTACGGACTGTCGCTGGTATTCACTATTTTGATCGCGTCTTGGGCGTTTTATGATGCTCGCGCCCGACGGCTGATATTGCCCGTGCTCGATGTGTTGCAAAGCATCCCCGTGCTTGGGTTTCTACCTGGGCTGGTGCTCGCTCTCGTTCGGTTCTTTCCGCATAGTAACATCGGTTTGGAGTCCTCCTGTGTGATTATGATCCTTACCGGCCAAGTCTGGAATATGGCTTTTAGCTATTACGATTCCCTCCAAGGTGTTCCAGCAGAGTATCGCAACCTTGCGCGACTCTACGATTTCTCGCCGTGGCAGCGTTTCTGGCGTGTGGAATTACCCTTTGGCACGCAAAGCCTCGTTTATAACAGCATGGTTTCGATGGCTGGCGGCTGGTTTTTTCTCAGCATTACCGAGGCGTTTCAACTCGGCGACCAGGATTTCCGGCTGCCCGGCATAGGTTCCTACATGAATGAGGCAATGGCTCGGGGTGACGTCTCCGCGCAGCTCTATGGCGTGTTGGCGATGGGTGTGGTCATAGTCGCGACGGATCGACTCGTTTGGTGGCCGCTCGTGCGTTGGTCGCGTAAATTCAATCTTGATGATTTCGCGGGTGCTTCGGCAGACGGCGCTCCGCCCGGCGTAATGGGGTTGTGGCTCGCGCGCTCCACGTTGTTTCGCCGGGTATCTTTCGCCTGGGAACGGTTTGCTGCCTCGCTCGTGCGTCGTCGGCATTCACCCCACCTTGGCAAGGTGCCGATCGCCACTACGTGTCCACTTCTTCTCAAATCGTTAGGCAACTTGTTATTCGTTCTCATACTTGGTCTTGGTGGCTTTACCTTGTTCAAACTTGCGCTGCTCATTTTCCAGCTGGGCGCGGCCGACTGGGGCGAGATCGCGCTCAGCACCGGCGGCACCACCATGCGTGTTTTCGCGGCTCTCTTGCTCAGCGTGCTCTGGGCCGTGCCGTGTGGGGTATGGCTAGGCCTGCATCCTTCGCTCTCGCGCAAGCTTCAGCCCGTGATTCAATTCGCTGCTTCATTCCCCGCACCGATGGTTTATCCGTGGATTCTGGGTCTCGTGATCGCAGTTGGCGGTAATCTAGGCTGGGGTGCAGTGCCGCTTATCATGCTCGGCACGCAGTGGTATATTTTGTTCAACGTCGCCTCCGCAGCCTCTGCGATCCCGAATGACATTCGCAGCTGCGCCGCGCTGATGGGCCTCTTCGGCTGGCGGCGCTGGACACGCTACCTTTTGCCGGCTATCGCGCCTGGCTTGGTCACCGGCTGTATCACTGCCGCGGGCGGAGCGTGGAACGCCACCATCGTCTCGGAATATGTTCGCTCCGGAGGGCGGCTAACGGAGACAACTGGGCTCGGTGCCTACATCAGCCGCGCTACCGCCGCGGGTAACTACCCTCAGTTAGCCGCCGGGGTAATTGTCATGGCACTTATTGTGGTGCTGATAAACCGCTTCGTCTGGAAAAAACTCCAGATGCTCGCCAATGAACGTTGCCGCTTTAGCGGCTGAGCCGGCCTGTTCCCCAATACTTTCTGCCTTAGCTTCCACGAACCTTGGCCACACGTCCGCGATGACCGCGTCTGCCCCCATTCTCTCCCTCCGCCACGTCAGCCATGAATACGGTTCTGGCGCCCAGCGCGATCTCGTGCTCTCCGATGTTAGCCTGGATGTATCCGCCAATGATGTCGTGGCTTTGCTCGGCCCGTCCGGCTGCGGGAAGTCCACCCTCATGCGAACGCTGGCTGGGCTCATCACTCCGACCCGCGGCGAAGTTTTCCATCACGGAAAACCTCTGGCCGGCATCGCGCCGCGGGTTTCGATGGTTTTCCAGAACTTCGCGCTTTTCCCTTGGCTGACGGTCCGCGGCAATGTGCTTTTGGCGGTCGAGCACCTTTCCGAGGTGGAACGCGAGGCAAAGGTCGACCGCGTGCTTGGCGTCGTCGGCCTGAACGCATACGAGAACGCTTACCCTCGCGAATTATCGGGCGGTATGAAACAACGAGTTGGTATAGCCCGTGCCCTTGTCGCTGACCCCGAGGTGTTGTGTATGGATGAGCCTTTCAGCGCACTCGACGTCCTCACCGCCGAGACCCTCCGCAACGAGCTTGCCCGCTTGCTGGCTGATCCAGCCAACCCGCTGCGGACGATGATTCTCGTCACCCATAACATCGAGGAGGCGGTCGAGTTGGCCACCCGTATTGTCGTGCTCGCCGCCGGTCCGGGTCGCATCGATCAGATCGTCGCAAATCCACTGCCCTATCCGCGCGACCCCAAGTCTGCGGCTTTTTCGTCCGCAGTGGAAAATCTGCATCATATCCTCACGCACGCCACTCTGCCTGATGCGCCCGTTACCGCGGTGGAGTCTGGGAAAATGGTGTTAAAGACGGACGAGGGGCAGCGCCGGATCGTGCCCTTTAGTATCCCGGCCGTGACCCCCGGCGAGGTGCTGGGGCTGGTCACGATGCTCTCCGGCCAAGCACTTGATATTTTCGAGATCGCCGAGCGCCTGGGACGAGATTTCGGCTCGGTCGTGAATCTGGTGAAGGCGGGCGAATTGCTCGGACTGGTGCTGACACCTGGCCAAGAGGTAGTGATCACTGATTTTGGCAGTCAGGTTCTGGCCGCCTCCACGCTCGATCAAAAACGGCTACTTCGTGAAAAAATTCTCGGGCTGAAGATTTTCGATCTACTCATACGCCTAATCAACGTGCAGGATAGCAAGGTCCTAAACGACGATGTGCTACTGGCCGAGCTAGCCGCATTGCTGCCGCACGAAAAACCGAAGGTGATTTTCCGCACTTTGGTAGGTTGGGGACGCTACGCTGAAATCATCCTGCACGATCAGCGTAAGCACCAGATTCGGCTTTATGAACGCAAACGTCCGCGCCTCCTGGCCGGGCCAGGTGCGGCGTAGGGTGTGGCTTAAACCGCGTGTCGATCTAGGTAGTCGCGTATGGACGCGGCATCGGCTGGCAACTTATGCTTAACTAGCGGCTTTTTCTTTAAGGCCTCCAATGATGGGGCGGTGGGCTCCAGTCCTATAGCCGAGACAATGGTGTTGGGGAACTTGGCTGGGCTGGCAGTGGCGAGCACGATGCTTGGACGGCTCTTCGCGAGCGACTTGAAGCCGCAGGCGGTGTGCGGATCGGCTATGTAGCCGTAGTCTTGGTAAATTGTTCGGATGAGGCCGGGGATCTCGGCGTCAGCACAACGAGAGGCGGTGAAGGTGTCGGGGTCAAAGCCGGTGAAGGTGTAGGCGCCGGTTGCCTTGAAGGTAGCCATGATTTCCCGGACTTTAGCGGGGTTTTGATCGACGCTATAGTAAAGGAAGCGCTCGAAGTTGCTGGAGACCTGGATGTCCATCGATGGAGCGAGCGATGGCGTGACGGTCGAGGTGCGGTAATCACCGGTGGTGAACAAGCGGTGGAGGATATCGTTCTGGTTGGTGGCGACGCGGAAGCCGCGCAGGGGCACGCCCATTTTTTGCAGCAACCAGCCGGCGAGGACATTACCAAAATTTCCGGTGGGCACGACCCACTCGATCTCGTCGCGCACGCCGGCCGGCAGGCGGAGGTAAGCCCAGAGGTAGTAGACGCATTGGGCGAGGATGCGGGCGAGGTTTATAGAGTTGACCGCACTCAAGCGGTGCCGGGTGCGGAACTCCTGGTCGGCGAAAAGTTCCTTTAATGCGGCCTGCGCATCGTCGAAGGTGCCGTCGATAGCGAGGGCGTGGACGTTGTCCGCGCCGGTGCAGGCCATCTGGCGTTCCTGTAGATGCGAGGTGCGGCCGTCGGGGTAGGCGATGAAGATGGCGACACCGGGCTTTCCGAGAAGGCCATGGATGGCGGCTGAGCCAGTGTCGCCGGAGGTGGCCCCGAGAACGTTGATGGTCTGGCCGCGGACGGCGCACTGGTGTCCGTAGAGATTACCCAGAAGTTGAAGGGCGAAGTCTTTGAAGGCTAGGGTGGGGCCGTGGAATAGCTCCAGCACGTAAGTGCTTTCGTCTAGCTTCACGATGGGAGCGATCTCGGCATGGGCGAAAGTGGTGTAGCTTTTCGCGACGAGGGTGCGGAGGGTGTCTGCCGGGATGTCCGTGGCGAAACGGCCCAGAAACTCAAAGCAGAGCTCCGGGTAGGACAGCGTCTCGAAGCGGGCTAGATCTGCGGCGGAGAAGGTCGGCAGCGTCTCGGGCAGATAAAGCCCGCCATCGGGCGCTAGGCCGGTGGCAACGGCGTCGGAGAAGCCGAGGGAGGGGGCGAGACCGCGGGTGGAGATGTAGCGCATGTTCGGAACAGAGAAGATATGAAGGCTTGAGAATTTCGAGCCGAACCGCGCGAAACTAACATACAGCATTAGCGATCGAAAAGTTAACCGTCACCCGGTTCTCAATTAAAACGTGGTGCTATGATCCACTCCCCGATCATCGAAAGTGGCAATGGGTGTTTTTAACTCTACCGAGCGGGTGCGGCGGTTGCCCGTATAATCATCATGGTTGGACCCTTTAAGGAGCCCACACTTTGATGCGCTCAGAGCGTCATGCTATCACGGAACAGTTTCGCCTGGCGGCGGGACAGGTCGAAGGTGCTTCCGTTTCTCAAAGTGGCTCGCAGTCCTCCACTGAACCACGGCTCGATCTTCGTCACTTCGCGGATGTTGACGATGGCGTTGCGACTCACCCGGAAAAAGAGCTGCGCCGGGAGGCGCTGTTCGAGGAAGTTGAGCGAGCGAGGAATGAGGGGGCGGCGGTCACCCAAATGAACGCGCGCGTAGGATCCGCAGGCCTCGATGGATTGTATGGTTTTTACCGGCACAAAGTAAGTTTGGTCGCCGTCACGAAGGAGCACGCATTGATCCTCGGCGAGCGGCTCGACGGAGGCGCGGTCGGCGGCGATAGTTCCGTCCTCCTCAGAATGAGGCTCGGCAGCGTCGGACGAGTGCCCCGACCCGGTATCAAGGGCGGCAAAGGCGCGCATAACGGCCACCCGCAGACGTGCCTCGTTGACCGGCTTGAGAAGATAATCGGTGGCGCCAAAATCAAAGGCGCGCATCGCGTGCCGATCGTGTGCGGTGACGAAAATCACGAGTGGAAGCGTCTCGAGCGCAGCAAGCAGATCGAGGCCGCTTTTCTCGGGCATCTGCACGTCGAGAAACAAGAGGTCGGGGCGCAGACGGTGAATGCATTCGAGGCCGGACTCGGCATCAGCGGCCTCGCCGACGATCTCAAGCGCTGGATAGGCCCCGAGCATCCGGCGGAGCTCGGCGCGCAAGAGGGGCTCATCATCAATAATCAGGGCTTTCATGGGGCAGAGATTTCAAAGGGCACAAACAGCTCTGCACTCACCAAATCGGGCTCGCTTTGGCGGAGCTCCAAGCCGGCCTCGCGACCATAGAGCACGTCGAGCCGGCGACGCAGATTGACCAAGCCCTGGCGGGTGGAGTCGGAGGGCGCAGAGCACGATCCGGGATTGAAAACGCGCAACACGAGGCGATCGGCCCGGCGGCATACTTCGTAGCGGATATCACCGCCGGAGCGCCGGTTGGCGGCCCCAAACTTGACGGCATTTTCCACCAAGGTTTGCAGGCTTAGAGGCGGCAGCTTAGCGCGCCCGAGTCCGGGCTCGATGCTCGAAGTGAGGCGGAGTCGGTCGGCGAGACGGAGCTTTTCCATCTTGAGGTAGGCCTCGACCATGGTGAGTTCCTCCTCGAGCGAAATGGTCGGCGCTCCGACGCGTTCCAAGGAGTAGCGCATCATCAACGCCAGGTCATCTATCGCACTGCGCGCCGCGCCCGGGTCTACTTGCACAAGCGCGCGAAGGGAGGCCAGGCTGTTAAAGAGAAAGTGCGGGTTGATCTGGAGGCGCAAGACGCCGAGCTCCGCCTCCCGCGCAGCGGCGGCAAATTCCGCGCGCTGGAGTTCGGCACGATTCGCCCGTTCCTGAAAAAAAACCGCGACTGCACACACGCCCCAAATCAGCAACATGAGGGAGTAGAAGAACCAGAGTCCAGTGAAGCCGGCCGGGGGCAGCCCCCCCTGCGCTATGTCGGCGAGTTTGGCCCAATTCTCCACCGGTCGCATGATCGCGCCGACCACGGCCCCCCCGGCTATGCAGCCGATGAGGCCCAGCAGCATGATACGATAGGAGGCCCGAACGGAGTTATCATTGGCCAGAAGCAGCCTCCACAGCAGATAACCCACGAGTGAATTCAGCATCAGGCCCAGGAAAAGATTCGCGATCTTCCGTGCGGTGGGCGCCTCAAACGTTGATAGCATCAAGAGATCTATGAGAAAGATCCCAAACCAAGTCGCCACGTGCCAGACTAGGGCGCGCCTTATTCGAAAGCGGGGCAAAAAGGAGCGTGAGCCGGAAGCCGACGCAGACATGGTCATGGAAGCAGACAGGCGAACGCGCCGGAGACGAGTTTGAAAAGCGATACCGCCGGGCAAAGAGTCCGGCGGCATCTTTCACTCGATTCGTCGCGCGGCGGCTGACGCAACGGAGCGTCTAACTTACGCGCCGCGCTTTTGCGATTAGCGCAACTGTTGGGCCTCGAGTTGCCCATACCAGGCCCTGCTCACTTGCATGATGGTGCGTTGCAGGTTGATCAATGGCTGCAGGCTCGGCAGGCCGGGGGTCGAACCGAAGTTTCCGGAAAAAGTGAGATACTCAGGATCAGAGGTTAGGTTCGGATAGGCGCTGAGCGCGTTGACCAATGTTTGGTAAGGCGGGGTGAAATCGGACGGCTCACCAGAGGCTGATCCATAATAAAAACCACCGGTCGCCAGGCTCGACGGGATGCTGGTGTAAGTTTGGAAAATTGCACCGAGGTAAAAACCCGCCGGTTGTTGAGGCATCCAACTGACAAAAGTCATCCCCCCACCCGGATACTGCGAGTAGGCTCTGCTCTCCTCTGAAATCGAATAGTAGGCGGGATTGGTGTAATCCGCTGGATTGCCCGAGTAGGGTCCATTGTATCGATAAATGACGGCAATCTGGATGTCTGCTGGGCTGTTGGTCGGATAGCTCCACTTGGCATAGACTTGGATGTTGTCCGGGCTGAGGTAGCGCCAAACCCCGGTAACTAGTGAACCGAATGGGTTGGCGGAGACCCGCACACGAAGGCCGGTGTCGGAGGCTGGGATTTGCAGGCGCCTGCGAACTTGCGCAGAAACAAAGGCAATTGTGGAGGCTACGGACGCATCAGGGGCGTAGGCTTCGTCGGCGCCGGCGAAAATGTCGTTCAAAACACCGGTCCCATACATGTCGGTATCCGAGTTATTGGCCAAGCCGTCGCCGTCCACATCACCGTCCAGTCCGTTGGGAGAACCGTCGCCGTCGGTATCAACTTCTCCCCGCACTCCATCGTCCAAACCATCGCCATCAATATCCATTTCATTGGCTGCGTTGTCCATGCGTCCATCTCCATCGATATCAAGCTCGAGCTTGGAATTGTCAGCGAGTCCGTCTCCATCGATATCCGTTTCATTGGCCGCGTTGTCCAATAATCCGTCCGCATCCATGTCCAGTTCCGCCGCGTTGTCATTTGCAATCCGGTCACCGATATACTGGCCTTTCAGCGGACCGCTCTTGGCTATGCCGCCATCAATATTCAGGTCCGCGCCGTTTGGAATGCCATCATTGTCCACGTCGCGATCGGAGATGTTGGGAATCCCGTCGCGATCGAGATCGGATTGGGCGTTTGTTTGGGAGTGTGCCA